>Ga0265314_10000544_pt1 | contig 48370 bp, 35 predicted proteins | sample 4126metaG_FD_203106 | JGI IMG/M metagenome (GOLD analysis project Ga0265314, IMG submission 203106) | Rhizosphere microbial communities from Carex aquatilis grown in University of Washington, Seatle, WA, United States - 4-1-26 metaG | ecosystem: Host-associated > Plants > Roots > Rhizosphere >... | reverse complement strand
GCCGATGCCTTTGGCGATGTGGATGCTGTGATCGAAATAGACGTAGTCCGGAAGATCGTGGACGCGCTCCCATTGGATCGGCGTGTCCGTTTCCCAACTCTGGCGGACCGGCTCGAGCATGGGGGAGTGAAACCACATCTGGGAATGGCAGGTCATGCAGGTGCTCGTGGGAGGCAATCCGGCAAAAGGGGACTCCTCCACGCCGGTGTGGCAGTAGCGGCAATCGATGCCGAGGCCGGAAACGTGGTGCTTGTGGCTGAAGGGGATGGGCTGCTCGCGGTATTGGTAGCGACCGGTGGCCCAGTCCGACCAGCTTGCTCCGTAGGCCAAGGCGGAGCCGGCGAGCACCGCGACCACCGGGATACCCACCAGAATGAGTCGTGCGACGAGGGTAAACGCAGGTGAAAAGAGCTGTGCCATCGACTCCCTCCCGGACCCCTCCGCGGTAGTGCAGCGCTCCGGGTGTGCTGTCGGACGAGCAAGGAACATGCCCTTTTCCGCAGATGGCGAATTTGCGATGTGCGGCTGGGTCGCGGCTGCAGCGTGGACGCCAGATTGTCTGGAACTCGGCCATTGCGGAAGGCTGCTAGAAAAGGGTTTCTTGCCAGTGACGCAGGGTCCGATACACTGGCCTGTTGTCGTTTCAGAACTCATCTGATTTTGGCTGCCGGCATGTCCATCTCATCTCATCCATCCAGCGCTGTTGATTCATCGAAGGGGCCGATCCTGGCGCTCGGGGCGCATCCGGATGATCTGGAATTCTCGGTGGGTGCGGTACTCGCGGGGGGGGGGGGGGGGGCCCGGCTGGTGCGCTTGGCGCTTTGTTCGCGCGGGGAGTGCGCGTCGCATGGCACGGCGGAGCTTCGGGCGGCGGAAGCGGCGGCAGGAGCGGAGATTCTGGGCGCGGAGCTGGAGTTTGTGGATTTTCCCGCGGCGCTGCCGCCGGCGGGCGGGGATTGCCGGCTGCAGGGGACGCCGAGCAATGCGCTGGCCATCGCGGGGCTGATCCGCCGGCACAAGCCCGCGCTTCTGCTCGCGCCGACGCCCTCGGTGAACCAGCATCCGGACCATGCGGCGCTCTCGGGACTCGCGCGGGATGCGGCGCGCCTCGCCCGTTATGGCGGCATCCCTGAACTGCGGGACCTGGCGCCCCACGCGATCCAGGTGCTGCTGTTCTATGCCGTCACGCCGGACGCCGAACCGCGGGACATCACGCCGATCTTCATCGATGTCTCGGCGCCGGAGATCCTGGACACGTGGACCCGCGCCATGCGGGCGCACGAATCGCAACAAAAGACGCGCGGCTATGTAGACCTGCAGCTCACCCGCGCTCGCCTCAACGGCCATCGCATCGGGCCGCCCGTCACCCACGCGATCGCGCTGTATCCCGCCGACCCGCCCGTTTTCTCCTCCTTGGGCGCACTGGGCAAGTCGGCGCGGCACTTTTAGAACCGTTTCGCATCCCATTACCGGTCGCTTCCCTGCACGCGCTTGCAGTGGGGGGGCGGATGGGATAAATTTTGGTTCTGCGATGGGCTTTCTGTCGAAAAAAGTCCTAGCGGGGAGGTCGTTCAATGGGAGGACGACGCGTTCGCAATGCGTAGATGGGGGTTCGATTCCCCTCCTCTCCAATCCCGCAAAGGCCCCGGAATGACTTGGTTTTCCAAGCACATTTCGGGGCCTTCGCATTTTTGCGATAGTCAGGGAGCAGAACGGGCCAATGGCTGCGGCGCGGGCGGGGCGAAAACGCGTTATCGCACGGATTCATGTTCGACGGAATCCCGGGTTGTATTGGCGATGGAACTCACGGCTTCCGTTGCGAACGATTTCACCTGGGTTAGCTCGAAGAGCGGGATGCCTTCAAATCGCTGCACATTCACATGCTCGAAAGCCGCGCCGTTTACGTCGATGAGCGCAACGGCAGGTCGCGCGTCGGGCTGGTCGTAAGTGACGTTGATGTGGTCCATCTGGATGCCTTTGGCGTGGCGGATGAAAAACGCGGAGGAGGGAAGTGTGCCGAACATGCTTGGTTCGGGGTAGCCTTTTTCGTTTTCGCCGGGGGTTGCCGCGGCCTGTTCGGCGGTGCCGCCGCCTTTGTATTTGATGCGAATGTTGCTGATGTGGACGTCTTCCACGGGGTGATCGGGCAGGCCGGCGATGAGGCAGGGGAAGCGGGATTGCACATCAGAGGCGACGATGTTGGAGATGGTGATGCGGCGGGCGATGCCGACGGGAGTGCCTTCGGGTCCGCGGGCGCGGTTACCGATGCGGATGAAGATGGGGGGCTGGCTCATGTCGCGCATGGCGAGGTTGTCGATGGTGATGTCCTCGATGGTGCCGCCGTCGACGGATTCGAGCGCCAGGCCTCGGGAGTGGTCGAAGACGCAATTGGAGATGGAAATGTTCTTGAAGCCGCCATTGGATTCGGTGCCGAACTTGATGCGGCCGAAGGGGCCTTCGCCGCGGGTGTTGCTGCGGTTGAAGGTGCCGTCGATGAGGGAGCCCATGACGAAGCCGGTGAGCTGGCAGTTGGTGATGGCGACGTTTTCGGTGGGGCGGGCGACGCCGAGGGCGAAGGAGGATTTGAGGCAGAGGCCGTCGTCGGAGGGGGCATTGACGGCGCAATTGGAGACGCGGACGTATTTGCAGCAGTCGATATCGATGCCGTCGCGGTTGGTGTCGAAGGTGACATTGTCGACGGTGAGGTTGTCGACGCCGGTGGCGAGGACGGCAAAGTGCCCGCCGCGGAAAAAGGTGACATCGCGGATCACGACATTGCGGCAGGATTTGAGGGCGAGGGCCTTGTTGCCCCAGTCGTCATCGGTGGCTTCTCGGAGGAGGCCCTGGCCGTCGATGGTGCCCGGGCCGAGGATCGAGACGTCATGCAGATTCTCGCCCCAGAAAAGAGAATTGTGAAAATGCGAGTGGCCAAAATCCTGGTATGCGGCCCACTGGTTGGTTTCCGGCGGGTCGTAGGTGAGCGGGTTGCCGGCGGCATCGGTCCTGGGGTCGGCGGGGATCGGGACCGATGGCTGGGTGAATGCCGCGACGGATCCGCGCAGGCCGGTGCCGGAAGCGGGTCTGGCGGCGAGGACGGTCGCGCCGCGGTCGAGATAAATCGCCACGTTGGACTTCAGGTGGATGGAGAAGGAAAGGTATGTGCCGGCGGGGAAGTAGACGGTGCCGCCGTGCTCTGCGGCGGCGAGAATGGCGGCGTTGATGGCCCTGGTATCCTGCGTATGTCCGTCACCGGTAGCGCCGAAAGAGCGCACGTTGAACCGCTCAAAAGCGGGCGCCTGCGAGATGTTCGACACGGACATGTTGCAAGCCGTCGCCGCGACGATCGCCGACGACAAAATAAGCGTTCGCAGCGGGCGGACATGAAGGGCTCGATGCAGCATAATTCCTCCTCGGAGATGAAGTGAGACTGGCCGTGCGGATTGTACGGGGGGAATTGACTGGGGGCACGCATGCCGACGGCAATGGAGAACGATGATGCTCACGCGGCGGGATTTTCTTGGAGTGATGGGTGGCGCGGCGGGGCTGCTTGCCGCCGGATGCGGGACTTCGACCCGCGATCTGGCGCTGTCAGAAAGAGGCGCATCGATCCAGAGGCAACGCGTGCTCGCCCGCCATGACATCCGGGTGCGCCGCGTCGATCCGGAAATGGTGCTCTCCGCCGGCAACGGCAATTTTGCTTTCAATGTCGATTGCACGGGGCTCCAGTCACTGCCAACTGCGTACGCCCTTCTCCCGCTCGTGACGCTCTCGCACTGGGCCTGGCACACGATTCCCGCGCCGGCCGGGGTGGACGTGAGCGCGCTGCGTTACCAGCAATGGGATTTTCATGGGCGGAAGGTGCCGTATGCGACGAGTGCGGTGGGGCAGGAGCCGCTCTTTAATTACCTGCGGGAGAATCCGCATCGGCTGAACCTGGGGCGCATCGGCCTGGTGCTGGATGAAAAGCCGCTGACGCCGGGCGATTTGACGGATATAGAGCAGACGCTCGATCTTTACAGCGGACTGATTACGAGCCGGTTCACGCTTGGCGGTGGTCTGGTGGAAGTAATGACGTGTGCCCACGGAGATCGGGACGCGATTGGTCTGCGCGTGCGCTCGCCTCTGTGGAAAACGGGCCGGCTCGCGCTGCAGTTTGAATTTGGCTACGGGTCCAATGCATCGAGTGGCGACGGGGCTGACTGGAACAATCCATCCGCGCATCAGACGACACTCTCCCGGCCGGAGCCGAATCTCACGCTCATCGGGCGCCAGCTCGATGCGATGCGCTATGGCGTGCTCATTGCTTCTCCGTCGCCGCCGACGGTACGACGGATCGCTTCCCATCGATTGCTCATGCAGACCGACGCGCCGGAACTCGAATGCACTGTCGAATTTTTGCGGGATGGCATCCCGATGCCGACGCCTGCTACCTTTGAAGATGCCCGCCGCACGAGCGCCGCGCGGTGGAATGAGTATTGGCAAAGCGGCGCGTTTATCGATCTGGGCGATTGCACCGATCTGCGAGCGCCGGAGCTTGAACGCCGGATTATTCTTTCTCAGTATCTGACGGGTGTTCATTGTGCCGGTGAATGGCCTTCCGCGGAGACGGGGCTTTTCTGCAATTCCTGGTACGGCAAGTTTCATCTGGAAATGCACTGGTGGCACACGGTGCATTTCGCGGCGTGGGGGAGGTGGACGGCGTTTGAAAAGTCGATGGGGGTGTATGCGCGGTTTTTGGAATCGGCGAAAGCGCGGGCGAAGCAGCAGGGATTCGCGGGGGCGCGCTGGCCGAAGATGACCTCGCCGGATGGGACCGATGCGCCGTCGAACATCGGGCCTCTGCTCATCTGGCAACAGCCGCACCCGATCTATTATGCGGAGCTGCTGTATCGGGCGAAGCCGACGCGTGAGACGCTGGAGACATGGCGGGAGATTGTTATGGAGAGCGCCGAATTCATGGCGAGCTTCGCCCAGCGCGATGACCGGCAAGGGGCGGCGGGAGGATTCGTGCTGGGGCCGGCGATCAAGACGGTTTCGGAAAATGCACAGCCGGAGACGACCTACAATCCGACCTATGAACTCTCGGCGTGGCGGTTTGGACTCAAGACGGCGCAGGCGTGGCGGGAGCGGCTGGGGATAGCGCGGAATGCAAAGTGGGATGAGGTGTTGCTGGGGCTGGCAACCGCGCCGCAGCGAGATGGCGTTTACCTGATGCAGGAAGGGCAGGATACATTTACGTATCAGTGGATGTATGAACATCCGGCGATGCTCGGGGCACTGGGCGTTCTGCCGGAGGATGGGATCGATCCGGCAGTGATGGCGCGGACGGTGCAGCGGGTACGCGCGGGCTGGGATTTTTCGCGCGTATGGGGGTGGGATTTTCCGATGGCGGCGATGGCGGCGGCCCGCACGGGGCAGGCGGAATTGGTCATCGATTTTCTTCTTATGGATTCGCCAATGAACCGTTACATCGGCAACGGCGTCAATTCTCCGCGCCCTGATATTCCTGCCTATCTCCCCGGCAACGGCGGCCTACTCGCGGCGATCGCCATGATGGCCGGCGGCTGGACTGGTGGCCCGATCGGGGCACAAGCGCCAGGATTCCCCCGAAATGGACGATGGCGCGTGCGCGCTGAAGGCTTCGGACGCTGGTTATAGGTCGCAGCTGTATTCATGCCGGGCACGAATTGCTGGTCAATCCATGAATCGTTCGACGATGAAATGAGAAATGAACACGCAGGACACGCTCATTTCGCTGGGCATTTCGCTCGGGATCGGGCTGCTCATCGGCATGCAGCGCGAGCGGCGGCACGAGCAACTCGCGGGCATCCGCACTTTTGCGCTCTTGAGCCTCTTTGGCACCATCGCCGGGTTGGTGGGTGAGGCGGCGGGCGGCAACGCGCTCTGGATGGTTGCCGCGGGGGCGCTTGCCGTCGGGATCATCATGGGCATCGGGGCGTATCTGAGGGCGCAGGTGGGGTCCCACGACATTGGCCTGACCACGGAAATCGCGGCGCTTGTGATCTATGCGCTCGGGGCATATGTCGCCCTTGCCGGGCGCGATGGCTGGATAACCGCCGTGGTGGTTGGGGGGGCGGTGGTGCTGCTGCTTTATTGGAAAGAGATGCTGCACGGCTTCGTGCAGAGGATGGGGGACCGGGACGTCTCGGCGATCATGACATTCGTGCTGATTTCACTGGTGATTCTCCCGATCCTCCCCAATCAGCGTTACGGGCCGTACCAGTTTTTCAACCCGTTTGAAACGTGGCTGGTGGTCGTGCTGGTGGTGGGGATGTCGCTGGCGGGTTATGTGCTCTATCGCCTGGTGCCGGACACGACGGGCGTGATCCTCGGCGGCATCGCCGGGGGACTGGTGAGCTCGACCGCAACCACGGTGGCGTATTCCCGCCGCGCCCGACAGGATCCCGCCGGCACGGGGCTCGCCGCGCAGGCGATTATGGTGGCGACGGCAGTGTCGGTGCTCCGCGTGATGGCGCTGCTTTTGATTTTCTCGGGTGCTCAGAGCGGTCCGACACTGGAGATGCTCGCGCCCCTTGGCATGCTGGCGGGGTTCATGGTGATCCTGAGCACGCTCACCTGCTGGCTGGGCCGCAGCTCCAATTCTGAGATGCCCGAGCAGGCCAACCCCACGGAGCTCAAGGCGGCGCTGCTCTTCGCGGCGATCTACACCACGATCCGCCTGGCCACAGCCTGGGGACGCAACACGCTGGGCGCCGGCGGCCTCTACGTCATCGGCGGCGTCTCGGGCCTTACCGATGTTGATGCGATTACGCTCTCGATGAGCGAAGCCACGCGCCAGGGACATCTGGTTGCGGCCATTGGCTGGCGGGTGATCATGATTGCCGTCATGAGCAACCTTATTTTCAAATGGGGGACCGTGATGGTGCTGGGGAATCGCCGGCTGGCGGGGTGGATTGGTGTGCTGTTTGGTGCGGCTTTCCTGGCGGGCGTCACCATTATTGTTGGCTGGCATTAAAAATGGATGCATGAGCGGTGCTTGCGAGGGCTGGGCAGCAGGAATTTTGGCAAAGATTTCACAAACGTTTTGTCGGGCGATAGGAGGCGGCGGGGAAGTCTGGTAAGCTCTGGGGCGGCTGGGGAAAACGATGACAATTGAGGTGGCCAATGGCGATTTTACAGGCCGGGGCGATGGCTCCGGATTTTACGTTGCATGTTACGCCGGATCAGAAATTGTCCTTGCGTGAACTGCGCGGGCGGCCGGTGATCCTGGCGTTTTATCCGGCGGATTGGAGCCCGGTGTGCGGCGACCAAATGGCGCTGTACAACGAGATTCTGCCGGAGTTTCAGAAATACAACGCGGAGGTGCTGGGCATTTCGGTGGATGGCTCGTGGTGCCATTCGGAATTCTCGCACACCCGCAAGCTGCATTTTCCGCTGCTCTCGGATTTTGAACCCAAGGGGGATGTGTGCCGGCTTTATGGCGCGTATCGCGCGGATGATGGGACTGCGGAGCGGGCGCTGTTTGTGATCGACAAGAATGGCAAGATTTTCTGGAGTTATCTGTCTCCGGTGGCGGTGAATCCGGGGGCGGATGGAATTCTTGAAGCACTCGAGAGCCTGGCCAAGGCAAAATAAGGGGAACCCATGAGCACGTTGAAGAATCCTGTCACAGCGGAAGACCATGTCCAGGGGGATTTGAAAGCCCCGGTAGTGCTGGTCGAGTATGGCGATTACCAGTGTCCGCATTGCGGGCACGCGTATCCGATTGTGAAGCAGGTGCAGAAGCATTTTGGGAAAAAGCTGGCGTTTGTGTTCCGCAATTTTCCGCTCAATGAGATTCATCCGTACGCGGAAGACGCGGCGGAGACGGCGGAATTCGCCGCGAAGCACGGAAAATTCTGGGAAATGCATGATGCGATTTTTGAAAACCAGGAGAACCTCGGGGCGGAGCTTTTCCTGGCGTTGGCTGGGCAGCTCAAATTGCCGGTGAAGGAGCTGGAGCAGGCGATCGCCGACGGTACCTATACGCCGAAGGTGAAAAGCGATTTCATGGGCGGGGTACGCAGCGGCGTGAACGGTACGCCGACATTTTTCATCAACGGCCAGCGGCATAATGGACCGTTTGAGTTTGACGATCTGCTGGCGGCGATTCAGGAACAGGCTCAGTCCTGAGCATCCCGCACCTCTTCGGCAGGGGGAGCCAATTCCGCCGCGCATTTTTCGCGGAGTAGCGTGATCAGAATCCTCTCCTGCCGGTGAATGTTCCAGCGGGCGAGCGCGAACGTGATTAGGCAGCATCCAACAGCAAGGGAGACGAGGGAAACAAGATACACCCCAGTGTATACCATCGCCATGACGGATGTCAGTCTCGCTTCAGATACGGCTAGATCAAACGACGTGTCGAGCTGCTTGCCGTTGACCGGTTGGGTTTCTGCCAGCCTCCGCGTCTCAGTAGGCGTGAGCTGAAGGAACCGCTTGTTAACGAACAAGTCCTTGGCCATCCCGTTGACCGTCACGAGAATCCAAAGGCCCGCGGCGAATTGCAGAAGGCCAATGAACAGAATGATGTATCGCATCCACGGCCAGCCTCGACGGTTTTTCAGGCGGCGGTCAAGAAGGCCATTGAGATAACTGATGTCAGCGGCGGACAGGGACATGGAACTCCTCCCGGTACCTGCAAGCACACGCGTGGTCGGCGCTCACGAACCGCAAGTATTACGCCCGTGTCAGAGCAAATATTTTGACCGGTCGTCTTCCGCGGTGATTTTGGTCAGGCGGTCTTTGACGTTACGGCCGGTGATGACGTGTTTTTCGCCGTGGTGCTCGGTGGCGGTGAAGGAGAGTTCTTCGCAGACTTTTTCGACGATGGAATTGAGCCGGCGGGCGCCGATGTTCTGCGTCTTGCGGTTCACGTTGTAGGCGAATTCGGCGATGGCCTCCACGGCGTCTTCCGTGAAAGACAATTCGACCTGCTCGGTCGAGAGCAAAGCGACGGTCTGCTTCATCAGCGAGTTCTCCGGCTCGGTGAGAATGCGGACGAAATCGTCCTTGGTCAGATCGGAGAGCTCGACGCGGATGGGGAAGCGGCCCTGGAGTTCGGGCATGAGGTCGCTGGGCTTGGCCTGGTGAAAAGCGCCCGCGGCGATGAAGAGGATGTGGTCGGTGCGGACCGGGCCGTGCTTGGTGGTGACGGTGGAACCTTCGACGATGGGGAGCAGATCGCGCTGCACGCCGCCGCGGGAGACATCCGGGCCGGACTTGGATTCGGCGCCGGCGATTTTGTCGATTTCGTCGATGAAAATGATGCCGGAATTTTCGGTGCGCTCGATGGCGTTGGCGACGAGCGTTTCGCGATCGATGAGTTTGTCGGCTTCCTGGGCCATCAGGAACTCGCGGGCATCGGGCACGCGCATTTTGCGGCGCGTCGTTCGGCCGGGCATCAATTTATCAAACATATCGGAGAGCCCGCCGCCGCCCATGGCGTCGACCTGGTCCATGCCCATCATGCCCAGGAGATTGCCCGTCTGCGGCTTTTCGGTGGTGGAAACCTCAACGGTGGCACTTTCGAAGGCCCCGGAGCGCACGCCCCCCTTGATTTTTTCGCGGGAACGCTGCCGGCGTTCCTGGGCATCGGGGTCGTTGGAGTATCCCTGTTCTTCCAATGGCAGCAGAAGATCGATGAGCCGCTCTTCGGCGATGGCCGTGGCCTTGTCGCGCAGGGTCTGGGACTGATCTGCCTGCACCATGCGGATGGCGATTTCGAGCAGGTCGCGGACCATGGATTCAACATCGCGGCCGACGTAGCCGACTTCGGTGTACTTGGTCGCCTCGACCTTGATGAACGGTGCCCCGGTCAGGGAGGCCAGCCGCCGGGCGATTTCGGTTTTGCCGACTCCGGTGGGGCCGATCATGAGGATGTTTTTTGGGATGACAGCCTGGGCGAGGTCCTTGGGGAGCTGCTGGCGGCGCCAGCGGTTGCGCACGGCGATGGCGACGGCACGCTTGCCCGCGGCCTGGCCGACGATGTGCTTGTCGAGTTCCGCGACGATCTGCTGCGGCGTAAGTGAAATCTGCGGCATGGGATAAATCCTGTTGAAACACGCGGAATTTCCAACATCTTAGCGGAGAGAACGCGCCGGATCGACGTGCTGCCGGGTTATTCCCTCAAGGCGTGAGTATTCATTTCCAATGGAGTTTCCAGCGTGTCTTCCGTTGCCTATCGGGTCTTAATAGTTTCACCCTGTACTCCCAATCCTATTCTGCCAGCTGCGGTGAACAGCATTAATTCTAATCATATCACGCTTGACAGTCTTTATTACATTCACCATATTCCATACTAAGAATGGTGCGTACCTTCGCGGCGCCTGATACCGGGGAGTTTCCGAATGTTCACTGCCTTCAAGATCGAAAGCATCGAAACCGGCGATAAGGTGCGTCGGGGGCAATATCGATGGCACTCCCTTTGGCGAGCCTGCCGAAGTGCTTTCGAACCTCCCGCGCGGCCTTTCAATCGACGGGTGTCACGAACAGGACAAACAGGATTCGGAGGATTTTTGAGGTTCGGATTGATTGCGGCAGTCTTATTTTTTTCCTGCGCGGGGGCGTCAGCCGGAACCCTGACCTGGACAATCAGTGGGGTGACGTTCAACGATGGCGGCACGGCATCCGGCACGTTCGACTACGACGCAGATACCGACACCTTCAGCAACATCGACATTACGACCACGGCAGGCACGGTTTTTGGAGCGTCGACCTACACATCCTTGGCGGGCGCGTACCCTTCATCCCCGGACCTCGTGTATTTACAGACGACCACGGGAACGATCCGCCTCTTTGATTTTGGGACATCTGCCAACATGACGGACGGCGGGGGAATAATCCCGCTCGCCCTCGATCCGCTAAGCGGCGGCACGGCGGGAGAAGATAACTGTTACAACGGCACCTGCACCCTCGTTTATTCGTCGCCAATCCGTTATTCGACCACCGGCACTGTGAGCGCGCCAACCTCGGGGGCGGCCCCGGAGCCGGCGAGTTTCGTGTTACTGATCGGCGGGCTCGGCGGACTCGGCGTCCTCGCGTTACGTCGCCGCTATGGCGCCAGGAGATAGGTGAATCCCCCTGATCCTGCCGCGCTGTATGATGGGAGCATCAGACGGGAGGGGTCCAATTTGGGAGTGAGGCCATGATCGAGTTGGTCCTCGTCATCTCACTTATTGTCGCCATACGCAAAATCGCCGACTTCGAAAGCCAGTCCCCTGGGGTGCCGTCACATTCGTCATCTGCGCACTCGGCTTGCTGATCCCCTTCCCCTACGAACGCGTCCTCATCTCAGGCGTCATCGCCATCGCCGCAGTCGCGCCGAATCAACAGCAAGCGGCGCTCGGTCATGTGTTCGATGGCGTATTTGACGCCTTCGCGGCCGAGGCCGGAGTCTTTGACGCCGCCGTAGGGCATGTTGTCGATGCGGGTGGTGGGGACGTCGTTGACGATCAGGCCGCCGAGTTCGAGGGTTTCGAAGGCGTGGCGGATTTTGTGGATGTCGCGCGAGAAGAGGCCGGCCTGCAGGCCGAAGCGGGAGGCGTTCACGCGGGCAAGGGCTTCTTCAAAATCTGAATACGTGTCGATCACCGCGACTGGTCCGAAGGCTTCTTGGCGTACCACTTCGCTTTGCGGGTTGGCATTGCGCACCAGCGTTGGCCAGATGAGGTTCCCGTCCCGCTTTCCGCCGCAGAGAATTTGTCCGCCGCTCTCACGTATCCACTTTAAGAGCCGCTCCGCAGCTGCCGCATCGATCACCGGGCCGACGTCTGTTTTTTCATCAAGCGGGTCGCCGACGACGAGATCCTCTGAACGCTCGACCAGCAGCCGCGTCATTTCTTCGGCAATGGATTCATGCAGAAATATCCGCTGGACGCTGATGCAGCTCTGGCCGGCGTAACCGAACGCGCCGGCGACGATTCGGGTCGCCGCATCCGCCAAGTTCGTTTCCGGCTCGACGATGACCGCGGAATTGCTGCCCAATTCCAGGACGACGGCTTTCTTGCCGGCCTCCGCTTTCATTTTGAAACCGACCTGCGGGGAGCCGGTGAAGGAGAGGAGCTTGATGCGGTCATCGGAGACGAGTGGTTTGGCGGTTTCGCGGTCGCATGGCAAAACGCTCCAACTTCCCTCCGGAAGCTTCAATTCGGCAAGAATTTCGCCGAGCAAAAGGGCGGTCAGCGGCGTGCGTTCGGAGGGTTTCACGATGAAGGGGCATCCGCAGGCCATCGCCGGCGCAACCTTGTGCGCGACCAGGTTCAGCGGAAAATTAAAGGGCGTGATGAAAGCGCAGGGGCCGATGGGGAAGCGCTCGACGATGGCCCAATAGCCTTCGCTACGCGGATCAATCTCCACGGGCAACTGTTCTCCGCCGATGCGCGTCGCTTCTTCCGCCGCCAGTCTGAACGTTGTAATCGCCCGCTGCACTTCGCCGCGACCGGTCTTGAGCGGCTTGCCGGCTTCGAGTGCCATGAGGCGGGCGAATTCTTCGGAGCGCTCTGTAATCCGCCGCGAAACGTGCGCACAGGCTTCTGCTCGTTTGTATGCGGGCATGCGAGCAAAAGCTTCGCGCGCCCATTGCACCCCCGCGATCGCCGCTTCCACCTGCCCTGAAGATGCCTGGGAAATCTCACCGATCATGCTGCCGTCAAACGGGGAACGCACGCTTTGAGCAGATCCGTCCCCCAGCGTTGCCTTTCCCCCGATAATAATATGTGCCGTAGGCATGTAAGCTCCTTTAAGACTATTCTCTATTCGCCACGTGACCCGGAGCAAGCGCGGCCCGGTGCTTGTCGGTGCGATCACGCTTCTGGTGCGATCCGTCAGTTGCTACGATCGTGGGTGTCGAGAGTTGGAGCCCGTCATGGCAACACATTACGTCGAGCCTCCGCCTTCTCCCCGGCTTACCCGAAGCATTGTCCGTATGAATGCGAGTCAATATCATCGTATGCTTGAGCAGGGTATTATCCCGGAAGATGCCTCAACGGAATTACTCAACGGAATTATCGTTCATAAGGATCGCAGCGACTCGGGAGGCGACCCAATTGGGCACGGACCGCGGCACAGGCTGATTGTTCGGCTATTGGCAAGGCTCGTCTTGCGGATCGACTCTTCTGATCGTCATTTGCAGATACAACTGCCGATTCGCCTGTCTCTGATTTCAGAGCCAGAGCCCGACGGCGCAGTGATTTTGGGGTCCGACCGGCAATTTGCTGACGATCTACCGGGGGCAGAACATGTGGCAAGTGTTATTGAGGTCGCCGACAGTTCGCTGGAGCGTGATGCGGAGGAAAAGCATCGCGCGTATGCCGGCGCGGGGATTCCGCAATATGTCATCGTGAACCTTCGGGAAAATAAGCTGGAAATCCACAGCGCCCCGGAACCTGCCGTTGGCCGGTATGCTTCGATCCGGCGTGCCGGAAAGGGCGAGACGTTTGAGCTGCATTTGGGGGGCGGACGGTTTCTGGAAATTGCCGCGGACGATCTGTTGCCTTAATCGCCCGACCGGACGGCGATGTCGTCCTTTGGGTTGGAGGATTGGCCGCGGTCGTCTTTTCCGTTGGGGCCGACGCTGTAGAGGATGTAGCCGGTTTCCGTGGGGCGATAGATGAGCGGGCCGGCGGAGAAGGGGTCGACCGGGGCGCGTGCCAATGTCTTTGGGACTAGTTCCGCCAGATCGCCCGGGTAATTTCCGGTTTTCTTTTTGAAGAGTTCCAGTGCCATGGCGGTTGTGTAGACCTCTGATTCGGCCTCCGCCTTTGCGGCGTCCCGGACCCACCATTCGATTCCATAGCTGACATGCGTGAACATTCCGGCAATGCGGAGGGAATACGCCGGGACTGTTTCGGCAGGTTTGCGGCGAAGAAAGGCCGCGATCCGCTGCTGAAAGGCCTCGCGGTGGCGCGCTTGTTTTTGTTCGATGGTGGATGTTCCCGGTTCCATGATGGAGGGTATCAACACTTCGGAATCAAAGTCCCCTGGAGTTTCCTCGGCTTTTCTGGCTGCGCTGAACTCACGGATACGCGACAAACGTTTCAACGTCTCTTGCTCGCGCATGATGGCGACGGCTTGATCGTCCACATCGTTAATGTGTCGAAGGATGACGTTCCAATCGACCTGATCCAAGTCGCCGACGAGAATGGCGGAATCCTTCGCTTGTTGTTCGTCTCCGCTGAAAAAGAGGTCCTTCAGGACCACCTGCTGTTGGCCCTGAATTGCGAGCATGACCTCGTAGAGGTCTTGAAAGCGCTGGCCGATGTCTTCGATGGCGGGCATGTCTGGCGATGCGGGCTTCTCTTCAAGCCGTTGTTGAAACCATTTTTCAGAGGCTTGGGCGTCGGACGAACGTATTGCGGCCAGCTGGGCCCGAGCCACCGTGATGATAAGGGACTGCGCGACCATGTTGCTGGCCTGATCGGGCAACTGGCTAAGGTGAACGGCCAGCTGATGGGCGGTTGCGGCATCGGACATTGCACCGGATTGATCGCCGGTGGCGAGTCGCTCCATGGCGCGCACCACCAGCGCTCGCGATGCTTCCCGAAAGAGCCCGATCGGGAGATTTGGACCCGGAAGTTCTCCGGGATCGGCCTTGCCAGGTTCCAGGCGTGGCCTCTTGCAGGCTTCGGAAACTTCGGCGAGTTTCGTCGCGTTGCTCGTGAGCCATTCCTCAATGAGCGGAAGCTGGCCGGGCTTCCACGATCCGGTTAATGCGGCGGATAGCTGCTGATCCTTCGACTTGGATTCATCGGCGCTCAATGCGCGGGGTTTATAGGGCACCCAGCCCGCGAGAGCCGCTAGCAATGCTTGGGTGGCGTTGCTGTCTGCGTTTGTCCCTTCTGATGTTTCTTCGCAGAAGGCGGTGTTGTAGTCGACGGTTCCGTTCGCCAGAAGCGGGCCGTCGACTCGGGTGGTATCGTGGCCGATGATTAACTTGAATGTGGACGGTTTCGCAGGGGCGGTTGCGGGGGCGTCGCCAGCCGCTTTGTTGACCGCCGCCGTCAGGCAGGCGAGGGCCAGGGCGATCCCTGTGCAGGCCAAATGACGAATCCGCATCGGAAGCTCCTGTGGGAATGAACCGCGTGCAAACGGTGTTGAGACTCCCCATCGCGTTCGGTCGCTGACGGTCGCGGCTCAGATTATTCGGGCATACCCTTGGTGAAATCATAGGTCCAGACGCGGTTGGCGAGGTCGTAGGTGAAGAGTTCTTCGGGTTTGAACCAGAGGGCGAGTTCGGTTTTGGCGGATTCGAGGGAATCGGAGCCGTGGATGAGGTTGAAGGAGCTTGAGACGCCGAAGTCTCCGCGGATGGTGCCGGGCTCGGCTTTGAAGCCGAAGGTGGCGCCCATCATTTTGCGGGCGACGTCGATGACGCCTTTGCCCTGGAGGGCAATGACGATGACCGGGGAACTGGTCATGAAGCGGACGAGGCCTTCGTAAAAGGGCTTGCCTTTGTGCGGGGCGTAGTGCCGCGCGGCGAGTTCTTCGGTAATCATCACCTGTTTGAGCCCGACGACCTGCAGGCCCTTTTCCTCAAAACGGGTGAGGATTTTTCCAACGAGCCCGCGCTGGACGGCATCGGGTTTCAGAATGATCAGTGTGCGTTCCATAAAGTAGCTCCTCTTCCAAAAAAGCCTCGCCACTTTACGCGGATTTTGCGCGGATGTCACACGCCGCCGGCGGCGCTACCGGTCTGGTGGGCCGGCCGTTAAGATATCCTCAGCGGGCGATTAGCTCAGTTGGTTAGAGCGCCGTGCTTACACCGCGGATGTCGGGGGTTCGAGTCCCTCATCGCCCATGGCAGTTTCTTGTCAGAGATGAGTGGGGGGGAGTACCCGAATGAGGGTGCGCAGTTTCCTGTAGGAACGGTCGGGGGCCTGATTGGCACGCACTGTATCTATTGATATTTCATGCACTTAAAAAATAATACACAAGTCCGCTTGCATTTGATGGCAAGATTGCATATAAATCCTACCAGAATTGTAGGTAATTCGTTGCGTGACGCAATTGTTGAGCTCACGCGATATTCCTGAACGCTTAACACTTTCTTTACAAAGCGTCATTACTGTGTGCGCCCTTCAAGAGAACGTTGATTGCCCGTATTGTTCGGGCCCTCGACTGGTATAGAAGGACTTCATATTCTGCGGAGGCGATTCATGTTCAAAGGCATCTGGTCGACACGGGCAATTGCAGCGGCCTCGCTGTTGACGGTGGTGGGAATGTCAGCTCGTGCGGCGGATTCCGCCGCCGGCTCCTCGCCGGCGTCAAACGCTGATGTCGCGTCGGAGATTGGCGCGCTCAAACAGCGGATCGCCGATCTCGAAGCAAAGGACAATGCAAACTGGATGACCGATGAACGTGCCGCCCAGATCCGCGGAATCGTCGAGGACGTCCTCAAGGATGCCAAGACGCGGGGCCAGTTCGCCGACGGTTCGAACATGGGATACAACAACGGCTTCTTTATTCAGACAGCTGATGGAAATTACAAGCTGCAGATCAACGGCCTCGTCCAGGCCCGGTACGATTATACCTACCGCCATGACGCCAACACGCAGGATTCGCTGCATCCGATTACGGGCACACACAATCAGGAGGATACCAGCGGGTTTGACATTCGCCGGGCTCGCTTGAAGTTCTCAGGCAATATTTTCGCACCCAACATCATTTATAATTTTTATGGTGATTTCTACGGTGCTTCGACGGGCGCATTCACCGTGCTCGAGGCATTCGTTGGGTACAACTTCAACGACATGTTTAAGGTCAGGATCGGCGCCCAGAAGATGCCGTTTACCCGGGTTTCGGCGGATGCCGATACCCAGCTCGACCTCATGGCCCGCCCCGAAGTCTTCACCGCCATGATGGGCAACGACACCACGCGTGCCATGGGCGTAAGCCTCTATGGCGAGCCCATCAAGGACAAGATGGACTATGAGTTCCAGGTGAACAATGGTGTCAACAGTAACACGCTCCGGCGGCCGGATACCACCGACACGGGGACGTCGAACGCCGTCAATCTGGACAACCGTTTGGGCTTCTACACCCGCCTGAACTACGCCGGCAGCGGCAAGCTCAAGGACTTCAGCGACCAGCCGGACCTTCGTTCGGACAATCGGGAATTCATTTGGCTGGCAGGTGTGGCCGGGGGCTATGAATCGCAGAATGACAACACCAGCACCACCGCGCACGCACTGCCCTCGCCGCAGAGCACCGCCGTGATGGCCATCGGTAACCGTGGCGCTCCCGGTTTCACCACGTACACCCTCAACGGCGACGTATTCCGCATGACTGCGGACTGGACTGCCAAGTATCAGGGATGGGCCTTCCAGGGCGCCGGGCTGTTCCAGCAGATTAACGCCAACGAAGGGGCAACCGAGCCTTTCAAACAGAGTCTATTCGAGCACGGATATTACGCGCAAATCGGCTACATGATCATCCCGCAGAAGCTCGAGCTCGCCGGGCGCGTGCAGTATCTTTTGACCGAGGGCAGCCCCAACATCGGCGAATACTACACGGTAGGTGCCAACTATTACATTTATGGGCATAACGCCAAGATTCAGTCGGACGTGACCTACACTCCCGAGGCGGTTTACACCGATGCGGGAGAAAACCACCTCCAGAATTCGCACGAGCTTTCATTCCGCGTGCAATTCCAGGTTGCGTTCTGATGATTCCGGCGACCTGAAAAGGGCCGTCGCATTTTGAGAAAATCGAAACTGGGCGGGGTCGCGAAGAATTTCGTGACCTCGCCCAGTGCTTTTTTGAGGCGGAGGCGCGATTTACATCCTGTGAGAAATGCGTGGCACGAGGAGCGCTTCGCGCCAAGTACGGCAGGCGCGGACATCGCCCACGCCGGTGGGGTACCCGAAAAGGTGGATGCCATCCGATCTGTTCAGCCGCCATTTAACGCTGTACAATCCGGGTCCTTTCAATATGGCGTGGCTCAGAACATTTGTGAGGTTCAAACATGAAATCCCGGAAGAATCGTATCGTTCCTCTACTCGCGATTGCGGGTGTTTTTCTGGCGGCGGCGGTGGGAGCGGCGGCTGCGCCTGGGAATCAGCCCGCGGCGGCGCCGCCCGTCGCGGATCAGAATGGCCCGACCATCCTGCAGACGTACAAGGGGCAGTTCCTCATCGGCATGTCGGGCGATGTCCCGGGCGGGTTTTCCGATGCCGAGCTGGCGCTCGTGAAGGCGAACTTCAATTCGATCACGCCGGAGAACTACATGAAGCCGCAGCCCATCCATCCGCTCGAGGATGTGTGGAGTTTCACGCGGCCAGACGCCCTGGTGAAATGGTGCAATGAGAATGGGGTGGCGGTGCACGGGCATACGCTGCTGTGGCACTCGCAGACGGGCAACTGGTTTTTTGAGGGCGGAGACCGGGACACGGTGATCAAGCGGATGCAGGATCACATCCGGACGCTGGTGGGGCATTACAAGGGGAAAATCCGGGATTGGGATGTGGTCAATGAGGCGATCAATGATGGTGCCGGCGGCGCGGGAATGGAGGGGGAGAACCTGCGGCGGTCGCAGTGGCTGAATATTGTCGGGCCGGAGTTTTTGACGATCGCCTTCAAGACGGCGCACGAGGCGGACCCGGACGCGAAGCTGTTTTACAACGATTACAACATTGAGACGGGCTCGAAGCATCAGAATTCGATGGCGTTGCTCAAGCGGTTGCTCAGCGAAGGTGCACCAGTGTATGGCGTGGGCATCCAGGGCCATTGGAGCACGAACGGGCTGCCCTATGCGCAGCTTGATAAGGCGATAGCTGATTATGCGTCACTGGGGCTGAAGGTGGCGATCAGCGAGCTGGATATTACGATCGCCGGGCAGACCGGCGGGCAGTTGAACCAGGGTGGCGGCGGAGGGGGCGGCGGGCGTCGCGGGCGCGGCGGAGCGGGTGGTGGGGGAGGCGGGGCGCCCGGCGGACCCGGGGCGTCCGTGCTCAGCGATGGGCCATTTTATGAAGTAGCGGCACCCGGCGGGCCGGCGCCGCGCGGAGGGGCGCGGGGATTCGGCGGGGGCCGGGGATTTGGCGGCGGCGGGTTTGGCGGCGGGCCGGGGCGCGGCGGGGCGCAGGCGGCTCCGGTCAATCCGGCGACAACGATCGAGGCGAGCGTTTCGGATTTGTCAGCGGATCAGAAGGCAAAGATCGACGCGGTCTCCACGACCACGGCAGCGAAGCTTGCGGCATGGCAGAAATCCAGTCAGGTCGCGCTGGCGCAGGTGCAGCCGCAATATGCCCCGGGGCAGGTAGCTTATGCCCATGAGCTGGAAGAATTCACCGCTGAGCAGACCAAGCAGAACGGCCTGCGGGACGACATCATCAACGACGCCGAGGCGCAGCTGCTGGCGATCCTGACGCCGGCGCAGGCCCAGAAGTGGGAAACGGCGCGGCTAAACGCGCTGTTTACGACGCAATTTGGCGGGCTTACTCCCACGGACGAGCAGAAGACCAAGGCCGGCGCAATCGCCGAGCAAAGCGCGGCGAAGCTCGCGGCCGCTAAGGACCAGGCGGCGGTGGCCGCGGCGAAGATGGAGTTTACGAAGAATGCGCTTGGGGTCCTGGATGACCAGCAGAAGACGCAGTATCAGGCGATGTTGTCCGGGCAGGGCGGTGGCGGGGGCCGGGGCTTTGGCGGCGGCGGCGGCGGGCGCGGCGGGCCGGCGACCGCGGCAAATCTCAAGGCGCAGGCCGATGCCTATGCACGCATCTTCGAGATTTTCGAGAAGCACAAGGAAACGATGGATCGCGTCACCTTCTGGGGTCTCAACGATGCGAGGTCGTGGCGTGCGGGTCAGCATGCGTTGATTTTTGATGAGAACAATCTGCGGAAGCCGGACTATCAGGCGATCGTGGATGTGATGCTGCACCCGGATCAGGCGCCGGCCTTGCCGCAGTGAGAAGTGATCCTGATTGCACAGGGGATGGCTTCGGTGGTTGCCGAGGCCATCCCTTTTTTTTGGTTAGGTGCGGGCCCTGTCGCCACACCGCAGGCACGAAACCGAGCGGGGCGGAGAAGCGAGGCCGCAGGCGTTTGGGTCGGAGGTTGGGGCTTTAGGGTTTAACCTGCTTGCCGGTTTGTCCGATAAACCGTTTGCGATTTTTTGAAGGGAGAGAACCAATGCGCGCAAATGCTGGAATGGCGGCTGTCATTTTCATGGCAATTCTCGGGCCGGCAGTCCGGGGGGCGGATTTGCCGGACGCAGCACCTGCGGCGCCCCCTGCTGCCGCGGGTTCGGCAGCGGTGAATCTGTATCGGCCATTCCGGGCGGGAGCGACGTATGACGTGCATCTGCTGTTTGAAGAGAAGCTGGTATTGACGGCAGTGGTCTCCGGGCGCGTCAAGGATCCGACAACCAAGGAGCAGCAGGGAGAGTTAACCGGACGCGTGACGGACATCGTGAGTGACGCGACGGGCGCGTGCCAGGGGTTTACGCTCACCGTTAAGCATATGCTGAGCAAGGGCCATGACGCGATGCGTCCGGGGACCGCGCTCGCCGTGACCATTGAAAACGACGTGCTTCATTTTTCGGATGTGACCAAGTCGCCGGTGCCGGACAATGCCAAGCCGCTGCTTGGATTGCTGCTTACGGCGTACTCGGCAAATGCAAAGAAGCTTGATGCCGCATTTGGCTCATCCAGGCCGGTGCCGCTCGACACCGAATGGAAACCCTCTTCCGCGATGGTGGCGGCGTATCTAAGCAATCCGCAGAGCGTGATCGTCGAGCCGTTTAACGTGGATGGAACGTCGAAACTGTTGAAGGCGGGGGATGCGGCGAGCGGGGGAGCGCGTCGCCTGAACGTGTCGATCCGCTGCGATGGCTTCAGCCTGCCGGAAGCGGGGCGGGTCGTACTGGTCGAAAGCTCCAAAGGCCTGAACACGATCAGCATACTCCTGCCGGACGATCCGAATGCGCCGATACCGGACCATGACGAATCTTTTGACGGCGTAAATACGTACACCACGCCCACAGACCGTGGAAAAGCGACGGCGACAATCCACGCGCGGCGGAGAGCGACCGTAACGGTGGTGATGCCCGCACACGCACCTGCGGCCGAGGCGGATAGTTTGCCCTGAGCAAGATGCTTCTTTCAGATGCAGGGTGAGGATGCGAATCGCCGAATGGATCGCGCGAGGGCGCCAAATGCAAAGAGGGGCAGTGGTTTTTCGCTGAAGGCGGCGAGGAGAGCATAGAGGGAGCGTGGGGAAAATCGTCGTTCGTTTGTAATGGCGTAGACGGGTTCCCAGTGAGAGGGGCAGAGTTTGCTGCGAAATTTGTCGAGGCCGTCGAAATCGTAAAAGCGGCGGCCGCGGGTGCGCGCTAGGGCCATGAGGGCGCGGAGCCAGAGGGGATTGGATTGCAGGTGGGGATCAGATTCCCGGCAGAGGGGAGAGAGTCCGAGCGTGAGATAGGTGCGGCCCGCCGCGGCGAGATGGCTCATGAGCGCGTCGATGAGCAACTCGGCGGTGCCGTTGGGGGCGGCAGGCGAGCGGAGAATCTGCTCCACGAGAAAGCCGTTGCGCTGCGGGATGGGCGAAGCAAGCAGGTAGGCAACAGGCGTTTCACGCTGCCGGGCGATGAGAAGAATACGATCGGCGAGTTCGCCCTGATGGGTATGCGGCTCGACCAGGAAGTGCATGGGCGGCAGCGGGCGCGAACGGAGCCACGCCGCGAGGCAACTGCGGAAATGAAGGTCATCGCGGAGCGCGGTGGCGGGGCGAAGCGTGACGGTGACAGATTTGTTTTTCGCCCTGGCAAGTTGAGCCCGGAGCGAAGGCCGGCGTTTCAGGATTTCCGGCCATTCGCCCGGATTCCACACCGGCTGGGCTCCGAGCGCGATGCGTGAATGATGCGGCGAGGACTGAAAATGCCCGGCAAGGCGCTGCGAGGCGTGGAAGTAACAGGTGCGTTGGCCGCGGGATTTCGCGTGAGATTCAAGTTCGCGGATCACCGTGGGCAGAGATTCCGGGGCACAGACCGGGGCGCCGGCGATCACCATCGTGCCCGCACGGGTGACATACCCGGCCACCGCGGGCGCTTCGGCGGAGAACCAGTGCTGAATTCCCGGATTGAGAATCTGGTAGGCGGTGGAATTCCAGCCGTATCGGAGAACCAGGTGCCGTGCTTGGTGCGAAGAGGTCATGGAACAGATGGTAGCGAGTGCCGGGGGTGGCGGGAAATTGGCCGGGCGGGGGGCCTCGATCTATCTGGCGGGCGCGACTTTGTTGGGGGAATCACATCCGGCAGCATTTAAGATCGACCCCATTGTGTTCGATGAAAAGGGGTGGCGGAGGCAACGCCGCGCGCACATGTCTGGGTTACCTCCGGCAATTTTTCTGGAATGGCACGGCGGGCGTTATCGGAACGCCGCCCTTCTCCCCGCTCAGGAATTCGGAGAGGTTCGCCCATGACGGTGCAGCTGGCGGCGCGGGATTCGTTTGCGACCGACGTTGTACGGATGCGGTTTTTGCGTTTTGCGTGTCCGCATTGCGCCAAGGTGCTCAAGATAAGAGCGGAGGCGGCTGGGAGCCCGTCCGGCGGCGAGGGACCGGTGCGGGGGCGATGCCCGCAATGCGGGATCGAAGTGGAATTCTGCCGGGATGTGGCAACGGAGAAATCCAGAACGGCCCGGGCGCTTGAAGGGCTTCTGTCGGAAAAGGAATGGGGAATGCGGGAGGGGCAATTCCAGCGGCTGGCGCTTCTGCTGTCGCAGGGGACTTGCCGGGACTATGCGCTGGGTCGGGAATTGCTCGGCGGTCGCGGGCTATCCGCGAGGGAATGGCGGCGGGCGCTCAAGGAAGCGGCCGTCCGCGAGATCATGCGCCGGCGGCTGGAGGTATCGGTGCTGGGGGATGCCCCATCCGAAGTGTTTTCATTTTGCGAGGATGCGGAAGACGAAGCGCAAGGGGCGTGGGAAATCATGGTGCGGTTCATCCATCACGGCCGACACGGGGATTGCGAGGCCTGCCGGGAGAATCCCACGGGGCTGGCCTGCGTTTACCTGCATTTTGAGGAGTTCCTCGATAAATGCAGGGTGGAAGAGAAGCGCGCCGGGCGCTGGCGGGCGGCGGTGATGGAGACGCTCGGGGTCTGAGGCGGGGGGGACTATTCGTGGCAGTGTTCGCAGCCGAAGCGGATCTTGGTTTCCTTGAGCCACCGCACGACGGCTTCCTGATCGACATAATAATACAGGCTGTTGGACTGCCGCCGGCACTGCACGAGCCCGGCATCCGAGAGGATCTTGAGATGGTGGGAGACAGTCGGCTGCTTGAGACCGAGCTCCTGTGCAAGCTCGATCACGTTGTACATTTCATGGGCGATCGGCTGGCGCGGCAGGAGCTGCATGATGCGGAGGCGGGTGGATTCACCCAGTGCGGCAAAGGTTTTGGCGAAGCGATCGGCGGAAGCTTCACGAATAAGGCGCGGCTTCAAGAGCGGCTTTGGCAGGGTTGGACTCATCACGCGCCCTCCGGATTTGTTTCCATTTTTCCGCGGAGCCGACCATACCCCGGCGTTCCGGCATCCCACGGGAAGCGCGCCATCGTACCGCAATGGTGCGGTGAGACAAGATGCCTTTCCGGGCGAGTGCAAATTGACTGGTGCGTGCCTGATTGCGGTGAATGAATCCACGGTGGAGGCGAATTTTGTCAGGCCTGAGAAATTCTTTTGAAATCGGGAACCCCGCTGAAAATTGCCGCGTTGCCTTGATGTGTCGTGCTACATCGGCGACGCAACGGACATCTTGATCGGCCTCGTGGGCAAACGTACCCGACGTCAAATCTGCGGGTGGCACTGCGGATTTTTTATCTCAGGCGTGGTTTAGCCAGGCGGCGCAACGGCCCCGCGTGGCGGTGGTTCCCCTTTCCCCAGGGATCTCTTCTGGTGGTGGCATCCATGATCATTCCGTGTTTCATTGCTGGTGCGTCATCCTCCTGACGGCGCGTCATCAAACGAAAAGCAGCGCTCGCAGGCCCATTGCACGCGGTTGTTAAGCGTGCGGGTTCTCTGTGCGCCACATTCTTCCAAGGAGCCCGACATGTTTCGCTCTAACCGGTATCGTTGCGCGCCCATCGATCGCAGGAATCGTGCCCGGCTTCTCGTTCGTTCGCTGGCCGAAGGGCTTGAGCCGCGGGTGTTGCTCTCATCGACGGCGCTGAGCACGGGCGCACTGGCTTCCCCCGTGCGCGCCGTCGATGAAAGCAACAACAACCTCTCCAACGCCAACTGGGGCGTGGCCAGCACCGACCTGCTGCGCCTCGCCGCCGCGGCCTATGCCGACGGCATAAGCGCTCCGAATCTTTCTTCCGACCAGAGCGCTCGCACCATCTCCAATCTCCTCAATGACCAGGCCGACCCCCTCACAGGACTCGACCTCGCCACCGTCGACCAGAACAGCGTTTCAGATTTTGGCTACGCCTTCGGCCAGTTCATGGATCACGACATGGACCTCACCCCCACGGGAACCTCCGAAATGGATATCCCGATCAGCGCCAATGATCCGATCGGCCCCAACAACCTTCCATTCTTCCGTTCCATCACCGATCCCGCGACCGGCACCAGCACCAGCAATCCGGCGCAGCAGGTGAACATGGTGACCTCGTATCTGGATCTGTCGCAGGTCTATGGTTCCACCCAGACGATTGCCGACGCCCTGCGGACCTTCCAAGGCGGCTTTCTCAAGACCAGTGCGGGAAACATGCTGCCCTACGACAACACCGATTATTTCACCTCCGCCCAGGTCGCCGCGCTGAATATGGCCAACGACGCCCAGGCCGTGCCCGAGAGCCAGCTCTTTGCCGCCGGCGACGTGCGGGCGAATGAGAACATCGAGCTCACGGCCCTCCAGACTCTGTTTGTGCGCAATCACAACCGCATCGCCACGCAGCTCCAGAAACTGCATCCCCACTGGACCGATGAACAGCTGTATCAGGAGGCGCGCAAGCTCAACATTGCCGAGTACCAGAGCATCGTCTACAACGAATGGATACCGGCGGTGCTCGGAAGCGGCGCGCTCCCGCGTTACACCGGATACAAATCCAACGTTGACGCGGCGATTTCCAATGAGTTTTCGACGGTCGCGTTTCGCTTCGGCCACAGCATGGTCAGCGGCAACATCGAGCGGCAAAATAACAACGGCACCGATATCGCAACCACTGTTCCCGAAGGCGCGGACATCCCTCTTTCCCTGGACTTCTTTGACCCCAATCTCCTGAATCCCAGCGGGGTTGTCGATCCGCTCACCGGTCTGCCCAGCTCCGATATCGGCCCGATCCTCAAGGCGGATGCCGACGGTCTTGGCAACCAGGTGGACATGCTCGCCATCAACGACGTGCGCAACCTGCTCTTCGGCAATGGCGGGTTCGGCGGCGATGACCTCATCGCGCGCGATGTCCAGCGCGACCGCGACAATGGCATCCCGGATTACAACAGCCTGCGGGTGTCCCTGGGCCTGCCGGCGGTTACCTCCTTTGCACAAATCACGAGCAACGTGCAGGTACAGCAGGAACTTGCCGCGGCCTATCCCGGCGGCGTCAACACGATCGATGCGTTTGAGGGTGGCCTCGCGGAAGACCACGTCGCGGGTTCCGATGTCGGACCGCTGTTCCAGAAGATCATGGTCGATCAGTTCACGCGACTCCGCGACGGCGACCGCTTCTTCTACCAGAACGAAAAACTCACCTCCGAGGAGATGGGCTTCTTGCAGCGCGACAACACCCTCGCGGAAGTCATTGAATCCAACACCGGCGTCACCAACCTTCAGAGCGACGTCTTCATTTACAAGGCTTCGATCAGCGGCACCGTCAGCACGCCCACCGGCAGCAGCGGTTTTGGCTCCTTCCGCCATCCCACGAGCAGCGGCGTTGCGGGGATCACCGTCAACCTGATCAGCGAAGACGGCACTGTCGCGGCGACCACCACCACCGATCATTTCGGCCGCTACAGCTTTAATCAGCTCAGCGCGCCGGCGGCCAATCCCGATGAGGGTCCCGGCCTGAGCGCGACAGGCACGTACACCGTTTCGCTGGCGCTGGCCAAAGGCATGTCGCTTTTGAGCGGGCCGCAGGGCAGCATGACGATCTCGCACGGTGATACGAATCTGGCGAACGTGAATTATTCGATCAAGGGCGTTTCTCCGCAGGCTACCCGGTCGGTGGTCGTCTCGGACGCACCCACGCTCGATCCCGTGACGTCCTTCATTGTCTGACACGAAAAAGCGCCGTGCGCGCCGCAACTCCCACCGCGCGGGAGCCGGGTCCTCCCCTCCTCTGCCTTGGCTCCCGCGCTTCTTTTTGGGGGGGAGGGCCACCTTTGCGCGATAATTCACAAACCTTGTTCCTGCACGGGTGTCCCTCATAATCAGATCAGGAAGGGACTATTTTCGGGCGACAGGCCTTCGCTTTGCCGATATGATGTGTACCCATCATGGATCGCGAAGCGAAGCCCTGTAGTGCGGCCCAGCAGGATAAGGGTGCAGATGATCATTGATTGCCATACGCACGTCTGGCAGAGTCCGGAACAACTGGGGGACGGGGCGCTGGCGGAGCTTTCACGGCCGACCGTGATCGCAGGGCAGAAAATGAGGCTCCTTCCGCAGGCGGATACCGCAAATCACCTTCTGGCGACTGAGGCGGCCGACCGGGTCTTTGTGCTGGGGTTCAAAAGCACCTACCTGGGCGCGGCCATCCCCAACGAATACATCGCGGATTATTGCCGGGAACATGCCGATCGGATGGTCGGATTTGCCGGCATCGATCCGACGGAAAACGATGCGCTCGACCAGGTCATGCATGTGACACAGGACCTGGGTCTGCGGGGCCTGTGCATCTGCCCGGCGGCGCAGGATTTTCATCCTTCCGACACGCGGGCAATGGCCGTATTTGAGCGCGCCGCGGCCCTCCACCTGCCCGTGATTTTTTATCCGGGAACCCATCTTTCGCCCAAGACAAAAATGGAATACGCCCGCCCGCATCTGCTGGATGAAGTCGCGCGGTCGTTTCCGAATCTGAAAATTGTCCTCTCGCACCTGGGCTATCCGTGGGTGGATGAGGCGCTGGTGCTGCTGGGCAAGCATCAGAATGTTTATTCGGATCTGGCCGCGCTGCTTCGCCGGCCTTGGATCGCCTACGATTCGCTCGTGCGGGCGCATCAGCTCCAGGTGATCGACAAGCTGCTCTTCGGCAGCGACTTCCCCTTCACCACGGCCAGCGAATGCATCGAGACGCTCTACACCATCAACCAGATGGCCATGGGGACCAACATGCCGACGATTCCACGGGAGAGCCTGCGGGGCATCGTGGAGCGGGATGTGATGGGTCTGTTGGGAATCCCCGCCTCCTCCTCGCGGATGCTGGCGTCCATGCCCAAGCAGCGCCGCGTCAAAGCCGGATAATATTGAATATCCGTTGCCACGAATGGCAATCGGCACCTCTGCGGCGATCTCAGTTATCGGCCGAGCACTTTTACACATCCTGAGAAATTCCCATCCATTTCCCGCGTTTGAGATTAAGCGCGTCGGGGGGGCATCCGATGCTTTGGATGGATTCCCCTCCTGTGTGGGGAAATGAGCCGGCGCGTACTGCGCGCCGGCGCCAGTTGTATGCCGGAAGGGTGAGGCATGGCGGCGGTCAGCGTACTGCACATTCTGCGGTCGATTCGGGAGCACGGGCCGATCTCGCGCACGAGCCTGCAGCAGATTACCGGGCTGTCCTGGGGGACGATCACCAACGCCACGCGCAGTCTTTTGAATCGCCGGCTGATCCGGGAGGAGCGCGTCGAAACCTCCAAGGCCGGCCGCAAGCCGGTGCATCTGACGCTCAACCGCGCGGAACATTGCATCATCGGGCTGGAACTGGGGATCGACGGGATGCGCTGCATCGCGATGAACCCGGCGGGCGAAACGCTGGGCTACGAACAAGGGGCGGGCCTGCCGGGAGAGGCGGTGGAGGCGGCACTCGACCGGGCGGCGGCGATGGTGAAGCGCGCGATCGCCGATCATTGCGGACGTAAACTGATGGGGATTGGCGTGTGTGCGCCCGGGGCGATTGACGAAAATCATGCGCTGATGCCCAACCCGCGGCTCAAGGCGTGGAACGGCCTGGCGATAAAACTGGAACTGGAAAATCGCCTGGGCATGGAAGTGCAGGCGGAGCGAGACGCCAATTGCCTGGCGCTCGTGGAACGGTGGTTCGGCGAGGCGGCCCATGCGCAGGACGTGCTTTGCATTTGCCTCGGGGAGACGGTGGGGATGGGCATTCTGCTGGGCGGCGATATTTTTCGCGGCAGCCAGGGTAAGGCGGGGGAATTCGGGCACATGACGCTGGATCCGGAAGGTCCGGCATGCGATTGCGGGGATCGGGGATGCGTGGAGAATTATTGCTCGCTGCCGGCGGTTCTGGAGGCAGCGCCGGGGAACGCGACACTCGAAGAATTGATCACGCGGGCGCGGGGCAACGGCGGTGGCAATGGCCAGAGCCGGGAACGGGCGGTGCTCGAGACCATGGGGAAAAGACTTGGAATCGCGGTCGCCAATGCGGTGGACTTGTTCGATCCGGAACTGGTGGTAATCGCGGGAAAACTGGCGGCGGCGTGGGAATGGTTTTCGCCGGCGATGCTGGGGGAAGTGGATGCCCATGCGGACAAGTCGTCCAAACGCCGGGTCTCGGTTTCGCACCTTGGGACACAGGCCGGGGCCATGGGGGCGTGCGCGATGATGCTGCAGACAGCGCTCGCGGATGATGAAACGGAACCTGAATCATAAACCAGGCGCCGGCGCGGCAACTTCGACGGCGGGAATCGATCGGGCCCACGCTTACGCTGGGGGTTGGGATGTGCCGATAATTCCTGGATGCGGATGATGGCGGCAAAGGGCAGGCTTGAGGATTTCAAAGAGCTGGCGGCGGCTGCGCCGTGGCATGGTGTCGTGGATTGGGCGACCGGTGGGGGGGGCATCGTGTATGGCGCCGGGAACGGCGGGCGGGCGTTTGCCGAGCATGCAGCGGCGCATGGGGTGCCGATCCGTTTTTTCTGTGATGATGATCCGGGGCGGGTGGGCCAGCAGATTGCGGGACGGGAGATATTGCGTGGGGAAGAAATCGCGCGGCATCCGGGAGTGCCGGTGGTGATTGCACTGGCGCGGTTTGAAGCAATCCGGAAAAAGCTGCGTGGCATGGGCGTCGAGGAGGGGCGGATTTGCTTTTCGGATGATTTCTTTGTGCATCATGTGCCGGCGACGCAGAATGAAAAGGTCGCGAAGCATTTTGACCGGGAACTCCTGGAGTTTGGCTGGGAATCGCTGCAGCGGTTTGCGGACCTGCTTGCGGATGAGGAATCGCTGGGGGTGCTTCGCGGGCTCTTGAAATACCGGCTCAGCCGATCGCTTGGCGACCTGATCGTGTCGGCCTATCCGCAATATGAGCATCCGCGCGTCAAGGCGGCGGCGGGAGACCTGGTGCTCGATGGCGGGGCGTGGATCGGGGATACGGCGGAGCGGCTTTCGGCGCTGGTTGCGCCGGGCGGAAAGGTTTTTGCGTTTGAGCCCACGCCGGGAACCTTTGAGCAGTTGCGCAAAAACACGGCGCGGCTCGGCGGTGTGGTCGAACCGGTGAATGCGGGGCTGGGTGCCAAAAATGGAGCGGCCGCTTTCAGTACGGCCGAGACGGACACGGGCAGTTTTCATGTGGTGGGGGAGCTTCAGAGCGGTGGGGACTTGCAGGTGAGCATCATCGCGGTGGATTCGTTCTGCCGGGAGAGGAAGATAGCGCCGGCGATGTTCAAGATGGATATAGAGGGGTCGGAATTGGATGCGATCGAGGGGGCGAAGGAGACGATTCGTCTGCACGCGCCGAAGCTGGCGATCTGCGTGTATCACAAGTTTGCGGACTTGTGGGAGATTCCCCTGAGGCTCCACGCGCTGCATCCGGGGTATCGGTTTTATCTGGGCCAGCACGCACGGGGGATTACTGAGACGGTCGTCTACGCAAGTGAGGGCGGGGCATGACGGTGCATTTTGTGTATGCCAGGGGAATGCGCAACGGTGCGCCGCAGTCGATCACGCGGGAGCTGGCGCCGCGGCTGGCGGTGCTGGGCAATGTGCGGGTGTATGACTACACCGAGGTGCGGACCATCGAACCCGCGGCGGGGGATATTCTGCTGGGGCATCCGCATGCCGATCCGCGGACGGTATTTCAGGCGAGCCTGCGCCGGCCGGGTTGGGCGAAGCGGGTGATTCTGTGTCCCTTTTCGCACGGCATTCCGGAGGCGTACGCGTGGATGGAGCCGGTGGTGGAGCAGGCGGATCTGTTCCTTGCGATCACCGGGAAATATTGGATGGAGACGATTGGGGGGAGCGCGTTTGCGCCTTGGGAAAAAAAGATGCGGCGGGTGGACCTGGCGGTGAACGTGCAGCACTTTCCGCCGATCAAGACGATGTGGAATGCGCGCGGCCGGCGGCGGTTTTTGTACATCGGGTATCCGGGGAGGGCCAAGGGGACGGATTATCTGTGCGAACTGGCGGAGGCGAATCCCTCGCTGCATTTTGCGTGGATTGGATGGGGGATGATCGGGAGCGGGCGGATTGAGACGATCGGGCCCTGCGAGTTTACGCTGCCTGAGGCACTGGAATTGGTGGGCCGGCACGACTTTATCATCTGCTGCGGGCGGGCGGATGCGAACCCGGCGACGATTCTGGAGGGGCTGGCGTGGGGCCTGGTGCCGGTGTGCACAAAGGAGAGCGGGTATCGCGATGAGCGGTGGCTGGTGAATATTCCGCTGGATGATGTGGCAGGCGCGTCTGAGATCCTGCGAGGCCTCAATGATGCGCCCGAGGCGGAACTGGAGCATTACGTGGCGCGGGGGCGGGCGGCGCTTGTGAGTGAGTACAACTGGGACCGGGTTGCGGCAAACATCATCGCGGCGCTCAGGGGTTGATCGCGTTGACGAAGGCGGCGTGGTAGGCGTCGACGCCCTGCATTTCATGGGGCGGGAGCGCGAGGGCAAGCAGGCGGCGGAGGCGGGGCCAGTTTCCTGCGGAATAGGCGGGATGCAGCACGTGGGCGTCGATGAGGCCGGCGAGGGTGTCCGGGTCGCGCCAGTGATTGCGGTCGAGGCGGTCGGGCGGCGGCTTTCCGGCGCCACCGGCGCGGGCGCGGAAATCGCAGGTGCCCGGATATCCGGGCGTGGATTCGAGCATCTCGCCGAAGAGCCATTCGTCGTAGTTCCAGGCGCGCCAGGCCGGCGGATCGGAGCCAAGGCCAAATTCGAGCTGATCAGAGAGTGCGGCGGAAAGATCGGATTTTCCGGTTCGCATGATGGCGCGCCAGGAGTCCACCGAAGCGCCTAGGTAGCAGATGGGGAAGCGCGGAAATGGGCCGGTCTGGGGATAGGCATTGGCGTAGAGGACATGGACGGATTTGTGCGGGGCAAGGTTTGCGAAATGGTCCGAGGAGAGCGGCCACATGTCGGCATCGGCGGTGAGGAGATATGTGTCGGGCGGGAAATCGAGGGTTGCGGCATAGAGTCGCGAGAGTTGGGCGACCGAGGAGGTTGCGTAGCCGGGGATTTCAGGAAGGTGGGCGAGGCGAGCGTGCTGGCGGGAGAGTTCCGCGGCGGCGAGGCATTGAATAGGGTTGTGTCGCCAGGCGTGCGGCGGGCCTGCAAGAGTCACGAGCGAGGCATAACCGATGCGGTTCCACAGGCGGGCGGTAAGCGGGGCGAGGAAGAGGTAGCTGGGGCTGCGGTCCGTTGAAAAAACCGCGAAGCGGCGGGGATGCGGATCGATGGCAGAATCGGTGGGCATGGCGAGGGGATTGTACCCGCAGTTGCGCGGCGGGCGGCCTAAAGAATGGGGATGCGAAGGTCCGATAGAAACGGGATGGACACGATCCATCCGCGGGCGATGTACCTGGAGAAGGGGCCATTTCTGGTCTCGGTGGTGCTGCGCGCGGGGAGGGAAGCGGGGGCGCTTGGTGGGGCAATCAGGGAACTGCAGCGGCAGAGTGCTTTTTTGCAGCGACGCATGGAAGTAATGGTGGTGGGGGCGGACGAGATGGAGCCGGTGGTTGCGGCATTTGGGGGAGGAGAGCAGATCGCGTTCGTCAAAGCCAATACCGGCGAAACGGCCGCGGGGGCGCGGAACCGTGCCATTAAAAAGTGCCGGTCGGATTTTTTGATGTTCGCCGAAGTGGGGGATCGGCTTGCGACGCACGCGATCGAAACGCTGGCGCGGTCGCTGGAGACGCATCCGGATGTGGCGGTGGCCTTCGGCGATGCGGAAGGCACGGCATGGACGGGCGCGTTTTCGCGGGAGCGGCTCTTTGAAACCGACGGAATCGGGCCACATCCGATGTGGCGGCGGAGCCTTCACCAGCGGCTCGGATTCTTTGATGCGGATGTCGTGTTTGGCTCGGCGTATGAATTCTTTCTGCGGGTCTCGGCACGGCACGCATTTTTGCACATTGCGGAAGTCCTTGGCGAGCGTCCGGGCGCGGGCGCGGCGGATGAAGTGATTGCGAGCGACGCCGAGCTGGATTTGTGGACGCGCGAAATGGCCACGGCGCGGGAACGCTACTGGATGAACAGTTGGGGCGAGCATCCGCGCGAAAAACGCGTGGCCCGCTCATTTGCGTTGCTGCGCGATCGGATGACGCACTTTCCGCCGGGAATGAACGTGGCGCTTTTTGGCGCAGGGAAGCATACGGGGCGCATGCTGGAGCGATTCCGTGGGGCAATTGAGCCGCGACACCGGCTCGGCGTGATTCTCGATGACCGTGCAGAGGGGGGCCCGATGATCGGCGGCGTTCCGGTGGCTCCCACGGGCGACTGGCGCAGCCGCGGCGTTGAGGCGGTGGTCGTTTCGTCGGACGCCTATGAGGCAACGATGCTTTCGGCGCTCCGGCAGGCGACCGGCGGCGAGGTTCCGGTGCTCGCGGTGTATCAGCCTGGGCCGGATCATTTTCCGAAGAGTGCGGCAGCGGCGGGGGGGCGATGATGGCCGACGCATGGTACGTCGATGAACAGACAAATGTCCTGACCGGCCAGGCGGCGGAGGAGGCCATCCGGGCCCGTTCCGATGCGGCATTTCTTTCAGAGGAGGGGATTGTGCGGGTGTCGCAGGAGCGGTGGGAGACCGCACAGCGTTTCGAGCGCACCGGCTGGATGGAAAAATGGGCGGGTGCTTCGGATGACCGAAATCTTCTCCACGCGGAGGAATATGAGGGGTATGCGGCACTCGCGGGCCAGCGGATCGGCCATGCGATGGAACTGGGCTGCGGGCCGTTCACGAACCTGCGGGTCATCGCGGATTTCGTCGAGATCGGAAAGGTGTCGCTGCTGGATCCCCTGATGGAATCGTACCGGCAATTGCCGAACTGCCGGTATGGCCGGGGCACGGCGGCGGGGTTGCGGGCGCACTCGGGCGATCCGGTGCTGCCGATCGTGGAGATGTTCGCCTGCCCGATTGAAAACATGACGGCGGAGGGGCGGAAGTATGACCTGGTCGTGATGATGAATGTGATCGAGCATTGCTTCGACGTGGAGGCGATTTTTTCAAAAATCCTCGCGATGACTTCGCCCGGCTCGGCATTTATTTTTCATGACAGCATGTACGATCCGGAAAAAACCCGGCAGGTGGTGAAGGGGAAATATTACGAGGCGGGCCACCCGTTGATGGTGGGGTATCCGGTGATGGAGCAGTTCATGCGGGAGCATTTCGAGACGCTTTTTTTCCGCACGGCGCCCAACGCGCCGGATTATCTGGAAGTCTGTCCGCACAGCGGGCACTTTTATTTCATCGGCCGGCGCAAGCAGCAGGCGGCAAGTCGCGCGGAGCCGGTTCAGAGATGACGCTGGATGTGCTCGATGAACGTCCGCCATCGCGCGTCGTAGCTGAAATGGTCCAGGACTTGCCGGCGGAGCGCTTCGGCAATGGAGCGGCGGCGGGCGTCGTCGTCCAGAAACAATTTGGCCTTTTGGGCGAACTCCCCGCGCGTGTCGAAGCCGACCTCGCTGAGTTGCGGCAGGAGCCGAAGGGCGTGGCCGAGCGCGTGGGCCGTTGAGAGTCCGCGGAGGATGACTTTTTCTGAAAGCGCGACGCGCGTCGCCTGGAGGCGGTAGGCGGGGGCGAGGGCTTCCCAGGCGCGCCTGATTTCGGGCACCGAGACAGCGTCGAGCGCGGCGAAGGAATCAATGTCGTTTTCGAACACATAGCGGGAAACAATATCGAGGTTGTCGAGGTGGGTGGCGTCGGCGTGGTCGTTTTCGGTGCGGCGGAACATGAAAAATCCGCCGCCCGCGAGGCCGTCGAGCAGGCGTGCGTGCAGGACGCCGGTGCCGATGATCTGGAGGTTGATGCGCGAGGCGAGGGTGATGGCCTGGATTTCATCGCCGGGGGCGGCGCCTCCCGCGGCAAAGCGCGACAGGATCGGATGATGCTCCCATCCCGCGCCGTAGAGCTTGAAAGAACGGCCCGACGATTCCGCAAAATCCGCGACCCATGCGAGCGTCTGGTGGCGGAACATACGGTCGGCGATCAGCACCGAGACGAGCACCGCTTCCTCCATGCCTGCGGGCGAAACGACCAGCCGCCGGTCATTGACGATGCCGACGGCGGCGGTGCGCAGCGCGGTTTCGTTCCACAGTTGAAGACCGGGGGCGTCGGATGCACCCGTCGCGAGAATCTGGTCGCCGAGCATTTCGAGGAGCGACGCTTCCGGCGGGCCGAGCCGGCGCAGGTGCTGGTCGCGCAGCGATTCGGGCGACGCGGAGGCGTTGGAGATGTAGCTCAGGTCGCAGGCGTATCTCGAGGTCTCCTCGGCGGAGAGTTCGCGCGGCGTGTAGCGGTGCGTGGCGGCGGCGAGATGGCAGAAAATCACGCTGCGCTTTGGCCAGTTGAGATGCGTGTATCCCTGGAGCGCCCCATGTCCGGCGACAAAGGTCAGACCCGCCGCGGGATTTTCCGGATCCGAGACGCTGGCCGTCGCCGCGCCGGTGCGCATGCAGGGAAGATTGTCCTGGTCCCACGAGAGAAACGGCACGTTTTGCGGCAGATGCGGGTTCTCATAGCGCATGCGCGACATCTGCAAGATCAGGTCCGGCTTGTATTCCAGGATCATTTCGACAAACGGGATTTCCAGCGTGTGATCGTCCGGCTCGATCGCGATCCGCACCTCCGCCCGCGGCATGCCGGCCCCTTCGATCGCCGTCTTAAGCTCCGCCATCGAATGCTGCAGCACCGTCGTCAGTCGCGAGGTGATCCCCAGCACGCGCAGCGGCTCGACCGCCGGATCACCGGACATCGCATCCTCGAATCGCTTCCGCCATGCCGCGGGGGTCATCTCCGCATAGTGCCGACGGGCCAATTCCACGTCATTGGCGCGCTTCATGTCGCGGCTTTCCTGCAGGTTTTTGACGGTCAGATCAAAATTGAGGCCGGGCCGGCTTCGCAGCGCGCAGCGGATGATGCCTCCCGGAACGCCCCAGAGCGGATGGTCATCAAACCCCCGGCGAAAATCGGTGATCGCCTCTTCGGCGGAATCCGCGATGAACCACTGCACGCGCGGGTCGGCAATGAACTCCTGCATATCCTGCACATGCAGGAGAATCGCGAGCGCCTCGGGGTCCGGCTCGATCACATACAGGGCGCAGCTGTAATTGAGAAACGTCCGGCGCGTGGTCTGCGCGACGTGTATCGGGAGCCATCCCATTCCCAGCCCATCAAACGTCACCGGGCGGGGCGTCTGGATGCGGTTCCGGTCGAAATTCCAATGGCGCGTCAATCCCTTGTGATCGGCGAGCTCCCCGCTTCCCCCCAGCCAGGCCGCAAATACCGGCAGGGTTCCCGCCAGTTGCAACACGTGATAATTGCCGTCGGCGGATTGATGCAGCTCATAGTCCGGCAGGTGCACCGCCGCGGCGGACACTTTTGCCGCGCCGGCGGGTGTGCGGGCCTCGAGCGCCTTGAAGTTCGCCGCAAAGCGCCGCGCCCGGCTCGCCCAGGGAATCATGCCGCCGGAATTCAAGAGCGGCGAGGCGGTGCCGAGGAAACGCTGGGCTGCGGCGGCAAGTTTCAGTGTCGAAAGCGCCTGTACATAAAATTGCGATGCAATTTTATCGTACGGATCGCCCTTGAGGAGCGCCGCCGCCGCGGCCGCGACGGCATACGGGTCCTTTGCGACATCGGCAATCGCCAGCAGTTTGTAGAGCGTCTCAGACGTGAGCATCGTTGGTCCCGGTGGATTCTGCGGCGGTCGAATCCGGCGGGGGTTCAATCCGCCAGGATCGCCTTGAGAAAATCGGCGCTGTGGCCGGTGAGTTTCGCGTAGTACCAGGTCGAAAGGGCGCGGAAGCCCGGACCCTGCACCGCACCGCCGGCGATCATGCCCGGCAGCCACGTGAGCGGTTCCTGCCGGCCCTCCCGCGCGAGAATCAGCGCCGCATAGTTCGCGGATGTCTCGGAGGCGGTGGTCTTGGTCAGGCCATTCCAGATCGGCAGCACCAGCTCCGCCTGATTCCTGGCCGTCGAGCGATACACGCCCGCGAGCGCCGCCTCGACGACCGATCGGTTGTTGGACTGCAGCAACGCCACGACCGCCTTCCGGCCGGCGGCGCCGTCATTTTCGAGCAGGCGCTGCACCGCGACCGCGGCGTGTTCGTAGTCATTGTCCCGTTCGCTGTCGACGATGCGCGCCTGATTGGCCAGCACCGTGCGGAGCGCGATTTGCCCGCCCTCATCAAGCTGGTCGGAATACGAAAGCGACCAGTCGATCATGATCGGATCGCCCACCTTGATGAGATTCACGAGGTCGGCGGTCGTGTCTTCATGGTTGGCCGCCTTCTGCGCGATCGCGGCAACCGCCTTGGCGAGGCGCGACTGACTCTGCAGCAGCGGCGCGATCGTCGCCGGCGGGATTTCACCGGGGTGGGCCAGCGCGATCAGGCCCAGCTTGACCTGGTCGGCCAGGCCGTGCTGATTCTTCACGAGGTCGGAAAACAACTTCGGCCCTTCCGGGGCATGGAGGGAAAGCAGCGTCGAAATCGCGGTGAAGCGCAGGCCGAGATCAAAATCACCATCGCCGACAATCTGCGCCGCCCAGGGAATGCCGGCGGTTATTTTTTCCTTTTCCATCCGCACCAGCATCAGGGCCTGCACCGGGGCCTCGCGAAGATCGTGCGGGTCGGAAAGTTCCTTAAGTGTCGAGAGTGCAGCGGCCACATCCGCCGGATCATTGCTCGAGAGCATCACGGTCGCCGCGTAATAACGAACGACGTTGCTTTTGTCCTTCAAAAAATCGCGGATCGGCGCAAGATTGGCGAGCTTCTTCAGCCGCTGCAGTTCCGCGGCCGCCATCACGCGGTGGGCGGGTTCGGTCCCCTTGTCGATGATGGTCTGAAGTTCATCAGTGGAAAGTGCCTGCGCGTCGATGAGGCTGGCGATCGCCGCGCCCACCAGGTCCGTCTCGCGCGATTTGAGCAGCATCTCAAGGTCGACACGCTTCCCCACGCTTCCGCCCGCCGCGGCGTTTTCCTTGTTCAGGATTGCCAGTGCCACCATTGCATAAATCTGATTCTCCGCGACCGTGCTCTGGCTGATCTTTTCAAACATCGGCGCCAGGTCCGGGTCGTGGGCGCTGCGCAGGGCGGTGATCACCGGGGCTGCGTCATTGCTCTGCGAGATCGCCGTGGCCTTCGCGGAGACCAGGGCCTTGTGGATCATCCGCACCGCCGCGTCATAGCTGGCGTCCATCGGCGCGTCAGCACGCGAAATTCCCTCTCCCGCCACCGCGCAGATCGCCATCGACACCAGAATCCGGTTGAATACTCGCCCGGCAAATCGCAATCGCGGCACGTAAAGGCTCCCAAAAATGTCGTCCCATCGCATGTGAAACGGCGATTATACCCCCGGCCCGCGCGAATGTCAGGAACGCATACCGCGCGTGACGTCGCGGAATTGCCAATCAAACACGCCGGGGGTACGCTTCCTCTTCGTTGGCTGGTTCAGGGAATGACGATGACGCAGGATGACGGCGGATACGACTTGCGGCCGCTGCCCGAGGGCTCCAGGGAAAAGCCCGCCTTGCCGCCGCCTGATTCCGCCGGCCTGCTGCCCGCTGCCACGCCTCCCCGGCCGGGTGAACCGGGATGGGTTCCCCCGGTGCCAATCATCGAACGAGCCGAAGAAACGGAAGTAACGCCTGAGGAAATCGCCGACGCGAAGGATGCCGCAGACATCCAGCAGCACAAAGTCGCCGCGGCCCTTGGATACATCCTGTTCCTCATTCCGCTGATCGCCGCGCCCAACTCGAAATTCGCCCGCTATCACGCCAACCAGGGCCTCCTGCTGCTGATCCTCCTGTTCGTGGTCGTGATGGGGGTGGCGCTGCTCACCGGCGGGGTGTGGGGGGTCGATCATTTTCTCCGTGGGCGAATCGATCTGCTGGCGACTTTTTTCAATTGCGCGTTTTATCTCCTGCAGGTGGCGCTTCTGGTGGGGTGGGCAACACTTGTGATCCTGGGCATGATCCATGCGATGAATGGTTTGCGCGAACCTCTGCCGGTGATCGGCCAGTGGACGCTGATTGAACCGCACACTTCCCCCGCCGCGACGGTTGCAGCGCCCGCGGCGGCGTCCGCAAGCCAAACTCCGAGCGCTTCACAAGAGGAAAAAAAGCCATGACCAATCCCGTGATTCCGCCAAATCCCAACATGCCGCCATCTTCCGGCGGAGGCATGCCCAAGTGGCTGATTATCCTGCTCGTCGTCGGGCTGATCGTGGTCCTCGGCTGCTGCGGGGGCATCGCGGCCTGTCATTTCATGTGCACAGCGGTCGCCAAGAACGGCGCGGGCGCCCTCCAGCAATTTGTCCAGGACGAGCAGAAGAAAGCGGGGGTGAATGTGAACCTCGCCGGCGGGTCGATCAGCCTGCCCGCAAATTTCCCGAGCGATGTCCCGGTCTACAGCGGCTTCACGGCGATGACATCCGTGACCCCGCCGGGCCAGTCCGGCGGCACTGTCAGCTTCAAGGGCTCCGCGGACCCGCAGAAAGTGATGGATTACTACCAGACGCAGCTCAAGGGAAAGGGCTGGAATCAAGAACAGGCCACCGCGAATCCGAACGCGTTGTTTACAGCGTTCAGCAAAGACGATCAGCAGATCACCATCTCCGTGGAAGGCGACGCTTCTTCAAGTATCCTGATTGTCAATTACGGAAAGAAATAGTTGTCGTGCAGTGGTTTGACGGCCATCTGGATCTTGCTTACATCGCGCAGCATGGCCGTGATCTATGCGAATCGCCGGAGCATTGCGGGGGCACGTTGCAGCCGGCGACGGTGACGTTTTCGTCGCTCGCTGCCGGCGGCGTGACGCGGGCGATCTCGACACTGTTTGTCCGGCAGAGCCGCGACGGCGTCGATGGGGATTATTGTTTTTCCAATGAAGCCGAAGCCTTCCGTGCTGCGATGCGGCAGGTGGACATGCACCAGGTTTGGGAAGCGGAGCGGCGGATTGCCATCGCAAAAGACGAAAGTCCAAAGACGAAAGACAAAGATCCTCTGCTGCGCGTTGCGCTCGCAATTGAGGGCGCCGCTTGTTTGCGTTGCGTGGAGGATGCGGATCTGTTCGCCGCCGCTGGCGTGCGGATGGTGTCGCTTGCCTGGGCGGAGGGTAGCAAATGGGCCGGCGGCGACCAGAGTGGCGGGGACCTCACAGCGGATGGAAAAGCGCTGGCCCGCCACCTCGATCAATTGGGCATCGCGCATGATGTATCGCATCTGAGCGAACAGGCGTTCTGGTCACTGCTGGAGACCGCCAGCGGCCCGGTCGTTGCATCGCATTCCAATTGCCGGACGCTTCTGCCAGGCGCAAGGCATCCGGAACGGCATCTCTCCGATGCGCAGATCAACGCCCTCGCAGCCCGCCCCGGCAGCATCATCGGCATCAATCTCTTCGCCCGCTTCCTGATTCCCCCTGATGAACTCACGCGACGCCGCGCCACCTGCGCCGATGTCGTCCAGCACCTGGATCACGTAGCCCAGCTGGCCGGCCGCCGCGATTTCCTCGCTCTGGGCTCCGACATGGACAGCGGTTTTGGCGCTGATCTGCTCCCCGTCGATCTCCGGGGGCCGCAGCAGCTTATTCATCTTTCTGAAGCGCTTTCCGCCGCCGGCTGGAGCGATGCGGAAGTCCACCAGTTCGCCAATCGCTGGGAGGAGTTGCCAGGCTTCGGTCATGTGTAATTACTTTTTACTCATGGCCCAGGCGTTACGGGAACCTTTTCCCCGCGCACGCGTCAAACCATGACATGGCCGTATGGTGCCGTGGAGGTGCGCGATGAAATTACGTTTGGGTTTCCTGGCCGGTGTGCTTGGCTTGGCCCTCATTGGCGCCGCGACAGCACAGGCAATTGTTTCCCTGCCGCCGCGTCCGTTCACGCCGCCGGGATACGCCTGCCGCTGGGTGCCGCCGCTGTATCGCACGCTCAGTGACCGCGTCTGGGTCGACGCGCGCGTGGACATGGTCCCGCAATGGTTTGAAACATCCCCCGGCCACATGGAGCGCCTCTACCGGCAGGTCATCACCCCCGGTCATTGGGAAAGCACCGCCCGCCAGGTGCTGATCGCCGATGGCCATTGGGAACTCGTCGCCATCACACCGCCACCACCGCCGGTCGTTGTCGTACCGGCCCCGTGGCCCCCGCGCGGCGGCACCGTCGGCGTTGAAGGCTACGACTCGCGCCCCGGCGAAAATCCCAACCCCTTCTCCGGCCTCAGCGAGTGGCCGGAGCACAATTGATCAGGCGTCCGGCGTTTTCCGGCGCTCGGGGAAGCGGTGCGTATCAAATCCCGGCCGCACAAAACCGCGCGCCTTGGGAAACGCCTTCTCCATCGCCATCCGCATCCGATGCAGCGTCAGCATTCCCGAAAACGCCGCCTCGCGCGCCTCCGGTACATGAAGCTGCAGCACCGCCCACCCGAGGACTGACCGGTCGATGGCGATCAGCGCGATCTTCGCCGAGCCATCCTGGTCCCGCGGCATGTCCTTCATCCGCGGGTCTGATTCAATTTGCTCATCGAACAAGTGCCGTGAGAGCGCCCGCGAAACCTTTGCCCCGATAAAAAAGCAATAAAAAGTAATCACATCAAACGCTTCGCCCGCGGAAACATCATGCACCTCCGGCGCCGGCGGCGTGGCGGGAATTGTCCGCTGATGCTGCTGCATGAACCGGTGCGCGAATTCCATGTACCGCTTCGCCGCGGCGCCAATCCGGCTCGTGCTCAGCGGGCGGTCTTCCATTTTGAAAATCGGATCCTTCGCCAGCCCAACACCCGCGTGATCCGCCTGCTCCCCCAGCACCCGTTCCGCCATTTCCTTCGCCGCCTCCAGCCGCGGCCAGAGCTCCTCCAGCTTTTTATCATGCGGCGGCCGGTCCTTCTGCATCTCCAGTTCCATTGCATAAACAGAACATCGCAGGGTGAAAGGGCAGCGCTCGCACCAGCGATCGCAGTAATTATGCACCCCTGAGATATGCCGCGGATTGCGAATGATGCGGTCGAATTTCTTGTTGTCCATGCGGCGGAATGATAACAGCCGCCATCATTCTCCCCAAAGAGGCGTGAACAAAACGATCAAAACCCCGCTTTCCGAAGGCTTTCACCTTCTCACAATGGCCGTTGTTTCACTCTCGAACGGATCGAGGAGCCAGCGCCCACAGACGCCGCCCTCGCAGCGTGCCCCGCGATTTAGGACTCTCGAATCGTCGCGTATTTTCTGCATATCCGGGCGCGTAAGCCGGCGCGATAGCCCATCACCCTGGAGCAGGGGGGCAAAAACAATGCAAGCCTTCCTTTCGGAAGGCTTGCATCAATTTCAGGGGAAAACTCAATTCAGTGAGGAAATGAGCTCGAGCCCTCAATTGCGGAAAAGGAGCGGGGCGAAAGTGTAGAGGCTGCGCCGCCAGGTTTGCCATTCGTGGGCGGTTCCAGGGGAAATGTAGCAGTAGCTGTTGGTGATGCCGGCGGTTTGCAGTTGCTGCTGGTGGTTAAGCAGGGCGGTCGGGCTGACCAAGTCCAGGGTGCCGGCGCTGAAGAAAAAGACCTTTACCTCCTGGTTAAACTTGGCGGGATCCGCCATTTGGCCGTTGTAGATGGAAGCGAGATTGAGCGCCGGCAGCGTGGCAGGGGGGGTGGTAGGCGCCGCCGCCGCTGGCGCCGCCGGGGCCGCACCCGGACCGCCTCGGCCGCCCCGGCCTCCGCGTCCACCAAAGCCGCCGCCGGTGGCCGCACCGCCGCTGAACAGGCCGATATACGAGAATTTATCCAGGTTGGTCATGGTGACCGAAGCCGTGATGCCGCCGCCCATGGAAAGGCCGGCCATAGCACGATGATCGCGATCGCTGAGGGTGCGGTACGAGGAATCGACCATGGGGATGAGGTCATTGATCATGTAGGGGGCGTAGTTGTTGCCGCCGCCGCCACCGCCACCGCGACCTCCGCCGCCACCGCCAAAGCCCCGGCCCGCCCCGCCGCCCGCGGGTCCGGCTGGCGCCGCTCCTCCGCCGCCCGGTCCGCCCGGCCCGCCGCCACCCGCGCCCGGTCCACCGGTGTTCGGGATTCTGTAACTGGTCTCCATGACCAGGATCATCGGCTTGGCTTTTCCGTCGGCGATCAGGTTGTCCAGGATGTAGTTGGCGTGGCCCATCAGAGACCAGACGCGCTCATCCTCGCCACTACCGTGCTGGAGATACAACACCGGGTAGCGGGTGGTTAGAGAATTGTCATAGCCTGGGGGCGTATAGACATAGACGTCGCGCCAGTTGTTGGCAGTCTTGGAAAAGTACGTTTTGATGCGCAGATCGCCGTGGGGGACTTCCTTGGCGTCGTAAAAATCAACACCCGGTTCGGGAACCTCAAAGCCATTGCACGTGCGGCTGTACCCGATGTAGGCGTAAGTCTCCGGGTCCAGCACGATGGCTCCGTTGACGACCATCCAATAATTGTGATAGCCCGGCGCCTGCGGGGCGCTGGTGTAGGTCCACTGCCCGTTGTCGCCTTTGACCATGTCATAGGAGACGTTGTTGATCGAGACCTGCACTTGCTGCGCACTCGCGGAAGTGAAATGGAAGGTGACACGGCCATCGGCTTCGATGCGCGGGAACTGCTGGCCCGGCAGATTGCAGGAGGACGGGCCGGCAACAATCGCCGCGTTGCTGGCTCCTACCGGCGCGGGAACCATCTCCAGGCGTTTGGCCGGCGTGTTGGCCGCGGCGGCGGCCGGCGCCACCGAGAGGCTGGCCGTGGGCGCGTCGCCTGGCGAGTTGGCAACCGTGCATGCGGAGACGGCGGCAGCCAGCGAACACAAGAGTCCGGCACGATAGATGGAGTTCATAGCGCACCTCAAAAGAGAGCGGCGGAAGCCGCCGGGAAGAAAAAAGACATGCATGTCGTTCGCGTTCTCGACGGAACGACGAAGGGGATTGTAACCTCGGGTGGTGGAAAATGACCAGCACGGGCAAAAACGACGAAAGCCTTCCTTTCGGAAGGCTTTCATCATTAATCTGGCACTCACCTACTCTCGCACGGTTGAGCACTACCATCGGCCGTCAGAGCTTCACGGTGCTGTTCGGAATGGGAAGCGGTGTTACCCCTGACGCAGCGGCACCAGAAATCCAGAAGCGACCGTGTCCGATCGCGACCAGAGATATTCACTTGTTATTGACCGATGGCCGGTAAAACCGGACAGGGGTCACTGCCCTTTGGCAGATGAAGAATGCGTGATGGGCAAGAAAACGAATTTGCATTTCCCGCAATGATGCTGATTTGAGCACATTGTTACATTGGTAGCACTTGTCAACTTTGAACTTTGAGAGTCGATTCAGAGAATCGACGGTTTATGATCAAAGTGGTCAAGCCAGTCGCCTGTTAGTACCGGTCAGCTGAGCACATTACTGTGCGTACACTTCCGGCCTATCAACCACGTAGTCTACGTGGAGGCTAATGGGGATGACTCATCTTGAAGGGGGTTTCACGCTTAGATGCTTTCAGCGTTTATCCTGTCCGGACATAGCTACTCTACTATGCACCGAGCGGTGCAATAGATATACCAGGGGTCCGTCCAACCTAATCCTCTCGTACTAGGGTTGAGTCTTCTTCAATCATCCTGCGCCCACGGCAGATAGGGACCGACCTGGCTCACGCCGGTCTGAACCCAGCTCGCGTACCGCTTTAATTGGCGAACAGCCAAACCCTTGGGACCGCCTTCAGCCCCAGGATGCGATGGGCCGACATCGAGGTGCCAAACCGCGCCGCCGCTATGGACGCTCGGGCGCGATCAGCCTGTTATCCCCAGAGTACCTTATATCTGTTGAGCGATGACCCGTCCATTAGGAATCACCGGATCACTTGGTCCTGCTTTCGCATCTGCTTGTCATATCCGACTCGCAGTTAAGCTGGCTTGTGGCCATGCCCTTACAGTGCGGTTTCCAATCGCACCAAGCCAACCTTAGAACTCCTCCGTTACAGTTTAGGAGGAGACCGCCCCAGTCAAACTGCCCACCTAACAGTGTCTCACGACCGGATTCACGGTTCGTGGTTAGATCTCAAATGTAATCAGGGTGGTATTTCACCGTTGACTCCCCAGTGGCCGAAACCACTGGATCAATGCCTCCCACCTATCCTACGCAGACAACACCTGCGATCACTATCAGGCTACAGTAAAGGTTCATGGGGTCTTTCCGTCTTGCCGCGGGACTGTGGTATCTTCACCACAACTCCAATTTCACCGAGTCTCCCTTTGAGACACTGGTCCAGTGATTACGCCATTCATGCGCGTCAGAACTTACCTGACAAGGAACTTCGCTACCTTAGGACCGTCATAGTTACGGCCGCCTTTTATCGGGGCTTCGGTCGAAAGCTGCACCCTTGCGGGATGACCTCCTTCCTTAACCTTCCGACAGCGGGCAGGCGTCAGACTGTATACGTAAGCTTGCGCTTTAGCACAGTCCTGTGTTTTTGATAAACAGTTCCCAGACCCTTTTCTCTGCGGCCCTCTTGCGAGGGCACCCCTTATTGCGAACGTACGGGGGAAAATTGCCTAGTTCCTTAAAGGGAGTTGTCTCGAGCGCCTGAGGCTATTCGCCTCGTCTACCTGTGTCAGTTTGTGGTACGGGCACTTGCATCGTCCTACACGGTTTTTCTCGGCTGTCTCGTTGCTGGCTTCGGCATCAAAGCGGCCTCGCCCTTGCGGGACACCCACGTCTATCCGGGTGACCAACTCTAAAACAGCGTCGCGTGTACTCAACCTAGCAAGCGGTGCAGGAATATTAACCTGCTGTCCATCGATTACGCCTTTCGGCCTCACCTAAGGACCCGACTAACCCTGGGCGGATTTACCTTCCCCAGGAAACCTCAGACTTACGGCGTGCGGGATTTTCACCCGCATTATCGTTACTCATGCCGACATACGCACTAGTTAACGCTCCAGCCGTCCTTCCGGTCGACCTTCACTGCGGTTAACTACGCTCCTCTACCGCTTGGCTTACGCCAAACCCGCGTCTTCGGTGTACTACTTATTCCCGATCATTTACGGCGCTCTACTTCTCGGCCAGTAAGCTTTTACGCACTTTTTAAATGGTGGCTGCTTCTAAGCCAACATCCTGGCTGTCTCAGAAATAAAACTTCCTCTTTAACTAAGTAATACTTTGGGACCTTAGACGGCGATCAGGGTTGTTTCCCTTTTGACCTAGGAGGTTATCCCCCCAGGTCTTTCTCCCGCGGAACATCAATCGGTATTCGGAGTTTGATTGAAGCAGGCAGCCTTGCGGGCCCCTGTCTTCATTCAGTAGCTCTACCCCCGATTGACTATAGCGCGAGGCTACCCCAAAAGGTATTTCGAGGAGTACCAGATATCTCCACGTTTGATTAGACTTTTACTCCTCCCCACAGGTCACGACAGACCTTTTCAACGGTCACGTCTAGCGGACCTCCCGGAGCGGTTAGGCTCCGTTCATCCTGCCCATGGGTAGATCACGTGGTTTCGGGTCTAACAACTGCGACTTAAACGGCCTATTCAGCCTCGGTTTCCCTTCGCCTGCAGTCCTTAAGACCTTAGGCTTGCCACAATCGTTAACTCGTCGGCCCATTATGCAAAAGGTACCCGGTCAGCCCACGCCTCGCGGCGATCCGGCCTCCCAGTGATTGTAGGTATACGGGTTCAGGTTCTTTGAATTCTGCTCGTCGCAGTTCTTTTCAACGTTCAATCGCCCTACTGGTTCGCTATCGGTCGTGCAGGAGTATTTAGCCTTGGGCGATGGTCCGCCCGGATTCATGCCGGATTTCACGAGTCCGGCATTACTCTGGTACCTCTAGGGGTTTTGCAGTTTTCGTCTACAGGACTATCACCTTCTATGGTCGGCCATATCCAGACCGTTCGACTAACCGCTCGACTCCCATATTGAGGCCCGCAACCCCGGGATTACTCCCGGTTTGGGCTCTTCCGCGTTCGCTCGCCACTACTGACGGAATCGATTTCTCTTTCTTTTCCTGCAGGTACGTGAGATGTTTCAGTTCCCTGCGTTCGCTCGCACTGCCCTATGCATTCAGGCAGCCGTAAAATGCGTTGCCGCATTCAGAAATCTCCGGATCACAGTTCGTTTGCCAACTCCCCGGAGCATATCGGAGGCTACGCCGTCTTTCTTCGCCTCTGCACGCCAAGTCATCCACCGTATACCCTTAGTAGCTTGACCACATTGACCATGAACCGTCCACCGCCCCAGCCGTGAAGCCGAAGCAGAATCGTCCTTCTCTGCCTGGTACAGCAGCTTGAAGGAAAGTCCATAATCGAGGTCTACTACCTTTGTAACGGTTACTCCGCAATGGGTTGCGAAGTAACTTTTGCGCTCTTCAGATTTTCATCCGTCCTGTATCTTTTTACCCCGCAGCTTCGCAGCCGCTGAGCTTCGCAACACAAGTCAGACAAAAACCCGACAACATTCATTTGGTGAAATGTGGAATTCGTTTTTTCGGCGTATCCGCGCTTCGCAAACCTCCTGGTAGAAATTCGCTCCATGCAGATAGCCTGGATTACCACATCACGCATTCTTCACTTGTCAAAGAACTGCCGATTTCTCAGCCCCAGCAATTCAACCAAAAAATCAGTTGAGTCGTTGGCACTCGTCCGGTGCTGCTTCGTTCGAAGTTCAGCGAACGGGTGCGAAAAACTCTCACCTCTCTTGGAGGGCTTTGATTCGCTCACCGGTTTCCCGGAGAGTCACCTTGTAGAAGGGGATCAAACTCGGCGGGACACTAGCTGGCGATGGGTGCCTTTTGAAGGCTGATGGGCAACCGTTATCTCCTGCTTGCTGAAGGCTGTTACTGGTTCCTTTAGCGAAGGTCCGACACTATAAATCACTTGCAGGCCCGTGTCAACCTCGCCTTAAAACTTTTTAGCGCTTCCGCAAATGCGCATAAGGCTCTGTCGCTAAAAGGCTATCGGCGTTTCTCGCCAGCGTGCTCGAGAAAAAATGACCCGCTCTTTCAGCGGTATTCCGTCATGAATTCCCGGCCAGCGGCAACTTAAGTTTAGCCGGGCAGGGGCCAAATGTCTCGTGCATTGAAAACCCCTCTCTGATACCATTTGGGTTAATCATCTCTGCATCAAGTACTTGCGCCGTGCGTTTGGCATTTTGGGGAAATCGGGTTTGAGGGATTGCTTTCGGGAGAGCCTCCGATGCGTGGGAAAAACAAGAACCGTCCGCAGACCGGCTTTACGCTGATCGAACTGCTCGTGGTGATTTCTATCATCGCGCTGCTGGTTTCGTTGCTGATGCCATCGCTGGGAAAAGCCAAGGAAGTGACCCAGCGCACCGTCTGCGGCAGCAATGTCCGCCAGTTGGGCCTGGCGCTCAAGGAATACCTCGCCGCATCGGGAGATTATTTTCCCATCAATGGCATCATCATGCCCAAGTCCCAGGTCCCCAACATGTATCAGAAGGATGACCGCTTCAACAACACGCGCGTCTACCTTCAGGGAAGCGGTGACGGTAATTCCGATTCCTTCTCCGATACCGAACGCTGGCGCCCTGAATTCGGCGAGCTCTGGCCCATCATCAGCGGCAACAACACCATCCGCACCGGCGGTACCGGCGAGGGGGCCACCGCCGCAACGCTCCCGCTTGCTCCCATGAATGCCACCCTCCGAAAGGTCTATCTTTGCCAGGCCGACGGTCCGGATTACTTCCGCTCCAACAACCCCGGCACATCGTGGGGAAATAGCCCGCTGATCCTGACGCCAGAGCCCGGCAATACCATGTCGGTGCAGCTTGGGCCGGGCCCAGGCGGCTACTTCAGCTATTCGGTCAAT
>Ga0265314_10000543_pt1 | contig 48447 bp, 42 predicted proteins | sample 4126metaG_FD_203106 | JGI IMG/M metagenome (GOLD analysis project Ga0265314, IMG submission 203106) | Rhizosphere microbial communities from Carex aquatilis grown in University of Washington, Seatle, WA, United States - 4-1-26 metaG | ecosystem: Host-associated > Plants > Roots > Rhizosphere >... | reverse complement strand
GGACCGGTTGTGGCGCCAGCTGCATTGCCGGGTAGCTAAGTACGGACGAGATAACCGCTGAAAGCATCTAAGCGGGAAACTCACCTCAAAACCAGGTTTCGCTTGAGAGCCGAGGAAGACTACCTCGTCGATAGGCCAGGTGTGTAAGCGCAGCAATGCGTTGAGCTTACTGGTCCTAATAGCTCGATTGGCTTGATCGCCAAGCACCGTTCCATGTCTGGTAAGAAGTCCAGGCATAATCACAGCAAGCTCATTCAAGAGTGTCGTATCCTCATTCTGTCCTTCGCCGGACTGGTGGTCCTAGCGGAGGAATTCCACCCGATCCCATTCCGAACTCGGCCGTTAAAGCCTCCAGCGCCCATGGTACTGCGGCCCAAGCCGCGGGAGAGTAGGTCGCTGCCAGTCCTGCCAAGGACAGAATTGAGAACCCCGCCAACACAACGAAAGCCCCGCCGGAGAAATCCGGCGGGGCTTTTGTTTTTCTTCACCTCCCCCCCCTTGTCCGCCGAAGCTTTAGCGAACGCGGATTGCGGGGGCGAGCGACGCCGCATAGCGGTGTCGGGTGGGGGGAGACGTCTCAAGGTTGCGTTCGGGCTGTCCATCGCGAACTATCGGGGATCGGAGTTTTGGTATTCCCATGCGCGTCTTCGATTTTGATCACGCTATCGTTCGCGAACCGGGCAGGAGCGTCGTGAACGGCCTGCGCAGCGATCTTTCCGTTGTGCCGAGCTACGAAGGTATTCTGCGCGAGCATCGCGCTTATGTCGCCGCCTTGCGCACGGCCGGGCTCGAGGTCGACGTCCTTCCGCCGCTCGAGCAATTCCCGGACTCCATGTTTGTCGAAGATCCTGCGCTGGTTTTTCCCGAAGGGGCTATCCTGCTCAGTCCGGGCGCGCCCTCGCGCCTTGGCGAGCGCGATGAAATGCGCGGCGTGCTTCATCGTCATTTCGGCCGCGTGCTGGAGCTGGAACCCGATGAATTTGCCGACGGCGGCGACGTGTTGGTCACCCCGCAGACGGTGTTCATCGGCTTGTCCAAACGAACCAGCCGCGCCGGCGCAGAGGCTTTATGCGCCAAGCTTACCGAACTCGGCCGCAACGCGCGCATCGCGGAGACGCCCGGCACGATCCTGCACTTCAAGACAGCTTCGGCACTCCTCGGCGAAGGTACGAGTGTGGCGACAAGGGCGATGGTGCAAAGCGGCGTCCTCGCCGATTTCGAAGTGCTGCCGACGCCCGACGGCGAAGAGGGTGCCGCCAATCTGCTGCGCGTAAACGATGTCGTGCTGATCGGCGACTGCTATCCGCGAACCGCCGAGTTGCTGGCGCGCCGCGGCTTCACAGTCCACCCGCTTCCCATCAGGGAAGTCGCCAAGCTGGATGCGGGCCTCTCCTGCATGTCCCTGCGCTGGGCCAAGTTGGGCTGAGCCGCGTCAGCCCATGGCTGGCGCGAGGGGTTTCCCGGGCAGCAGTTTCTTCCATTTCCGCAGCGCCGCGAGCAGGATCACCGCGCCCAAGACCAGTTCGGTGAGCGTGATGGCGCCGTTGAACAAATTGTAGCCTTTTGCCGCAGGGTTCAGATAAACGCGCGCCGCCATCCACGCGCCAGCGACATAGACCGTCACGAACAGATAGGCGAGCGGGATCAGACAGGTAAGCATGTAACGGCGCTTCTGCGACAGGCGCAGAATGACCGTCGCGCCGATGATCAGCCCAACGGATGCCATCAGTTGATTGGAGACGCCGAACAGCGCCCAGATCGAGCTGATATCACCGGAGGCCAACAAATATCCCCATGCCAAGCAGGTGAGAAAGCTGGCGGCCAGCATCCCAGGTGCCCAATCGATTTTCTTTAGCGGCTTGTAGAACTCCCCGCCGAGATCCTGCAGCAGGTAGCGCGCGATGCGCGTGCCGGAATCCACCGCCGTCAGAATGAAGACGGCCTCGAACATCACCACGAACTGGAAGAAATACGCCGCCAGATTCCTGAACCAGGGCAGCGAGGTAAAAATATTTGTCATGCCGACTGCCAGCGTCACCGCGCCGCCGGTGCGCCCATGCAAATCGATGCCGATCTCCTGGATGTAGCGCGGCAGATCGATCGTGTGCATGCCGAGCTTGGCGAACGCCGCAGGGGCGGCGTTGATGGCGAAATAGTCTTCGGGGTGCAGCGAGGTGGCTGCCACCAGCGCCATGATGCCGACCACGCATTCCACGAGCATGCCGCCGAACGCGACCGGCAGAATATCGCTCCACTTGTCGATCAGCTTCGGTGTGACACCCGAGCCGACGAAGGCATGGAATCCGGAAATGGCGCCGCACGCGATGGTGATCGAAACGAACGGCCAGACGGGACCGGCGATCACCGGTCCGCCTGCGGCGAACTGGGCGATGAAGGCGGGAAAATGAATCGTCGGATTGACGAATATCACGCCGGCGATCAGCGCCGCAAACACGCCGACTTTGATGTAACTGGACAGATAGCCGATCGGCGTCAGCAGCATCCACACCGGTAAGGCGGACATCAGGAAAGCATAGGCTGGCAGAATAAGGCTCAACGTCTGCCTGTTGAGCGTCAGCCACTCGCCCAGCATCGTGTGCTTGACGGCGGGCCCGACCAGCACGGCTGCGATTACCGCCAGCACCGCCACCACGGTGGCGAGCCTGGAAACGCCGGCGTGCCGCTCGTGCAGCCCATGCGCGACGGCGATCGGCACGATGGCAAAGACCGCGAACGTGCCCCACGGATTGCGTTCCAGCGCGTAGACCACCACCATCGACAGCCCGGCCATCGTCACGGTGATGATGAACAGCATCGCCAAGCCGGTGCACCATCCCGCCACCGGGCCAAGTTCGCCCTTGGCCACTTCGGAGAGCGAAAGTCCGCGCAGCTTCATCGAGGCGAACAGCACCACGGTGTCGTGCACCGCCCCGCCGATCACCGCGCCGGCGAGCAACCAGACGAATCCGGGGAGGAAGCCGAATTGCGCCGCCAACACCGGTCCGACCAAAGGTCCCGCCGCCGCGATGGCCGCGAAATGCTGGCCTGCAGTGGCCCATTTGCGGGTGGGAACGTAGTTCCTGCCGTCGCCATAAAAATGCGCCGGCGTCGGTTCCTCGTCGTTTATCCGCAGAATTTTATGAACGAAGAAAACGCCGTAGAGCCGATAGGCGATGGCCAGAATGCATAGCGCGGCAACAACGTAACCTAATGCGTGCCCCATGGAGTCCCCCGCAGCGTTGGTAAGTTACCGCGGTTATGGGGAAGGCGCTGAAGCCCATGGCGTCGCACCTGCGAAAAAAACGCGGTCAGACACCGATGATCGCAAAGATTCACCTTCCCCTTGTCCGCGCCAGCTTTGGCAAAGGCGGGAAGGGAGGAGGCTATTTCCTGACCGCTTCTTCCAGCGCCATGCGGATGAAGCGTTGATAGGGTAGGCCCGCGCGCTTTGCGCGACTACGCACGGCATCGAGCAATTGGCCGGGCAGCCGCAAATTGACGGACTTGTCCTTCGGCTTCAGCTCGAAACGCACAAACTCCCCGCCCGAGAGATCGTATTGCGACAGATCGGCCTTATCGACGAATCGCTCCGCAGCGCGGTCACTCTTGAACGCTGGAAGCTTCTTAAGTCTCGTAGGTTTGGACATAATGCTCGGCTTCCTTCTTGTGCATGTAACGGGCACTGATGGGACGGATCAAAAGGTTGATGCCGTGCCGGCGCAGTGTGAAAACCACAAACGTCGCCCGCCCTTGCTCGGTGCGACCGACGGCCCGAAAGCGTCTCTCCTTCTGCGAATGTTCCTCATCGGGGAGAATCATCAAGCCTCGGCGAAACAAACTTTCGATAGCGTCGATGGAAACGCCGTGCTTTAGGCATTTCGCCCGATTGCCGTCATCCCAGTCGAAGCCCGAGAATTCCATTCGTGCCTCCGCCGTTTTTATATAGACAAATGCCTATACAAATGCAACTACAAAACCGCAGATCACGCCGTCCGCGGGGTCGCCGCCCGTAGCTGCAAAGCAGCGAAGGAGGACGGGTAGGGGCCAGCTGCCGATTGGACTTATCCTCGGCAGACTCTCTCACGAAGTCTCTGATCTCATTCGCCAAACTGCTGTCGCGCCAAACTTATCCACGTTCGCGATTCCGGCCTGATAATAGGCGGCTCGATGATTTGGAGAACCGCAATGGAACAGCTCGACTGCCAGCCCACGCCAGATCCTTCGCCTATGGCACAGACGCCACCCACACAGCAGACGCCGCTCGCACCGAATGGGGTGCTCGCCGAGCAATTGGCGCAATGCCACAAGGCGATTGCGGAGTGTTTCGTCTGCGGCAGCGACCCAAGACTTCCCATGTTGGAGCAACTTGAATCCCTGAACGTCGCCGAGCGGCTCATTCGCGTCAGCATCGCTTTGGCGCAGGCTCTCGGCAAATCGAGCCGAGAATTCACCCATCGCATCATCGTGGAACGCCCGATGATCGACGTCACGCCTGATGTCACGAGCACCCCCCACCCCCTTCGCGGAAGTCGAAAACAACCTCGGCACGAAAACGTAGTGGAATGAGACGATTAACGGATGGGCCGGCTAGACCTCCCAAAAACCTCGGCGGCGCGCCACTTGGTAATCGCAATGCGCTGAAGACCGGTCGTCACACGCGCGAGATGCGGGCACTCAGGGCGCGGGCCTGGGCGTTATGCCGCTCGGCGCGCCGGGCGCTGTCGGACGCCAATGGCAACCGGCGCGATGCGAATAGAATCCCTATTCGCCATTCGCCGATCCCGATTCGCTTTTTGTCAGTTGTTCGCGGCCGTCCGGAACGCGACGAAGCCCTTGATCGGGTAGGTGTTCGAGCCCAGTTGGCCCGAGCCTGTGTCCCATACCCGCACCTTGGACCAGTCGTTGTTGGGGCTCACGTCGATCACCGGCGCATTGAGATAGATATTGCCGTCGCGCCGCCAATTGGCGTGATCGACGCGGATCTCGCGGCTCGACACGATGCGCGTGACGACTGCCACATGTCCGCGTGTCATCTTGCGGGTGCTGGCGAACACCATCACGGCGCCCTGCCTGGGGCTGGCATCTTCGGCATATTGCCCGCGCGCCTTGTCCCACCAAGTCTTGGCGTCGCCGAAGATGGCGATGCCCGAACGCAGGCGGGCGAATTCCACGCAGTAAATACGCCGTATCGATTTCACGATCGTCGGCGTGTCGTAGCTGGAGAGCTGTGTGTCGGGATCTTCGCTGATGATGCTCAGCACGGGCGCCTGCAACGAAACGCCTGCCGGCGCGTTTACCACAGTGTCTTCGAGCGCCGGCCTCGGCTTGGGGATCGGAATGGAATGATGGGCGCGGACGCGTGCATCCGCCGCTCCGGCGGAGAGGATCAAGATGGCTGCAAGCGAAATCGCGGCGACGCGATGGGCACAGTCAAGATGAATCATGCCGGTTGCTTAGCCTACCTCATAAGTGAATCCAACCGTGGCACGAATCCCACACGACTGGCGAAAAGGTCACTACGGTCGATTCGGTTGCGAGGACTGATTCGAGGGCAACAAAGCAAACCCTGGTTTTCGTTGCTGACACGATATGGGACGATTCCCGCTCTTTTTGCCCAGCAAATCAGGTGGAAGAGTTGTGCTCCTGACTTTTTGCCGCACCTTTTCCCTAGGGGTATTCACCTGGTGGTGTCGGCGTTGGGCGTCTTCGGCGGCGGGTACCAGACGGACTGTACGGGCAAATTCCTACGGAATGGTTCACCGCTTTTTCTTCAATCCGCGGCTCGATTTTTCCCCCGATGCCGACCCGTCCTTGCCAGCGCGGCTCGACATGGGCGCAAAAGTTGAGAACAAGATTTGAGACGCGCTAATCGGGAGAAGCGTCATGGCCGTTGATATGCTCGAGCACTTCACCGTGCGCTGCACCAGTTTGGAGCGCACGCGCGATTTCTATTCCGAGATCATCGGGCTTCGCGTCGGGCCGCGGCCGCCGTTCGATTTCGCGGGCTATTGGCTTTATCTCGGCGAGCAGCCCGTGGTGCATCTGGTCCTCGAATCCGAATGTGAAGACGGACGAAAGCCCCAACCGGTGTCCGGCGAACCGCCCTCGACCGGCGCGCTCGATCACATCGCATTCCGCGCACAGGATCTGGAAGGAATGCGCGCGCTGCTGCGTGCCAGGAAAATCACGTTCGAGGAACGGGCGGTGCCCGGAGCGCCGGTGCACCAGATTTTCGTGCACGATCCCGACGGCTTGCTTATTGAACTGAACTTCCGCGGCATTAAGCACGACTGATCATGCCGGTGCGCGCAAGATGCTGTGGGTCGCATCATCTGGAGCCATAGGCATTTGGTCCGCTTTTCGCGGCTCTGTCCTGCCGCTATGATGCTCCAAGGTGCGTAGAGCCGGAATGTGGGGGCGTCGTGATTTTCGATCCGAAACTGTTGGTTGCAGGCCTATGTCTGCTGGCCATCGCATTTGTGCTGGCCTTGATCCGTAGACAGGTTCGCCTGAGGCGGCTTGGCGCCGTCGTGGCGCCGCGTCCGCAAGCGGCTGCCGGCTTCAGGGCGACGGCCGACTACGGTCAGACTGGCGGCAAGCTCGAAGGCTCCGCCAAGACCATCGCGATCATTCACGATTTCGGCCATCCCTATAATCATCACACCGAAGAGCGCGAATATCTTTGCGAGCGCGAGGCGTTCGAGGTGCTGGCGCAAATCCGTTCGGTCGGCAAGGACACGCCCATCGACATCATCCTGCACACGCCGGGCGGCAGCGCCTTCGCCTGCGAACTGATTGCCGCGGCGCTGAAGGACCGTCCCAACACCACGGCCTATGTGCCCTATTGCGCGATGTCGGCCGGCACCATCATTGCACTCTCCACCGAGAAGGTGGTGATGGGCCGTCATGCCTGCCTGGGCCCGATCGATCTTCAGTTCGGCTACTTCCCGGCGGAAACCTTCACGCGCCTGCTCAAGGACAAGCCCATTCAGAATGTCGAAGACGTGACGGTGCTGCTCAGCTATCTGGCGGAAAAGGAATTGAAGACCTCCAAGCAGAACGCCTGCGGACTGCTCAACAAGAAGCACTTTGGAAACGACGACGCTTGCCAGCTGACGAATTTTCTGGTCAGCGGCGAGCTGCCCCACGGCGAGCAGATCGGCCGGGCGCGCGCCAAGGAGCTTGGCGTCAACGTCGTCGGCGAGGACTGCCCCGACGCGGTCTACCGCATGGTGGAGGCGCGTCTGGAATTGTTGCGCGGACCGGGCGGCTCGGATGGCCGGTTCGATCCCAACGCAAAGCTCAAGGCGAAACCCTGACGTTGCGGCACCTGCGGTTGCTTTGACCTTCCCGTTCGATGTGATTTTATCGCGCGCGCGAACGCCGGGAGTCCGTCCATGCAAGATCGTCTACAATTCTATATCGACGGCAAATGGGTAGACCCTGTCGAACCCAAGACGCTCGACGTCATCGATCCCGCCCGCGAAGAACCGTTTGCCCGAATTTCTCTCGGCTCGGCCAAGGATGTCGACAAGGCGGTCGCCGCCGCGCGCCGTGCCTTCGAGGGCTATTCGCGGTCGACCAAGGACGAACGCATCGCGCTGCTGCAGAACATTCTCGACGTCTACCAGAAGCGCTACGGCGAGATGGTCGAGACGATCAGCCGGGAAATGGGTGCGCCGCTGAAGCTCTCCAGGAATGCGCAAGCCGCAACCGCCATCGCCCATCTGTCAACCGCGCTGAGCGTGTTGAAGGACTTCGAATTCACGCACGTCAAGGGTACAACCGCGATCGTGTACGAGCCCGTCGGTGTCTGCGGCTTGATTACGCCGTGGAACTGGCCGATCAACCAGGTCGCCTGCAAAGTCGTGCCCGCTCTGGCCGCCGGCTGCACCATGGTGCTCAAGCCCAGCGAGATCGCGCCGATGAGCGCGCTGCTGTTCGCGGACATCCTGCACGAGGCGGGCGTGCCCGCGGGCGTTTTTAATCTGGTCAACGGCGACGGACCGAGCGTCGGCGAAGCGATGAGTGCCCATCCCGGCATCGACATGATGTCGTTCACCGGCTCGACGCGCGCCGGCATCGCCGTCGCCAGGGCCGCGGCGGGCACGGTCAAGCGTGTGGCGCAGGAACTCGGCGGCAAGAGCGCCAACATCATCCTCGACGACGCCGATCTGGACAAAGCCGTGGCGGGCGGCGTGATGGGATGCCTCACCAATTCGGGCCAGTCCTGCAATGCGCCCACGCGCATGTTCGTGCCGCGCACGCTGCACGACCGGGCGGCGGCTGTCGCCAAAGCGGCGGCGGAAAAAGCCAGGGTCGGCGATCCGTTCGCCGAAGGCATTTCGATGGGTCCCGTGGTCAGCCAGGTTCAGTTCGACAAGATCCAGTCACTGATCAAGAAGGGCATCGACGAAGGCGCCACGCTGGTCACCGGCGGCCTGGGCCGTCCCGAAGGCCTCAATCGCGGCTATTATGTGCGTCCCACCGTCTTCGCCAACGTCACCAACGATATGACCGTCGCACGCGAAGAGATCTTCGGGCCGGTGTTGTCCATCCTTCCCTACGACACCGAAGAGGACGCTGTGCGGCAGGCGAACGACACGGTCTACGGCTTGTCGGGCTACGTGCAGTCGGCGAGTGTCGAACGCGCCCGCGCGGTGGCGCTGAAGCTGCGCACGGGCAATGTCCATCTCAACGGCGCGGGGCCGGATTTTGCCGCACCGTTCGGCGGCTACAAGCAGTCCGGCAATGGCCGCGAATGGGGCGAATTCGGCTTGCACGATTTCCTGGAAGTCAAAGCCGTGATGGGAGTTTAACCCACAGGTGGAAAATCCTTGCGTTGCGGTGATCGGCGCCGGTCCTGCCGGTCTGATGGCGGCCGAGATTCTCAGCGCGCAGGGCCTCAAAGTGACGGTCTACGACCGCATGCCTTCGCCGGGCCGCAAGTTCCTGATGGCCGGACGCGGCGGACTTAATCTCACCCATTCGGAAGACTCCGAGTCCTTCGTGTCGCGCTATGGCGCGGCCGCGCCCCAGCTCGCGCCGATCCTGGCAGCGTTCGGCCCCAAGGCCTTGATCGCTTGGGCGGAAGGGTTGGGACAAAAGACCTTTGTCGGGTCCAGCGGACGGGTTTTCCCCAAGGCGATGAAGGCCTCGCCGCTGCTGCGCGCCTGGCTGATAAGGCTGGCGGCGCAAGGCGTCGAACTGTTCACACGCCATGAATGGCAAGGTTGGGACGAAGACGGACGATTGCAGTTTGGCGTCCAAGGCACCAGCGTCAGCGTGCGGGCGGACGCCACGATCCTGGCGCTCGGCGGTGCAAGCTGGCCGCGGCTTGGTTCTAACGGCGCCTGGACGAGCATCCTGAAACGGCACGGCATCGCGATTACGCCGCTGCGTCCCGCCAATTGCGGTTTCATGCTGGATTGGAGTGAACATTTCCGCAGCACATTCGCTGGCCAGCCTCTGAAAGGCATTGCGCTTTCCTTTGCAGGGCGTTCGGTACGTGCCGAGGCTATGGTCACCACTTATGGCCTGGAAGGCGGCGGCATCTATGCGCTCAGCGCCGCCCTGCGCGACGCCATCGCAGTTCATGGCAGCGCGACGCTCGCCATCGATCTGCGGCCTGATCTGTCGCTCGCAGAAATCGCCGCGAAACTCGCCGCGACAAAGCACGGCCAATCGCAATCCAATATTCTTCGCAAGGCGCTGCATCTGGCGCCCGTCGCCGTGAATCTCCTGCGGGAAGCGCACGGCGTGCATTTGCCGAAAGAGCCAGAGGCATTGGCGCGCTGCGTGAAATCCGTGCCGCTGAAGGTGAATGCACCCGCGCCGATCGAACGGGCCATCTCCACGGCCGGTGGGATCGCATTTTCCGAACTCGATGAGAATTTGATGCTGCGCGCCATACCTGGCGTGTTCGCTGCCGGAGAAATGCTCGATTGGGAAGCGCCGACCGGCGGCTATTTGCTCACGGCCTGTTTCGCCACCGGTGTTGCGGCGGCGAAAGGTGTGATTCAGTCTTTGGCGCGCTCTACGTAGGCGCCGTCTTCGGTCATGACGACCACACGCGTGCCCGGCACAATGTGGGCAGGCACCATGGTGCGCACGCCATTGGACAGCACGGCGGGTTTGAAGGACCCGGACGCCGTCTGACCTTTGACCGCCGGTTCGGTCTCGGTGATTTCCAACGTCACACGCTGGGGCAATACGATCGAAACCGCCGTGCCGTTGAACAGCGACAACTGCACCTCCATGCCCTCCTGCAGATAGGGCGCCCAGTCGCCGACCACATCCTTGTCGACATGCACCTGCTCGAAATGCACCGGGTCCATGAAGACGAAATGCTCGCCATCCTGGTAAAGGTAATTGTAGGTCAGTTCGTCGATGAAAGCCTTTTCCATGCTTTCGGTCGTCTTGTAGCGCTCGGTCACTTTCACGCCATCGCTGATGCGCCGCATGTCGATCGTGGTGGTAGGCGTGCCCTTGCCGGGATGGAAACTCTCGGCCTTCAGGACGACGTACAGCTTGCCCTCTTTTTCAATGACATTGCCTTTGCGCACGGAGCTGGCGATAACCGAAACCACTTTGGACCTCTGTCTGTAGAGCGGCGTGGCTATAGCAGGGGCTTGGCACAGGGCCAAGTGGGAGAATGATGCGGAAATGAGCGGTTCCCCCTGGTGGACACCCGATAAGCATGCCGACCGCAGACCTGCCCTGCTGGCGCGCGGCCGCATCAAGGCTGCACTGCGCGCCCATTTCGAGGGCCAGGGCTTTACCGAGGTCGAATGCGGAGCCCTGTCCGTATCGCCGGGGAACGAGGCCCATTTGTCGGCTTTCGCAACCGAGGCTATTGGCCCGGACGGTGCGCGGCAGAGGCTTTACCTCCACACCTCGCCCGAATTCGCCGCCAAAAAGCTGCTGGCGGCCGGCGAAAACAGGATTTTCGATTTTGCCCGGGTTTTTCGAAACCGCGAGCGCGGGGTGCTGCATGCCCCCGAATTCACCATGCTCGAATGGTATCGCGCCCGCGCGCCTTACCAGGTCGTCATGGACGACAGTCTGGCGTTGCTGCGTATCGCAGCCGGCACGACGGGCGCGCGTTCATTTTCGTTCCGCGGCCGCAGCTGCGATCCGCACGCGCAAGCGGAGCGCCTAACCGTGGCTGAGGCTTTCACGCATCACGCCAGCATCGATTTCATGGCGACCCTTTCGCCCACGGGTGAGGGCGACCGAGGCGCCCTTGCGACGCAGGCGCGCCGTAGTGGGTTCGATGTGACCGAGAGCGACAGCTGGGCCGACATCTTCAGCAAGGTTCTGGTTGCGCGGGTGGAACCGTTGCTGGGCCTCGAACGCCCGACCGTTCTATTTGAATATCCGCGCTGCGAAGCGGCGCTGGCGCGCGCCACGCCGCATGATCCGCGCGTGGCCGAGCGTTTTGAGCTTTATGCTTGCGGCGTGGAACTTGCCAACGGCTTTGGCGAGCTGACGGATCCTGTGGAGCAGCGCGCCCGTTTTGAAGCGGAGATGGACGAGAAGCAGCGCATCTATGGCGAGCGCTATCCCATCGACGAGGACTTCCTAGCCGCATTGGCTGAGATGCCGGAAGCGTCCGGCGTGGCGCTCGGGTTCGATCGCCTCGTGATGCTTGCTACGGGTTCGCGCACGGTGGATGACGTGCTATGGACCCCGTCACCTTAGTTTTTTTGCCCTCCCCTTGAGGGAGGGTCGAAACGCGAAGCGTTTCGGGGAGGGGTAATGCAAAGTCGATACTTTACAGTGCGCCTATTATGAAATCGCTGAGTACGCTTATGGACGCTGGCTTGATCGCACGCGCTGACGCAGCCGCGCTCACTCCTGTTGCCGCTCGTTATGCAATCGCCATTACGGATTCGCTCGTGCGCCTGATTGACCCGGCCAATCCCCTCGATCCCATCGCCCGCCAGTTCGTTCCTTCCGAAGCCGAGCTTGTGACCACGCCCGAAGAGCGCGCTGATCCCATCGGCGATGAGGCGCATTCACCGGTCCCGGGCATAGTGCACCGCCACAGGGATCGCGTGTTGTTTAAGCTTGTTCACGCATGTCCAGTCTATTGCCGCTTCTGCTTCCGGCGCGAGATGGTCGGCCCCGGTGGCGAAAACGCGCTGTCACCCGCGGCGTTCGAACGTGCCGTTGCTTATATCGAAGCCCATCCCAACATTTGGGAAGTGATCCTCACCGGTGGCGATCCCTTCATCCTCAATGCGCGACGCGCTGGAGAAGTCAGCGCGCGCCTGGCTGCCATCAGGCACGTAAAGATCGTCCGCTGGCATACGCGCGTGCCCGTGGTCGATCCCCAGCATATCACCGATGACTTCATCGCCGCCCTCATCGTGCCTGGCGTCACAACTTATGTCGCACTGCATGCCAACCATCCGCGCGAATTGACCGCCGAAGCCCGTGCCGCCTGCGCACACCTGATCGATGCCGGCATCCCCATGCTGAGTCAGACCGTGCTGCTCAAAGGCGTGAACGACGACATCGAGACGCTGGAGAGTCTCATGCGCGCCTTCGTGGAAACGCGCATCAAGCCCTATTATCTGCATCATGCGGACCTGGCGCCGGGCACCTCGCACTTCCGTGTTCCGATCGAGGAAGGCAGGCGCCTAATGCGCGAACTGCGTGCGCGCGTCTCGGGCCTTTGCGTCCCGCAGTATGTGCTCGACATTCCGGGCGGCTACGCCAAAGTGCCGCTGACCTCAGACGATGTGGAGAAAACGGAACACGGTCATCGCGTGCGCGATCACAAGGGCCGCTGGCATCGCTATCCGCCTGAGGGATAACGCAGGGTTCGCGGCTCAGCGGTACTCGTTGTTGACTGCTTCTAACGCGTCCGCACCTGGGCACAATTCCGCTTCGTTCAATCGATTAAGGGCCTTGTCGATCGTTCCGAGATGGCCGTGCAGGTCTTCGGTCATGGGATCGAGATAGAGAAGGCCCGTCACGATTTCGCCTGCCGCATGCCGCTCCTGCAGGTACGCCAACGCCGCCGCGCGGTTGCTCGGATCGTAATCGGGGTGGAGCTTGGCCAGTTTCAGCACGGAGCCATCGTGCTGGCGCACGACCTCGGTCGTGCCAGGCTCGTAATCGACCGTGATCTCTTTTTTGGCGGGTACGAAATCGATCCTATTAACCGCCTCGTTATGGTCGCGCACGAAATCGAAGCTCTTGGTCGATCCGGCATGGTTGTTGAACGTGACGCACGGACTGATGACGTCCAGGATCGCCGAACCTTGATGGGCGATCGCCGCCCTGATCAGTGGCACGAGCTGCTTCTTGTCGCCGGAGAAGCTTCGCGCCACGAAACTCGCACCCAGCATCAGTGCGAGCGAAACCAGATCGATGGGTGAATCCGCGTTGATCTCGCCGCCTTTGGATTTCGATCCCTTATCGGCGGTCGCTGAGAACTGACCCTTGGTCAGTCCGTAGACGCCATTGTTTTCGCAGATATAGACCATGTTCACACCGCGACGCACGCAATGGACGAACTGGCCCAGGCCGATCGAAGCGCTGTCGCCGTCGCCCGAGACGCCCAGATAAATCAGCTCGCGGTTGGCGAGGTTGGCGCCCGTCAGCACGCTCGGCATGCGCCCGTGCACCGCATTGAAGCCGTGGCTCTGGCCCAGGAAATAGTCTGGGGTTTTCGACGAACAGCCGATGCCCGACATCTTCGCGACGCGATGCGGTTCGATGTCGAGCTCGAAACAGGCCTGGATCAGTGCCGCGCTGATGGAATCGTGGCCGCAGCCCGCGCACAGCGTGGAAATGCGCCCTTCATAGTCGCGGTGCGTGAAGCCGAGTTTATTGGTCGCAAGCCCCGGATGATGCAGCTTCGGCTTGGTGATGTAGGTCATTCGGCGGCTTCCTTGGCTTTGTCGAGATTCATGCGTTCGGAGATGGCTTTGGTGATGAACCGCGCCGTAATGGGCGTGCCGTCGAAATGCAGGATGGAGATGAAGTGCGCCGGATCGATGGCGCACTCGTTTACGACCAGTTTCAGCAATTGGGCGTCGCGGTTCTGCTCGACCACGAACACCTGCTCATGAGCATTGATGAACTCGACCACCGTGTCGGGGAAGGGGAACGCACGCACGCGTAGGGCGTCCAAGTGGAGCCCCTGTCGTTCCAATGCGTCCAGAGCCTCATTCATGGCGCCCGAGGTCGAGCCGTAATAGATAACGCCCCGCTTTGCCTTTTCCTTCGCAGGTCGCGCGATGGGTTGAGGCATCAGCGACTTTGCGGTCTCGAATTTCTTGAGAAGGCGCTGCATCCCCGCGACGTAGATGGTACCATCCTCGGTATATCGGGCAGCACCGTCGTGGCTTGAGCCGCGCGTGAAATAGGCACCTTTGGTAGGATGCGTGCCAGGCAGCGTGCGATAGGGAATGGCGTCGCCGTCCACGTCGAGATAGCGGCCGAACTCCTTGCCCGCTTCCAGCTCTTCGGCCGTCATCACCTTGCCGCGATCGAACTTGCGGCCCTTGTCCCAGGCCAGCGGCTCGCACAGCCAGTCGTTCATGCCGATGTCGAGGTCGGACATGACGAAAATGGGCGTCTGCAGCCTATCGGCCAAATCGAAGGCCGTCGCACCGAATTCGAAGGCTTCGCGCGGGTCTTCGGGTAACAGCAGCACGTGTTTGGTGTCGCCGTGGCCCGAATAGGCCGCCAGCATCAAATCGGACTGCTGGGTGCGTGTCGGCATACCGGTGGAGGGTCCGCCGCGCTGGATGTCGAAGACGACCGCGGGCACTTCCGCGTAATAGGCGAAGCCGAAGAATTCCTGCATCAGGGAGATGCCCGGTCCGCTGGTCGCGGTGAAGGCGCGCGCGCCGTTCCAGCTCGCGCCCAGCACCATGCCGATGGCGGCGATCTCGTCCTCGGCCTGGACGATGGCAAACCTGTTCTTCTTGGTAACCGGGTCGATGCGGAAGCGTTTGCAGTGCTTGGCGAAAGATTCCGCCAGCGACGTCGATGGCGTGATCGGGTACCAAGCGCAGACCGTCGCGCCGCCCCAGACGCAGCCCAGCGCCGCCGCATCGTTTCCGCTGATGAAGATGCGGTGGCCGACCTTGTCGGTGCGCGCCAGCTTCAGCGCACATGCGCCTTTCAGATGCGTGCGAGCATATTCATGGCCAAGGTTGATCGCCTGAAGATTGGGCGCGATCAATTTCTTCTTGCCCTCGAACTGCTCCGCGATCAGCCATTCGACGGCGCTCGCTTCGATGTCGAGCAGGGCCGCCAGCGCGCCGATATAGATGATGTTCTTGAACAGCTGGCGCTGGCGCGGATCGCTGTAGGCGCCGTTGCAGAGTTCGGTCAGCGGAACGGGCAGGACGTTGATGTCCTTTCGGAATTTCGAAGCCGGCATCGGTTTCGTCGAATCGTAAAGCAGATAGCCGCCGGGATCGATCGAGGCGATGTCCTTGTCCCAGGTCTGCGGGTTCATCGCGACCATCAGATCGACGCCGCCGCGCCGCCCGAGCCAGCCCTCGCCGGACACCCGCACCTCGTACCAAGTCGGCAGGCCTTGGATATTTGAGGGGAAGATGTTGCGCGAAGCCACCGGCACGCCCATCCGCAGAATGGAGCGCGCGAACAACTCATTGGCGCTCGCCGATCCCGAACCGTTGACGTTCGCGAATTTGACGACGAAATCGTTGGTGGCCTTTATCGGCTGTGGCATGCGTGCGCCTTCGCGGTTTCCAGATAGAATTTCTTCATGTCCCAGGCGCCGGTCGGGCAGCGCTCGGCGCACAGCCCGCAGTGCAGACAGACGTCCTCGTCCTTCACCATGAGATTGCCGGTCTTCATCTCCGCCGAGACATACAGATCCTGCGTCGGATTTGTCGCGGGCGCGGTCAATATCCCGCGCAGCTGAGCTTCGGGGGCGTTCGGCGTGAAGGTGATGCAGTCCATCGGACAGATGTCGACGCAAGCGTCGCACTCGATGCACAGATTCTTCTCGAAAACCGTCTCGATGTCGCAGTTGAGACAACGTTGCGCTTCCTTGAAGGCGAGCTCCTTGTTGAAGCCCAGCTCGACCTCCATGTTGATGTCCTTGAGCGTCAATTCTTTGGGCGCATGAGGCACTTTGAAGCGCAGGTCCAGCGACACGTCGTTGTCGTAGGACCATTCGTGGATGCCCATCTTCTGGCTCAGAACGTTGACCAGCGGCGAGGGCCGCACCGTCACGTCCTCTCCATGGCAAAGCATATCGATGGACAAGGCGGCTTCGTGCCCGTGCGCCACGGCCCAGATGATGTTCTTGGGTCCGAACGCCGCGTCGCCGCCGAAGAAGACCTTCGTATGGGTCGATTGCATGGTGACGGGATCGACCTTGGGCATGCCCCATTCGTCGAATTCCACGCCGATGTCGCGCTCGATCCAGGGAAAAGCATTCTCCTGACCCACGGCCACCAGCACGTCGTCGCACGGCATGTGTACGTCCGGCTCGCCGGAAGGCAACAGCTTGCGCCGGCCCTTGGCGTCGTATTCGGCCTTCACCTTTTCGAAGAGCACGCCGGTGAGTTTTCCGTTCTGGTGCGTGATTTCCTTTGGCACCAGGAAATTATGGATCGGAATGCCTTCGCCCATCGCGTCGTCTTTTTCCCAGGGCGAGGCTTTCATTTCGGCGAAGCCGGACCGCACGACGACAGCGACGTGTTCGCCGCCGAGCCGCCGCGAAGTGCGGCAGCAATCCATCGCGGTGTTGCCGCCGCCCAGCACGATCACGCGTTTGCCGATGCTGGTGGTGTGGCCGAACGACACCGAAGCAAGCCAGTCGATGCCGATATGGATGTGTTCGGCCGCTTCCTTGCGGCCCGGAACGTCGAGGTCGCGCCCGCGCGGCGCGCCGCAGCCTACAAACACCGCGTCATACTCTTGTGCCAGGATCGCCTTCAGTGACTCCACCTTCTGACCGAACCGGGTTTCGGGTTCCAGCGCCAGGATGTATCCGCATTCCTCGTCCAGCACGCGTTCCGGCAGGCGGAATTTGGGAATCTGCGTGCGCATCATGCCGCCTGCGAACGGATCGGCATCGTAGATCACGCAGCTGTAGCCAAGCGGCAGTAGATCGCGCGCCACCGTCAGCGACGCGGGGCCCGCGCCGATCAGCGCGATGCGTTTGCCGTTTTTCGCGGCGGCGGGTTTGGGCAAGCGGTCGCGAATATCGTCTTTGGAGTCGGCGGCGACGCGCTTCAAACGGCAGATCGCAACCGGCTCGTTGCTTTCCTCGACGCGGCCGCGCCGGCATGCCGGTTCGCAGGGCCGGTCGCAGGTGCGCCCGAGCACGCCCGGAAACACGTTGGAATACCAGTTGATCATGTAAGCGTCGGAGTAACGTCCCGCCGCGATCAGACGAATATATTCGGGCACAGGCGTGTGCGCCGGACATGCCCATTGGCAGTCGACCACTTTGTGAAAGTAATTTGGATTTGCGATGTCGGTCGGCGCCATCCCCGCGTGGCGCGCCGGCCCAGGCGACGGTGTGCGCCCTTCAGCCGATACGGAACTCATTGTTGTGATGCATCTCCCGGCAATAAGCGCTGTGCATGCCGCCTGCGGCGGCTCCCGTCCCCTCCGGGGGCGTCTTTATAGCGACTTCGCTGGGGCGTTTCCCCTTGTTTCTCTACAATATTTGGCGCAAGAGCATCGGAAAATTCGCGCCCTAACGGCAACGATATCGACTAACCTGTTGAAGTTGCTACATCCTTATCCACGGTGAAAACATGGATATCACGCTCAACGAAGACCTGCGTGCAATCGACGACGGCGTTGCAAAAATCTGCAGTCACTTCGGCGACGACTACTGGACCGAGTGCGATCAGGCCCCGCGTTTCCCTCATGAGTTCCACAAAGCTATGGCGGAAGCCGGTTTCCTCGGTATCACCATGCCGGTGGAGCTGGGCGGCTCCGGGCTCGGCGTTACCGAAGCCGCGATCATGATGCACAGGGTTACCCAAAGCGGCGGCGCCATGGCGGCGGCCTCGACGATCCATATCAATCTGTTCGGGCCGCACCCCATCGTCGTGCATGGCAGCGACGAACAGAAGGCGCGCTGGTTGCCCCCGCTAATTGCCGGAGAGAATAAGGTGGCGTTCGGCGTCACCGAACCCAACGCCGGCCTCGATACGACGTCCATCGAGACGTTCGCCCGGCGCACGGATAACGGATACGTTATCCACGGCCGCAAGATGTGGACGACGACGGCGCAGGTAGCCGACAAGATTTTGCTCCTGACGCGCACCACGGCGAAAGCGGACTGCAAGCGTCCCACCGACGGGATGACCTTGTTCTACACCGATCTGGACCGCTCCAAGATCGAAGTGCGCCGCATCCCCAAGATGGGGCGCTCCGCGGTCGATTCCAATGCGCTGTTCATCGACGATCTTGCCGTGCCGGAGACGGACCGCATTGGCGAAGAGGGTAAGGGTTTTCGCTATCTGCTCGACAGCCTGAATCCGGAACGCGTCCTGTTCGGCATCGAAGCCGTGGGCCTCGGCCGCGACGCCCTCAGGCGCGCCAGCCAATATGCCAAGGAACGCAAAGTGTTCGGCCGCTTTATTGGCCAGAATCAGGGAATCCAGCATCCTTTGGCGGAAAACTGGGCCTATCTCGAAAGCGCGTTCTGGATGTGCATGCGGGCGGCCTCGCTTTACGATGCCAAGCAACCCTGCGGCGCCGAAGCCAATGCGGCGAAGTTCCTCGGCGGGCGCGCCTGCTTCGAAGCGACGACGCGGGCGGTGATGACCCATGGCGGCATGGGGTATGCCCGGGAGTACCAAGTGGAGCGTCTATTTCGCGAATCCATCCTGACGCGGATCATCCCGGTGACCGAACAGCTTATCCTTTCCTTCATCGGAGAGAATGTGCTGGATTTGCCGAAATCGTACTAAGGCTTCGCCCCCGGGAGCATCGCGCGCGTCACCCTGAGGTGCGCGCGATGCGAGGGAAGGGGACCCAGCTAGTTGAACATACTCGGTAGCGACGACCATTGAGCATCGCAGATCCGTGCCTAACGCACGTGCCAGCGCTCGGCTTCCTTTGAGTCGATCGGCACTACATTCGCCTTCACACCCTTCGGGACGTGATCCACGATCAGTAGGCGCACGGGCGTCTTTCCTCTGTTTTCGCCGTAATGCCAAGTGTCCTGCATTTCGACGAGGAATTGCCCGGTGGCGACATCGAACGTCTTTCCGGTCTGCACGTTGGTGATGGTCAGCGTGCCTTCTTCAACATAAGCGTAATGCGGATAGATGTGCTTATGCACGGGCGTGCGTGCACCGGGCGCAAAGACGATAGAGGAGACGATCACCGTCGGATCGTTCGGTACGTTGATCTTCTGGCCGATGACTGTCGTGTCCACGGTCGTGATCGGCGTACTGACGGGCGCTGGCGGGGCCGCAAGCGCCGCAATCGGCATGCCGGCCAGACACAGCGCGAAGAGTGTTCTTTTCATCATTGTCTCTTTTGTTCGCGTGGCGGCCCGATCAGACGGGAACCGGCACCGGGTTTCAAGACCACCGAGCCAAGCGCACCGTGCCGCGCGTGAGGGATCGTCGCATCCCCTTGACCCTATTTTGCTGCCTACCCACATCTTCCTCGGCCGGTCGTGTGGCGGTAAGGTGGGGTTCGCGTCTCGTCCGCCGTCGCGAGCACAGGGGGGAGGTACCCCCCACGCGAAAGTCGAAAACAACCTTCCGGGCATATTCAAGGAAAGACAAAGGGATAGCTTTGGAGGGGGTACCCCTCGGTTTTTCGAGAAACAATTCCGTTTCCCAAGAACTCTGCAAGAGGACATGAAATTGCCCGGCCTGTACTATGACGAATTCTTCCTCGGCCAGAAATTCGATCACGCCATCCACCGCACGGTGACGGAGGCCGACAATGTCTTCTTCTCCGCCATCACCCACAACCCGGCGGCCCTGCACCTCGACGAGGAATATGCCAAGACCACCGAGTTCGGCGGACGGATCGTCAATTCGCTGTTCACGCTCGGGCTGATGATCGGCATCTCGGTGCATGAGACGACGCTGGGCACGACGGTCGCCAATCTCGGCATGGACGAAGTCCGATTTCCCAAGCCGGTCTTCCACGGCGACACGCTGCGCATCGAAAGCGAAGTGCTGGAGACGCGCGAAAGCAAGTCGCGGCCAGACCAGGGCATCGTCGTTTTCGCCCATCGCGCCATCAATCAGCGCGGCGAGATCGTCGCCCAATGCAAGCGCAGCGCCCTGATGCTGAAGAAGCCCCAATGATTCTGCGCTCTCTCCTGTTTGTGCCTGCCGACAGCGAGAAGAAGCTGGCGAAGGCGCTTAGCTCGCCCGCCGACGCGCTCATCCTCGATTTGGAAGACTCGGTGGCGCCGGAGGACAAGGTCAAGGCACGGGCTCGGGCGTGCGAATATTTGAAAGGCGAACACAACCAGTCGATCTGGGTGCGCATCAATCCGGTAGCTGGCGCCGGTTATCGGCAGGAGCTGGCGGACGTGGCGGCGGCGGCGCCCGCCGGCCTCATCGTGCCCAAGGCCGAGGGGCCCGACATCCTGCGTGTGCTGGACCGCGATCTGACCAATGTGGAGATTGCGAGCGGGCTGCCGCAGGGCGGTATCAAGCTCATTCCCGTCGCCACCGAAACCCCGCTCGCCGTCATGGGCTTGATGGATTACCGCAATCCGCCGCCGCGGCTCGAAGCGCTCACCTGGGGTGCGGAAGACCTCTCCGCGGCGTTGGGCGCCGTGACCAACCGTAACGCCGACGGTGAATTCGCCTTTACCTACAAGATGGTTCGTTCGCTGGCGTTGATCGCGGCTAAGGCGGCTGGTGTTGCGGCCATCGAGACCCTGCACGCCGATTTCCGTGACGCCAAAGGTCTCGAACGCACGGCGCGCGCGGCACTGCGCGACGGCTTTAGCGGCATGCTCGCCATCCATCCCGATCAGGTGGAAATCATCAACGCGGCCTTCACGCCGACGGCTGAAGATGTTGCGCAGGCGCATCGCGTCGTAGCCGCCTTTTCCGCCGGAGCGGGCGTGGCGAGCCTCGACAGCAGGATGCTCGACAAACCGCATCTGGTGCAGGCGCAAAACATCCTCGCACGCGCCGATGGGATTGCCGCGCGCAAATGAAAAAAGGGAGGGCCGTTGCTGGCCCTCCCTTTTCTTCCCCGACATCCCCAATTGCCCCAAGGAGATGTCTCTCGCGGTACGCTTGAACTTAGTGGCCGGTCGAATAGTGGACGATCTGTGCGCTGTTCCCGACGGCCGCCGATGTGACGCTGACGGAGCCGGCGACATTCGAAACGTCTGCGTTGACCAACGCGTTGACGCTGGAATGGTTGATCTGAAGGTTGTTGACCGGCATGTTGGATGCGTTCGAGTCCGCCTCGAAGCTGTTGCCTACTGCTGAGTTGGCCAGGCTGAAGTCGCCACCGATGCCTCTGGCGTAGATGTTGGCATTGGCTGTCGGATCGACGGCGTCGCATTGCTGCGTGTTGTTGACCGCCGTTAGGGTCGGATCGGTGGAGACGTTGGCCGAGTTACAGACCGCCTGGTTCTGGATTCCCACGCTGCCACCGACATTGGTTACGGCGGCGCCCATATAGGAACTGATGTCGACGCTCGACGTGTACTGGTTGTTGGTCACCGAGGTGTCGTTCATCGTCGTGACGTCGAGGGTGTTACCGGCAGCCACCGATTGCACGCCCACATCCTGGCCGACGCTGTCCACCGTGGCGCTCAGCGTCGAGACCGACGTATGCAGGTTCACCTGACCGTTGAGGATCTGGCTGCCCGCCGACTGATCACTGGAGCTGTCCGCGAAGGCCGGTGTCAGAGTTAGCATCGCTATTGCCGTACCAGCGATAAGGCTCTTGGCGAGACGTGTCATTGTGTTTCTCCTCGATCATGGCGGTTGTGCGGTAATTTGTCGACGTGGGTGATTGCGGGGCGCGGCGCTCGCGAGCGTCCGCCAGTGGATCGTTATCGGTGCCGAGCGTGGACGTGCAAGCCGTCTGCGGCGCGCGATAAAGCCGTGAGATCATCTCCAGCGTCGCGCGCTCGATCACGGACCGGACCGCCAGTTGGACGGGTTCCAGCGCGCTCTCGCCGACGCTGGCATCGAAAAAGGTCTGGCCCAGGAAGTCGAATACGCCGGCCGAGATCTGCCGGCCGATGATCTGCTTCTGGTAGGAGATCACGTCGACGACTTCGAGCGTGTTGGTATCCACCAGGCGAAGGTCGAGGCCGACATTCATCACGTACATGGAACCGCCGATCGTACCTTTGACGGCCCCTGTTGCGGTACCGCCGCCGTCGGCGTTGGCGCCTTCCGAGCGGATGTTGAAGTTCAGCTCTGTGATGCCGCCGACCAGATAGTAATCCGAGCCGGGAATGGAACCGGCCATGATCTTGCGGTAGTCGCCCGGACCTTGGGGTTTGTCGTCGCCGATCAACTTGTTGTTGGCGTATTTGAGTTCCATCTCGGCCACGGACGTGTCGAAGCGTTCGACGAGGGGAACGCCGGCCTTGGACAGCGCGCTCATTGCCATCAGAGCAGCGCCCTGGGTGACCTTGCGCCCCGAATTGTCGCTCTCGTTCTTGCCGGTATAATCGGCGATCTGTCCGACGGCGATGTGCAGGGGTCTACTGACCGTATAGCGGCCCAGGCAACGCAGCGCTCCCGAGTAGGGCGTCTCGTTGCTGATGACGGGCGATCCGCCGATGGGCGACGTATAGCGGCCGCTTTCGGTGGGTATCGGGCTGATGCAACCGCCGAGCGCAGAGGCTGCGATCACAAGCGCCAGAGATCTAAGGAAGTATTTACGTCCGCGCGGGGTCATGGGATGGGGTTCCCTTCCTTCTCTGTCTTAGTGTCCGTTGAGGCTTACGGACGCAGTCTGGTTTCCGTTGTTGTTCTGCGTAGAGTTGACGACAACGGTATTGTTGTTGCCGACGGTCACGACGTTGAGTGAGTTGCCGATCGCTGTTGCGCCGTTGGAGACTGCGCCGGTTCCTGAGCTGCTATTGCCGAGCGAAGAAAGTGAACCGGAGCTGATCGTTCCCATGCTTTGCACGCCGGTCTGCTGACTGACGGTGGAACTGGTGAATTGACCGTTGACGACGGTCAGGTTGCCGTTTGCATCGCGCAAACTCGAATTGACTGTCTGGTTTTCCGCACCCGCGGACAGGCCATAAGGGTTGTTGTAACTTGCCGCGCTGCTGTAATCGTTGGCGTGCGCACTTCCTTCCAGGGCGATGGCGCCCAGGACGGTCAGGCTCGCGAAGAGAAGCTGCTTGAAATCGAATAGCATGTGCGGCGTCCAAACTGTCTCGAACGCTATGGAGCAACGGCCATGCCAACACTTAATGGGCATTAAGGCGTTCTAGCGTGCCAGACCGGGACGCCGAACAGCCACTCGGAACGGCGGTTCGTTCCGCCGCAGCTTTGGATGCCTCAAAAGGGCTATCGGCCGGCGAAGAGGGGCAGCACAACTGCGGGCGCGACAATCGCGTCCTGGATGTTCAATATCGGCTCCGCAATATGTCCTGATATGAAACAAGCTACGTCGTGAGCCGCGGCCGCTCTCGACATCGGAAATGGAGTTGTTGTTATGGCATTTCTCCAATCGCGGCCCCCGCGCGAACCGTTTCTCCAGGCGCCAGCCGCCGTCTTGTGGTTGATAGCCGCGCTGGTCTTGGCGCACGTCGCCAGGGCGATTGCGCCGGCCGCGCTGTCGGAGGAAATCCTGGTGCAGTACAGCTTTATATCGGCGCGCTACGCCCAAGGTACCGATGTCTTTGGCCTCGTTATGCTTGCCGTACCCCTCGTTAGTTACATGTTTTTGCACGCCGATTTCATCCATCTGGGCGTAAACTGCCTGTGGTTGCTGGCGTTTGGGCCGATTGTTGCGCGCCGCTATGGTAGCTTCCTGTTTCTGGTGTTTTTCGTGGTCTGTGGCGTAGCAGGGGCGGCGACTTTTCTGGCTTTCAATTGGGGCTCCCCTGACGGGGTAATCGGAGCCTCGGGTGCAATTTCCGGGCTAATGGGGGCAGCGATCCGAATGTACCCATGGCCAGGATCGCGTTTGGCACGCCCCATGGCGCCGATCTTGTCCAGGCCCATTCTGCTTTTCAGCGGGGTGTGGTTTGTGGCGAACCTGCTGTTCGGTCTGACCGGCCTCGGGACTGCGGGAGAAGTTCACCAAATTGCTTGGCAGGCCCACGTTGGCGGGTACTTTGCCGGTCTTGCCTTGGCCGGGACCTTCGAGGCACTGCGTTATCGGCGACTGTCAAAAAATCCCGATGCCGGTTGAAGACTGCCGATACGACCCTACATATAGAGTCTGATCGGCTTTCGCGAAGGAGGGATACGATGATTAACGCTGCTTCCGGCGATAATGGCGCACAAGCTGTACCGCCCGCCGCAACACGGATGCCGTTTCCGGCCACACGGCTGCTGTATTCCATCGGCTTTGCCGTCATAGCGTGGTTCGTATTCTGGCTCGTAGTGGTGGTTGCCGTACTGCAGTTCGTTGTCGTTGCGATCGATGGCAAAGTGAATGGCGAGATCAAGGATTTCTCTTTGCGCCTCGTGCAATACCTCGCGGAGCTGCTTTCCTTTGTCGCGTTCGTTCGCGACGACCAGCCATTTCCGATCGGTCCATTTCCGCCCGCAAAAGCCGCCTCTGCGTAACGTCCAAAGTTATCGCGGCGGCAATTCCACAGCTTCGGGACGTATTGTTGATCCGAAATTCTTGTTGTTATTGCAATGGGTTACTCCAAAAGCGCCCGATCGTGAGCCCGCAACTCACTGTGGCAAATGAGTACTAGACGATTTGTAAATAGAATTATTTAAATGACGCCGGCGACAATTTCCTTGCCGCCTCATTTTGCTTATCCCATGCTCGCCGCGTCGAATTGCGCCACTGGGTGCGCTCGAGTTCGAGCGCAGACGCGACGGCATAAAGATCCTCGTCAGCGGGATCTCATCGGGGAGTTCGAAATGCTTGCACAGCGCCGCCTCGGGACCTTTGGGTCTCTCGCGTTCTTTAACGCGTTGCTCATGACATCTGCCTTCACGGTTCCTGCCTATGCGCAGATCGAATCCGTGGTCGTCACAGCCCAAAAGAAGGCCGAAGACATACAGACAGTGCCGATTTCGTTGACGGCACTGACTGGCGAAGATCTAAAAGACCGCCAAATCAACTCGTTTCAAGATCTTCAGTTCAACGTGCCGAGCGTAACAAACACCAAGACCAATTTCACGAGCTCCAATTTCGAAATCCGCGGCATAGGGGCGAGCGGTACCGGCGCCGCCGTTGAGTCCGGCGTCGCCTTCAACATGAATGACTTTTACCTGAACTCTCCGGCAATCGCGGAAACGGAATATTACGACATCGACCGAATCGAACTCCTGCGCGGGCCGCAAAGCACACTTTATGGGCGCAACGCGACCGGCGGATCGGTGAACGTCATATCGGCAAAGCCCGATCTCGAGACTCTCAGCGTGGCCGGTGACGGCGAGTACGGCAATTACAATGACATGAAGGTCAAGGGCGCGGTCAATATTCCGATTGTCAGCGATAAGCTGGCGCTGCGCGTATCCGGCCTCTGGTGGAAGCGCGACGGCACCACCACGAACGTCTACGACAATATGAAAGTCGACAGCCGCGACCAATACTCAGTGCGCGGCTCTCTGCGGTTCCAACCGAATTCCGGTACGACCATCGATTTGATGGTGCAGGCGTCGAGTGAAAGCTCAACGCGTATGCGCTCCCAGAAATCGATGTGCGACTTTGACCCGTCAGGCGTTCTGGGTTGTCTCCCCGACAAGCTCGCGTTCAACACACCGAACTTGAATTCGACGCTCGGCAACATTTCGGCGTCGCCACAGGTCTTTGCGGCCGTGTTCGGGGAGCTGCCGGCAAGCCTGCGGGGCTACTATGACAACGTCGTCGCGCCTTCACTTGGTGTTACGGCCGCGCCGGGGCTTACTGCGGGACAAACGCTTTTCGCAGCATTGGGATTGGGTCAGGCCAATCTTTCCGGTCCGCAGGCGAGCGGCCTGAATCCTGCCGATATGCATCAGATCAACACGGACTTCGACCCGAAATACCGGGCCAACGAGATGCTCATAACTGGGCAGTGGAAACAGCGCTTGAACGATTGGCTGGATATGACCCTCCTCGGCGGGTACCAGCATGCCGGCGTCGACTCGCAACAGTCCTATTACAACACCGTCGGAAATCCGATCCTCTATTCGCCGCAGCAGGTCGGGCTGATCCAAGGAATGGCGGCGCTTCCGGGCGGCGGTGGCTATTTCAACAGTGCTCCGCTCTCGAATTTTGGGCTAATGCATAGCACGTTGATCAGCAGCGGGCCTTACGCCGGCTACTACAGTTTGTCCGTCCCGGTTTCGCAGTTCGACTCCAGCAACGCGGGCGTGATTGGCGGGAAAATTGCGCGATATTCGAATTTGAACAGCGGCGCGGATGAATCGTCGGGATCGAATGTCCAAAAATCCGTCGAACTTCGATTCAATTCGAACCTGAACGGGCCGCTCAACTTCCTCGTCGCCGGCTATTATCTCAGCTACAACAACATCACCGACTATTACGTCAGCGCGCCGGCTCTCGAATATGCAAGCTTGATGCTCGGTTCGCTGGCACTGCCGGTCTCGAACTTGTTGCCGCCGGGATCGACGCCGGGAGTTCCGATGGCGGTCGGACCCTCGACGTACCACAACGCAGAAAGCTACACGCTGACGTCTAAGGCGATCTTTGGCGAGGTTTACTATGATGCGATTCCCGACACGCTGAAATTCACTGCGGGATTGCGTTACACTCAGGACGACAAATCGCTGACAGGCCGCACGACGTTGTACAATGCCTTTGTGCCGGTTGGGACAACGAACCTGGACAGCCCGGTTCCGTATATTGGGACGACTCCGTTCAGCGGACTTCAAGGTCCGACGTCCTTCTCGACCGATGTGACCAAGAACAGCGCGGTGACGGGCCGGTTTGTCGTCAATTACATGCCGAAGCTCGACTTCACCGATCAGACGATGCTCTATGCATCCTACGCGCGCGGTTACAAGGCGGGCGGTTCCAACCCTCCGCTCCCCGCCGATGCACCGGCATCGCTGAACAACTACAAGCCGGAATTCGTCAACGCATATGAAGTCGGAACCAAGAATGTGCTTTTCGATGGCACACTCCAGGCAAATGCCGACGTTTGGTACTACGACTACAAGGCTTTGCAGGTTGCGGCGATCATCGACAAGGACGCGATCAATGAGAACGTCAACGCCACGCTCTGGGGTATCGAGGGCGAATTCCTGTGGGCGCCGAGCGATCGTTGGCAGTTCAACCTGAGCGTCGCGAACAACCACTCCGATATCGCAAACAGTTCGCTTGCCAATCCGCGCGATCCGACAAACGGCGATCCCAATGCGACGCTCATCAAAGACCTAGGCAGCGCAGAGACGTGCGTGATCACCCACGACACAGGCTTCCCGGCCTTAACGGCGATTTTGCCTCCGGGGTCGGTGGTTGCGCCAGCTGCGCCGACGCCCGGCGTGGCGGATTCAGGGTTCAGCAGTTGCTCGCAACTCTCCACGGCAGTCGCCGCACTTCCCGCACCGCTCGCCGGTCACTATCACTTCTATCCCAATGGCGAGCCGGTTAGCCTGAAGGGAAACAGCCTGCAGAACATGCCGACCGGTTCGTTGGGGCTCGGCGCACAATACACCCAACCGTTGGACAGTGGGTTCAGCCTGCTGGCGCGCGTCGACGGTTACTGGCAGACCGCGATGTGGGGCACGATCTTTAACGAGGCTCCGATCGACAGGATCAGCGGCTATTTCCTGGCCAATGCGCAGCTGCAGCTAAACGCGCCGGACGGCAAATGGTACGTCCGCGGCTTCGTCAACAACATGTTCGACAAAACCTATGTGACCGGCATGTACGTTTCGGACCCGGCTACCGGCGCCTTCACGAACGAGTTCGTCGGCCAGCCGCGCACCTACGGAATCGTTGTAGGGGCGAAGCTATAGGGTTTGACACGATTTGAAGAGAGGACGCCGGGCGACCGGCGTCCTTTTTTTCATGCCGCGTAACGTTGGGGGCTGGCTCATTTGCGCTTGCCCCAATGCGCGCCGACCTGGTCCAGATACACATAGATCACCGGCGTGATGTAAAGCGTCAACATTTGCGAAAGCAGCAAGCCGCCGACAACGGCGAGGCCGAGCGGCCGGCGCGCTTCCGAACCGGTACCAAGCCCAATCGCGATGGGCAGTGTGCCCATTAGGGCCGCCATCGTCGTCATCATGATCGGGCGAAAGCGCACGATCGCCGCCTCGTAAATTGCGGTCTGCGCCGGCACGCCTTCGCCGCGCTGGCGGGTCAGCGCGAAGTCGATCATCATGATCGCGTTTTTCTTCACGATGCCGATCAGCATGATGATGCCGACAAAGGCGTAAAGGCTAAGCGGCATACCGAACAGTGCCAATGTCAGCAGAGCGCCAACCGCCGCCGAAGGCAACCCCGAAAGAATTGTGAGCGGGTGCACGAAGCTTTCGTAAAGAATGCCGAGCACGATGTAGACGACAATGATGGCGATGATCAGCAATTCGGTGACATTGCCCATCGAACTCTGGAAGGCTGCCGCCGTACCCTGGAAGCTGGTTTGAACAGTCTGCGGAATCGCAATTCGCCGCTTCACCCTATCGATGGCCGATACCGCATCGCTTAGCGCCATGCCTGGACCCAGATCAAAGGATACCGTGGCGGCGGGCAATTGTCCTTGATGGTTGACGCTGAGCGGCGTCGTGCTCGTGCCGATCGTCGTGACGGCCGAGAGCGGCACAAGCGTTCCGTTTGTTGCCGCGATGTAGAGCCTTGAAAGCGATGAAGCATCTGCCTGATACTGCGGCAGAAGCTCCATGATCACCTGATACTCGTCGGATGAGCCGTAGATCTGCGATATCTGCTGCCCCCCGAACGCCGTCCCGAGAGCGACCTCTATCGCTTGAGGCGTGACGCCAAGCGCTGCGGCGCGATCGCGCGCGATCTTTACGGACACAGTCGGCGTTGTCATCCTCAGGTCATTGTCGACGTCGACGAAACCCGGCTCGGTGCGCAGCGCCGCAGTGAGTCGCGCGGCGGCATATTGCAGTTCTTGCATATCAAGATCCTGCAGAGTGTACTGGTATTGCGAGTTGGTCTGTCGCCCGCCAATGCGAATGCTGGGCGGGTTCTGCATAAACACGTTGAGTCCGGGAATCCGTGCGAGTTTCTGGCGCATCTCACGCACGATCTGATCCGCCGACAGGCTACGGTCGGAACGATCCTTGAGGTGGATGACGAGCCTGCCGGTATTTGAGTTTTGAACGACGGACATTACGCCCGACGCATTTGGATCGGCGTTTGCAATGCGCGCTACCGCCTGTTGGTACTTGACCATCTGGGTGAACGAAGTTCCGTTGGCCGCTTCGGTATTGCCCGAGATCATGCCGGTGTCTTCGCTCGGCAGAAAATCCTGTGGCATAACGTAGAAAAGCAGGACGGTCGCAACGAGGCTTCCGGCGAACACGAAGAATATCGTCTGCCGGTGCTCCAGGCTCCAGCGCAATGAGTTTTCATATAAACTTTGGAAACGCTGAAATGTTCGTTCGCTCCAGTCATAGAAGGCGCTGTGGCGTTGGCCGCGTTCGTCCTTGAGAAGGCGGCTGCAAAGCATGGGAGTCAGCGTCACCGAAACGACGCCGGAGAAGACGATTGCGAGAACGATCGTTACCGCGAATTCATGCAGCAATCGGCCGACGATGCCGCCCATGAAAAGCACCGGAATGAACACCGCAGCCAACGAAACCGTCATGGACAGAATCGTAAAGCCGATTTCGCGCGCACCTTTTAGCGCGGCATCGAAGGGCGTTTCACCCTGTTCGACGTGGCGCACGATATTTTCGAGCATGACGATCGCGTCGTCGACCACGAACCCGACGGATAGCGTCAACGCCATCAGCGAGAGGTTGTCGAGGCTGTAGCCGAAATAGGCCATGCCCGCAAAGGTCCCAACCACGGCGATCGGCAACGCCAGCGAAGGAATGAATGTCGCCGAAAGGGTCCTGAGGAACAGGAAGATAACGCCGATCACGAGCACCGCGGCAATCACGAGCGTTAGCTGAACGTCGGCAACCGAAGCGCGGATGGAATCGCTTCGATCATGCACGATCTCGAGTCTCAGCGAGGCAGGCAGCTGCGCCATGAAGTGAGGCAGCACTGCCTTAATTTCGTTGACGACCTGAATTGTATTGGCGCCCGGTTGTCGCTGGACTGCGAGCCCAATGGCACGATTGCCTCGAAACCAATTGGCGGTGCGGATATTTTCGACGCTGTCGATCGGAACGGCCACATCGCCCAGGCGTACGGGCGCGCCGGCCCGATAGGCCACGACTTGGCCCGCGAATTCCGCTGCATTGTTCAACTGGCCGTTGACGTCAATGACGGACGTCCGCGTCGGTCCATTCAAGGTCCCGGTCGCAATATTGACATTTGCGGAGTTGACCGCGGTTGCCAGTTGGTCGATGCCAATTTGCCGCGAGGCCAATGCAGCCGGGTCTACTTGGACGCGTACGGCGTATTTCTGAGAGCCGAAGACATTGACCTGGGCGACGCCGTCGAGGGTCGACAATTGGCGAGCCAGCAAAGTCTCCGCAAAGTCGTCTACCTTGGACAACGGTAGCGTCGACGAACTCATTGCCAGAAACATGATCGGCGTGTCGGCCGGATTCACTTTGCGCAAGGTCGGCGGCGTGGTCATCTGCGGCGGCAACTTGCGCAGCACGGCAGAGAGGGCCTGCTGCACGTCCTGAGAGGCAGCATCGATATCCCGATCGAGTTTGAACTGAATCGTGATCTGCGTGCTGCCAAGCACGCTCTGCGACGTCATCGAATCGATGCCGGCAATTGTGGAGAGCTGGCCCTCGATAGGTGTTGCTACGGCCGAGGCCATGGTCTCGGGATCGGCGCCAGGCAAACTCGCCGACACGACAATCGTTGGGAAATCGACGCTGGGTAGTTCGCTGACGGGAAGCGTGAAATAGCCGAACACGCCGAAAATCAGCAATGCTGCCATGACCAGCGTGGTCATAACAGGACGTAGAATAAACGGCTCAGAGAGGTTCATGAATCGTCCGCAGTCCCAGCCTACTTGCCGCCCTTCGATGGTTTCGCAACGCTGACTTTGCCGCCGGGCTGGACGCGCAATTGGCCATCGGTGATTACTTTTTCGCGTGGTTTGACGCCAGAAACAGCCATATTCGTTCCATCATCGAACAGGACCGTGACCGGCCTCATGACAGCATTGCCATCCTGCGTCACGACAAAGGTGTAGCGGCCGTTCGGTCCGTCGTTTACCGCTTCGCGGGGAACCACTGTGGCCTTCTTCAAATCTTTCAAGGCAACGTTGACGTCGACCAATTGTCCGGGGACGAGCCGGCGGTCGAGGTTGTCGAAGGTGGCGCGCAGCTCGATCGTTCCTGTCTGATCGCTGACTTCATTGCTGACGAAATCGACCGGCGCGCTCAATCGCGTGCCGCTCGTCTCGTGAAGATCGAGAAAAACCGACAACATATGCGCTCGCTCGCGTTCTTGAATCCGCGGCAGATCGGACTGCGGCAGTGAAAGTGAGATTTTTACCGGTTGGATCTGCGTGACCACGACAAGTGGGCTGGTTCCGTTGGCGCCTATCAGATTTCCGGGCTGAATCAGAATTGGTCCCGTCTTGCCCTCGATAGGCGAGTGGATTTTGGTGTAGCCGAGATTGAGCAGGGCGACATCTACGGCGGCGCGGTCCGAGGCGGCAGAGGCGGCAAGACTCTTGGCTGCCGCATCCGCTTGGTCGCGTTGCTGGGACGAGGCAGCCTTCTGCGCGAACAATGCGTCGTAGCGGTTTTTATCGTTGTTTGCGGCAAAGAGTTGGGCCTCATCCTTGGCCAACTGCGCGCGTGCCTGTTCCAGTGCCGCCTCGAACGGTTTTGGATCGATCTGGAACAGCAGTTCGCCGGCGTGAACGATTTGCCCCTCCTTGAAGGATGCGCTCAACAATTTGCCTGAGACCTGCGCCGTCACTTGCACAGTCGAATTGGCGACAACGGTTCCCATTGCGTGCTCCACCACCGTGACGTCCTTGGTGACGGCCGTTGCCACGACCACGACGGGAGGCGAAGCCCTGCGCCCGCCCGCTCCGCTGCCGAGGACGAGCCACAGCAATGCCAGCACGACGGCCGCCGCCGCCGCGCCGATAATCCATCGCGTCCGCGTATCAAGCCGCCAAAAAGCGCGCGGCAGGCGTTGTACGCGCTCGGGCAACGATTCGAAGGTGCTCGCAAACCTCATATTCATCGTACCGTCCCGATAACCGGATGCCGCCTTGGCATTAACGACTGGAAGTTCCATTTCCGGCGAGCGGGCAGCTTATCAGCCGCACAAGGTCCTCGGGAGGAATTGTAGCCGATGGCCCTGACGCATCTGAGACAAATTGCGAGGTCTCGCATCACTTCTTGCATCCTACTGCTCTTTTTTCATGCAGTTGTCATTTTGCATTTTTGTCCCATTGCCTGGGGCCGCCGTCTCGTTGTTAAGATGTCCGACAATGAGGGCCGCCGCCGGGGTCCACGCGACGGAGCAGATGGGGGATGTGGGGAAAAAAGCACAAGAAAATTGCGGTTGTGCTGACTTGCGCCGATTGGCGTCTGCACCAGCGCAGGGTCGATCTGAACGCCAGGTTGGCCAAACTGCTTGGCGTTGATGGGGTCGATCTGATTGCAGTGCCTGGACCGGATGGCCTGGTGAAGCCGGAACGCGTCGCGGAATGGGAAGCGGCGTTGGGTCAGGTTAAGCTCCTCGTGGGCGCCCACAGCCCCAGGGTGCTTGCGATCGTTGCTCACCAGCGTTGTGCCGGCCATCCGGTATCCGATGCCGAGCACGATGCCGATGCGAGGGAAATGGCGAAGAAGTTGAAGGCTTGGACGGGGTTCGAAGGCCCGGTCCGCGCGATGGTATTGGTCTACGGCTCGGATACGTCCTGGGAATTGAAGCCGCTTGCGCAATTCTAGCCGCCGGTTGCTCCGGGGTAATGCCACGTCTATAAGCCCGCTCATCAAGAGCGCGGACCCATGGACATTCGCAATATTGCCATAATTGCACACGTCGACCACGGCAAGACGACCCTTGTCGACCAACTGCTTAAGCAGTCCGGTTCCGTGCGCGAAAACCAACATATGGAGGAGCGCGCGCTCGATTCCAACGATCTGGAGCGCGAGCGTGGCATCACCATCCTCGCCAAATGCACCAGCGTGGAGTGGGGCACGACCCGCATCAATATCGTCGATACGCCGGGCCACGCCGACTTCGGCGGCGAGGTCGAGCGGATTCTTTCCATGGTCGACGGCGTTGTACTGCTGGTTGACGCAGCGGAATCGGTCATGCCGCAAACCAAGTTCGTGCTCGCCAAGGCCCTGAAGCTTGGACTCAAACCGATCGTCGTCATCAACAAGATCGACCGCTCGGACGCCCAGCCGAAGGAGACGCTCGAATCGATCTTCGATCTGTTCCTGGCGCTGGAAGCCAACGACTATCAACTCGATTTCCATGTTCTCTATGCATCCGGGAGGCAGGGCTGGGCTGTCGCCGAGCTCGATGATGAACGCAAGGATTTGTCGCCTCTGTTTGCCCGAATTGTCTCGGATGTTCCCAAGCCCAAGCCGCTCGCCAACGCAGGTGATGAGTTCCCCTTCTCGATGCTGGTGACAACATTGGAGGCCGACCCATATCTCGGCCGCGTCCTGACGGGACGAATCGAATCCGGGGCCATCACGATCAATCGCCAGATCAAGGCGCTGAGCCGTGAGGGCGCCGTTGTGGAGCGCGCCCGGGCCACCAAGCTGCTGGCCTTTCGCGGGCTGGCGCGCGTTCCTGTGGAGCGAGCCGAGGCGGGCGACATCGTTGCCATCGCAGGACTGCAGACCGCAACCGTCGCCGACACGCTGTGCGACATACAGGTCGAAGCCCCGATCCATGCCACGCCGATCGATCCGCCGACTTTGGCGATGACGGTCTCTGTGAACGATTCTCCGCTGGCCGGCCGCGAAGGCGACAAGGTTCAAAGCCGCGTGATCCGCGACCGGCTGCTGCGCGAGGCCGAAGGCAATGTCGCCATCCATGTGCGCGAGACCGGCGAAGGCGCCTACGAAGTCGCCGGGCGCGGCGAGCTGCAGCTTGGCGTGCTGATCGAGACCATGCGGCGCGAAGGCTTCGAAGTCTCCATCAGCCGGCCGCGCGTGCTCTACAAGACCGATGCGGCGGGACAGCGGCTGGAGCCGATCGAGGAAGTCACCATCGACGTTGACGATCCTTACACCGGCGTCGTGATCGAGAAGGTTTCCGGGCGCAAGGGCGAACTGACCGACATGCGCCCGACCGGCGCGGGCAAGACGCGGCTGACGTTTTGGGCGCCGTCGCGCGGGCTGATCGGCTATCACGGCGAGTTCCTGACCGACACGCGCGGCACCGGCGTGATGAACCGCATGTTCCACGGCTATGCGCCATACAAAGGCCCGGTCGCGGGGCGCGGCAACGGCGTGCTGATATCCACCGGCGCCGGCGAAGCCGTCCCTTATGCGCTGTGGTATTTGGAAGAGCGCGGCAAGCTGTTCGTGGTTCCGGGCACCAAGGTCTATGAGGGCATGATCATCGGTCAGCATGCCAAGACCAACGATCTCGACGTCAATCCGTTGCGCGCCAAGCAGCTCACCAACATCCGCACGACTTCGAAGGACGAAGCGGTACGCCTGACGCCGATCGTTCCGATGACGCTGGAACAGGCCATCGCCTATATCGAGGAAGACGAGCTGGTAGAGGTGACGCCGCAATCGATCCGTATCCGCAAGCGGGCGCTCGATCCCAATACGCGTAAGCGTGCGGCGCGCGCGGCCGCGGATTCGGAATAAGGGCTTTTCGGGTGCGGCCCCAATGTGGCCCGCATCGCTTGCCGCATCGACCTCCGAAGTAGGGTGAGGTAAGAGGGATCCCATGCTCGTCGACCAATCCACCGTCGCCTTCGCCCATAAACTTGCCGACGCGGCAGGAGAGGTGATCCGCCCCTATTTCCGCCGCAAGATTGAGATCGTCGACAAGGGCAAGGGGATGTTCGATCCGGTGACTGCGGCGGACAAACGCGCCGAGGAAACTATCCGTGCCCTCATCAAGCGCGAGCGGCCCGAAGACGGCATTCTGGGCGAGGAATATGGGGAGGAGCGGGGCACCAGCGGGCGGATCTGGGTGATCGATCCGGTGGACGGCACGCGCGCTTTCATCACCGGCCAGACCCAGTGGGGCACGCTGATCGCGCTCAACGACGGCGGCGAGGCGGTGCTGGGCATCCTGGACCAGCCGGTGCTGCGCGAACGCTTCGTAGGCTCGGCGGACGGCAGCTTCCTGCGCTCGCCCGATGGGACGACCAAACTTACCGTGCGGGCCTGTGCGGGGCTCGGCGAAGCCGTGCTGATGACGACCAATCCATGGGACTATTTCGACGCCACCGAACAGGCGGTGTTCCGGCGCTTGTCCGAAGCCTCGCTGCTGACGCGCTTCGGCGGGGATTGCTACGCCTACGGCCTTCTGGCGATGGGGTTTGTGGACTTGGTGGTGGAAGCGCGGCTGAAGCCCTGGGACATCCAGGCGCTGATCCCCATCGTGCAGGCGGCGGGCGGCGTGGTGACGGACTGGCGCGGCCAGCCGTGCCTTGAGGGCGGGCGCGTGGTGGCGGCCGGCGACAAGCGCGTCCATGCGGCGGCGCTGAAGTTCCTTCAGGGCTGATACTCTTTTTGGTCGCGCGCTCTTGCGGCGAACCGCTGCACACTTCGCCTGAGCACGCTCCGCCGCAATTTCCATTTCGACCAGGGCCAAGGCGGCGCGGACTTGCGTCTTGAACGGTTTGGAAGAAATGGACGCGGCGCTGGAGGGTCGAGTTGTTCGAGAAACATAATCCCGAACGGCTGGACCTCAGCAAAACTTTGAACGCTTGAGTGTGTTATCTGGATGGCCTGCTTTCGTAGGCCATGACAATCAGTGTTTGCGGGTGAATTCGTCGAACGCCTGCCAGAACCGCGCGCGGATGGAATCGTTTTCCATCAGGATTTCGTGTTCGGAATCTTCCAGCTCCAGATAGGTACCGTGCGGCAAGCGGCTCGCGAAATCGCGTTCGACCTCCACCTGCACGATGCGGTCGCGGCCTGCGCCGCAGATCAGCACCGGCGTTTCGATTGCTTCCGCAAATCCCGGCGCCGTCATGCGCGCCATCGAGCTTGTCGCGGCTTTGAGCCAGCCCCAGGTCGGCCCCGCTAGACGGATCGCCGGATTCTTTTCCACGAGTGCCTGCGTGCGCGCATAGCGGGCGCCATCCGACGTGACGAGTTGTCCGTTGAAATCCACCAGCAACGGATCGCGCTCCGCCATGCCCCAGGCAAAATCGTTCTTCTTTCCGAGCCGAGTGTAGAACGCGGTGATCGCGCGCACGACTGGCGCCGGATAACCGCGCGTGGAAATCCCCAGCATCGGTGCGCTGAGGGCCGCTGCCGCGAAGGCACTTGGCCGGTCGTGCAAGGTGCGCAGAAGAATATGTGCGCCCATCGAATGGGCGAGCGCCAACGGCGGGTTTTGCGAAATCGGTTTGACGATCTGTTCGAGGAAGCTCGTTAGATCGTCGTCATATTGGGCGAAGTCGGTGATGTGCGCCTTCAACGGATCGGCAAGCAGCCTTTCGCTGCCACCCTGGCCGCGCCAGTCGAAGCTCGCCACGGTGAATCCGCGGGCGCAAAGTTCGCCGATCACCTCGATGTACTTTTCGATGAACTCGGTCTGGCCGTGGAGCAGCACGCAAACGCCGCGCGAAAAACCGGGGTCGAACACACCGGTGCGCAGACGCGTGCCGTCGCGGGTTGTTATGAAACGAGGAGGGAAGGGCATCGCGAGTAGCGAGTAGCGAGTAGCTAACGGGGAATCTACCCGCTATTCGCTACTCTCTATTCTATCCGCGGGCCTTTTGCAGGACGGGGCCGAGCTTCATCGCCAGGCCCATGTCGCCGGCCACGCGCAGCTTGCCCTGCATGAAAGCCGAGGTCCCGTCGAGCTCGCCCTTGACCATCTTCTCAAAGGTTTCGAGCGACACTGTGATCGTGCAGTCCGCCGTCTTGCCCGCGCCGTCGCTGACGGTGTTGGGGGAGGACTTGCCGTCGATATACACGCTTCCCGGCTCGCCGAAATCGAACTTGAGCGTGCCGCCCAGTCCCGAATTGGCTCCCAGGCGATTGCCCATCTCGCTGATGATCTGCTCGACGTGTGGCGTGCTCATGAACGTCCTTCCCGTGTAAAGAGGCTTGACCGATCCGGCCGGATTATACCCTTAAGATCGGGCCGGAACATGAGCTTAATTGAGCATTTGTCAGTCTTTGTGACAACAGGCATGCTGGCGTTTTCGGTGTATGCTTGACTATAGGGCAGGGAAATAAAACGCATGACAGTCGCACCCGAAGAGGAGGCATCCGATACTGCCGCAGCGGCGCCGTCGCGCGATCTGTTGGGAAATTTCTGCTTCTATTTCCACTTCGCGGTGATGATCTACATCGTGCTGGGCTGGGCGATCCCGGCCACCGCCGCACTGGCGTTCTATTTGGTGTTCCTGCCGGGCGTCGCGTTGCAGTGGCTGGTCAACAAGAACGCCTGCGTCCTCAACAACATCGAATCGTGGCTGCGCACGGGCGGCTGGCGCGATCCCAGCAACCGGGAGGAGGGCCAATGGCTGCTCACCCTGGTCAAGGATGTGACCGGCCTCGAATTCACACCGGCGCAGATGGATGCCTTTACCTATTGCGTGCTGGCGGTGCTGTGGGCTGCAGGACTGAGCCATCTTTTCTGGTGGTAGCCCCCCCTTGAAGCCGCTTTTTCCGCTTCCCATCTAAGGGGTGCCGGGAGGCCAGTTGGCTCCCGGCAAGGAAAATGGTCCTGGCCGGAAGGCAGGGCCTCAACCAAACGCTTTTAGGAGGTTTGACCATGCGTGCATTCGATTTTTCCCCCCTGTTCCGTTCCACCGTCGGCTTCGACCGGCTGTTCGACCTGGTCGACAGCTACGCCGAGCAGAGCCAAGGTTATCCGCCCTACAATATCGAGCGTTCCGACGAGACCCACTACCGCATCACGCTGGCGGTCGCCGGCTTCGCGGAAAAGGATCTGAACATCGAGGTTCGCGAGGGCTTGCTCTCTGTCACCGGCAAGCGTGACGAATCCGAGAAGGCCGAGGAGAGCGGTTATCTTTATCAGGGCATCGCGGGCCGCCCGTTCGAGCGCCGCTTCCAGCTCGCCGAGCATGTAGAAGTGCGCAACGCCCGGCTGGAAAACGGACTGCTCCATATCGATTTGGAGCGACTGATTCCCGAGGAGAAGAAGCCGCGCACGATCGCGATCAACGGGCCCGCACTGAAGACCATCGAGGGCCACAAGGCGGCCTAATCGAATAGCAAAGGACAAAGATGGGGCCGGGCGCCGAAAGGTGCCCGGCCTTCGTGCTTACTGGACTCCTTTGCGCGCCCGGCCGATAGTCCGCCTGCCGATTTCTTTTGGTCATCGTACGAATATGCCCAGCTGGCAAAGCAGCTTTTTTCGCAGGTTCGGCAAGGTCTCCAAGCCGAGTGCGGCCGACGCCAATACCGACATCGCCGAGCTGCGCCGGCAGTGGACCTATTTATCGGATCGCTTCGGCGCGGTGCCGCGCGACGCGGTGTTCGAACCGGCGTCGCTCGGTCCCATCAAGGGCGAATGGGTGCGTACGGATGCCTCCTCGCCAAGCCGGCTGATTCTCTATTTCCACGGCGGCGGGTACATCGCGGGCTCGCCCGAGAGCCATCGCGCTCTGGTTGCCAAGCTCGCCCATGCCTCCGAAGCGACGGCCTTTTCCGCTGCCTACCGGCTGGCGCCGGAACATGTGTTTCCGGCGGCGGTGCGCGACGGTATCGACGCCTACCGGCAGCTCGTGGCGCGCGGGATCGCGCCGCAATCGATCGTCGTGGCGGGCAACGGCTCGGGCGGCGGGCTGGCCTTCTCGGTGCTGCTGGCGATCCGCAATGCCGGTCTGCCGATGCCGGCCGCTTGCGTGGCCATGTCGCCCTTGGCGGATCTTTCGCTGTCGGGCTGGAGCGTGCTGCAGAACGCCGGGAGCGATGCTTCGCTGTCCTGGGAACTGCTGTTCATCGGCGCGCGGCACTATCTGAAACGCAGCAATCCCTGCGATCCCTATGCGTCGCCGGCCTTCGCCAGCTTCAAGGATTTCCCGCCGATCATGGTGCATGCGGGAAGCCAGGAGATGCTGCGCGACGATGCCTCGCGGCTCGGTGATCGCGCGGCGGACGCTGGCGTGCCGATCAGCGTCGAAATCTATGACGGCATGCAGCACGTCTTCCAGGCCAACCCCTATGTGCCGGAGGCCCGCGTCAGCCTGCAGCGGCTCGGACAATTCATCCGCACCCGCACGCCCGTCGCGCGCGAGCCACAGACCGAGGCGGCGCAAAAGTAAGGTCGGGCAGCGTCAGCTTGCCGCCGCCGCGGTTTCGACGAACAGCGCGGGAAGTTTGGCGCCGGTCAAATCGGCATCGGCGATTTCGGCATCGCGCATATTGGCGTCGGTCAGATTGGCGTAGGACAAATCGCTGCCGGACAAATTCACCCGCCGAAAATCCGCGCCGCGGGCATCGGCATAACGCGCACAGATGCGGTCGAGGCGCGCCGGCAGCAGCCTGGCGTCGGAAATCATGAGCGGCCCCAGCTTGGCGTCGCGCAAGTTCGCATAGTTCAGTTTCGCGCCGGACAGATTGACGCCGCGCAAATCCGCACCCGACAGCTTCACCGAACGCAGATCGGCATTCTGCAGATTGCTTCCCTGCAGGGAAACGCCCTCGAGATCGAGACCGTACAGGATGGCGTTCGGCGCGATCAGCGCGGTCAGCGGCCGCTTGCCCAGCGCTTCCACCTTGCGCAAATCCATGCCGGAAAGATCGGCGGGCTTGCCTTCGCGACCGTCGGTTTCCACCCAGCGCGCATGTGATTCGAGAAGCTCATCGATGGGGATGGGAAGCTCGTCGGGTTGGCGGCCCGAGGCATGGCTGGTGAGCGTGTTCGAAAAATCGGCCCCGTCGGTGATCGCCATGTCCATGCGGATGCCGACCAGCACCGCGCCCGAAAGATTGGCTCCGGTAAGGTTGCAGCCCGAAAGATCGGCGTTCTCCAGATTGGCGCCGGTCATCCGCGCTTGCCGCAAATTGGCGCGGGACAGATGGCAATAGCGCATCATCGCGTCGGTGAAGTCGGCTTGGACGGCGAACACGCCGTTCAGCTTGGCGCGTTCGAGGTTTGCGGAGTTGAGCAGCGCCGCCGGCAGTTCGGACGGACCCACATCGTGCTGCATCACGCGCAGGTTTCCGTACTTGTCTTTCTCGGCGATGGTGCCCTCGCGCAGATCGGCCTCGTAGAGATCGGCGCCGATCAGATTGGCGCCGCGCAGGCATACGCCGCGCAGGTCGCCGCGCCGCAGGCTGGCGTGCGTCAAGTTCGCGCGCCGCAGGTCGGCACCGAAGAAGCTGGCCGAATCCAGGCGGGCACCGGCGAAATTGGTTTCCTCGAGGATTGCGCCGGTGAAATCCGCGTCCGCCAGGTTGCGGCCGGAGAGGTCCAGCCCGCTCAGATCGGCAAACGCGAAAACCGCGCGCGCCCCGCCCCGCCGCCCGGAATAAAGCATTTCGTGGCGCGCCGCGGCGGCTGCGGCGTCCTTCTGCGTGAGCTTGGCGAAACTCTTGCGGCGGGTGTCGCTCATGGACGTTGTACAACCGGCTCGTTAACGATGTCCCGGGACCATTCTTGGCCAAACCGCCTAATACCTGATTAAAAAGCAAAAATTTGCGTTTGCCCGCCGTCAACGCTAGGTGAGACGGTCAAAATTGGTTATGGTCGCCGCCGCCTCGCCGGTTATCGGGGGAAAATCGCGCGCGGCTCTGACAGGGAAGTTGCCAGGGCCAGGCTTTGCCATGCCCAGCCATGCCGGACAGCCGGCCGGAAGATACAAGAGGTCGCACTTGAACAAGCATAGCTTGATGCTGTCCGTTGCCGCGGCGGCGTTGCTCGCCGCACCGGCCTACGCCACCGCCACCTGCTCCACGGTCACCACCAAAAATCCCGACTGCGTCACAACAGGCGTCACCACGGCGCTTACCACCGGGGCTCCGTGGACCTCGTCCGTCATCACGACGGCCGTCGGCACCCCCAACGTCGGCAGCGTCTACATCGGCAACACGGGGACGGTCATCATCAGCAATGCAAGCCTTGGCGCCATCACCGTCGACAGCAACAACTACGTCTATAGCAATGGCGTCATCACCAATAAGGATGAATCTTCGGCCACCGGCATCCTGGTGGACATGGCGAGCAACCGGAATTTGAGCACTGCGTCGTTCACCAATGCGGCCGGCACGACGATCACCGGCAGCGGTATTTATATCGACGGCACGACCGGGAGCAGTCTGAACCTGACCGGCTCCGGCACCGCCAAGCACGGCATCTGGCTCTACAATTCCGCTTATGTGGCCGACCCCACCAACGCCACCATCTACAGCTACACCGGCAATATCACCCTCATTTCTGGCTCAGTCACGACGATCCAAGGCGACACGAGCCAGGTCATTACCATCGATAACAACATCGCGCTCAACGGCAACCTCACCTTGGGCGGCGTGATGACGGCCGAACAAACCACGGCCAAGAGCACGACCGCGAGTTCGTTGATCGGCGTGGCGAGTTACGGCCAGATCAACGGCAACGTCCTGCTGCCGTCCGGCGGCTCGCTGACCGTCAGCGGAGCAGGCGCCGAAGGCATGTTGCTCGCCGGCACCGGCGTTAATGGCAATCTCACGATCGGCGGCACGCTGGCTACGGTCGGCATCAGCGGTTCGGCCGCGTCAACGACCACGGGCATAACAAGCTCGACCATCTTACCGGAGGCTGGACCTGCTCTCATTGTCAACGCGGGTGTCAGTCACGGCATTGCGTTGCTTAGTTCGGGCTCCGTTTCGACCCAAGGCGCCGCACCGGCTATCGTGATTGCGCCCCTTTCGACGGCGACATCACCGCTGACTGTCGGCGTCTGGACCGGTTATACGGATACGCTCAGTAAGCTCCAACCCGAAACGAGCGATCCTGGATTCAGCTTCTACAATCGCGGTGCCGTTTCGGGATCGCAGCTGTCCAGCTCCAACAATCCTGCGTATGGGATGTCCATTGCCGGTGCTTCGTCCGCCGTGCGGACCATCCTCACCGGTGGCATCTACAATTCCGGGTCGATTTCGGCGGCTGCCCATACCACCGGCTCGACCGCCGCCGCCAACAGCGCGATCGCGGTGAGTATCGGCAGCTACGCGACGATCGGTGAGAATTTGAGCGCCAAGAATGTCTATGTCTCCCCGACCAATCCGGGAGATGTGGCAGCCTTCGTCAACTCCAATGTGAATAGCGGGGGCACGATTTCGGCAGCCGTTACCGGCACGCGCGGCGGCATAGCACAAGGGCTGGCCATCGGGGCAAACGCTTCGCTGCCTTCGATCATCAATTCGGGGAGCATCTTGGCCTCGGTGCAGACCAGCGACACGACGCTGGACGGTTCGACGAGCTCGGGCGGCCATCCGGCCGTGGCTATCGCCATCCAGGACCTTTCCGGCACGCTGACCTCGATCGTCGACACCGGAACGATCGCGGCTCAAACCACGACGCTCGATAACGGCAAGCAGAATGCAATCGCCATCGATCTGTCGTCTGGCAGCTTGAGCACGCCGTCCGGTTCCGGTGTCACGATCACTGTCCAGGCCACCCCGACGAGTAACGCGTCGATCTCCGCCTGTAATTCTACGTCCGGTTCCACTTGCAGCTCGTTAGGAACCGCCATCGTATTCGGCACCGGAAACAAGCAGATCCTCAATATCTCCGGCGACAGCGCAAACCGTCTGGGCCTCGTTACGGGCAATGTCGGCTTCGGCCTCAGCGGTGTGGGCGCCAGCGGCGACAAGCTCAACATCGGGGCCTATGGCGTGCTAACCGGCATCGTGACCGCGCCAGACTCCGTGACGGTAAACGTCGCAAATCACGGCCAGTTGATTTTGCAGAACACAGCGACGGCGCTGAGTGCGGTCGACTTTAATGTTGCGAGCGGCGGGTCGGTGAGCCTTGGCGTCTCGGAATCGTTGACCAATTCCGGCTTGGTCGAGGCGTCGAATTCGGCAACCATTGCCGGCGGCGCCAATCTGGGCGTGGCCTTCAACAGCTTCGTGCCGCAAGGCACGCCGGCATTCACGCTGGTTACCGCGCCGCATGGAAAGCTGGTTGTGACCGATCTTGCCACCTACAACACGTCGGTCGGAAAATCCGTTTCCGCCTGCAACGGCACCACAACCGACTGCGGCGGCAGCAGGCCGTTTCTCTTCGCATCGGCGAACCTCCAAGAGGTTGACAACTACAACGGCACGACGAAGGACGCGCTCATTCTCAATGTGGTCCCCAAAACGGCGGCTCAGCTTGGCCTCACTGCGGGAAGCCTCTCCGTTGCCCCGCTTGCCGCATCGGGCAGCGCAACCCCGACGACTCTGTTCGCGCAGGTCAACGCCGCCTTGGCGACGGACGACGAGCTGGGCGCCGCGATGGTCAACGGCATCCACAATACTACGGACGCGGCGGCCGCCTACAATTCCTTCGCCCCCAATATCACCGGCGGAACGCGCGCCATCGCGATCTCCATCACCGACCAGGCGACCGGCGTCGTCGCCGCCCACCAGCGTGCGCTGCGCATGTACGGCAAGGACGAGGGCGGCATGACACTGTGGGGCGATGAATTCGTCCAGCAGATCAAGGATCCGGGCAGCGGTGCCAAAGATCCGAACACCGGCCAGAAAGTTCGACCGGGCTTCAAGGATCACGGCTTCGGCTTTGCCCTCGGCGTCGACGGCGGCAGCCCCAAATACGGCTGGTACGGCGGCGCGCTCACCTTCTACGCGGGTGACGTCAACGAGTTAAGAGAAACGGCCCACTCCAACCAGCAATGGCTGCTTTTGACCGGCTATTCGACCTGGCGTGGGAAAGGCCTGTTCTTCGACAGCAAGATCGACGCCGGTTACGGCCATATCGACGGCAAGCGCTTTATCGATCTGATCGTCGGCAGCGGCTCGACGGCCGCTCTTTATTCGCGCGAAGCCGACAACAAACACTCCGGCGCGCTGCTGTCGGGTGGCTTCACCACCGGCGGCATTTTCTCCTACGGTGCGACAACACTCATGCCGCAGCTGAGCGTGGATGGCCTGCTGCTGCGCGAAGACGGCTATACCGAAATCAATCCAGGCACGGCGACGACCGGCGACGCCTTCGATCTCAGGGTCCAACCTTATTACGCCCAGTCGCTGCGCGCCTTCGTCGGGTTCGACGTTCGCTACGACATCAATCTGTGGGACTTCTATCTGCAGCCGGAAGCCCGCGCCGGCTACCGCTACGATTTCTTCAACAATCCGGTGAAACTGAAAGCGGCGTTCGCCGACATCGATCCGAAAGTGACGGGCTACCAGCCCGGCACGCAGTTCACGATGGTCGGTCCGGATCCGGCGCAAGGCAATTTCGTGGTCGGCGGTTCGCTTGCGGCCACCACCGATACCTGGACGCTGGGTCTCAATTTCGATCTCGTGAAGGGCAGCAACGGCGCCTTCGAGCAAGTTGCAACCATCAACCTACTGGGACGAATCTAGAAAAAGGGTGAATGGCGAATAGGGAGTAGCGAATAGGGGCTCTATTCGCTACTCGCCACTTCCAGAAATCGCGTCACGTCTTCCTCTGGCGTGGCGAACGAGACGACCAGCCGCACCAGGGTGCGTCCGCCGGCCGGCGGTCCCCAATCGTAGAACGCAGCACCCTTATCGCGCAGACGCGCCACCGTGGCGTCGGGCAGGCGGACGAACACTGCGTTGGCTTCCACAGGATGGGCGAGTTCCGCGCCGGGAACTTTGGCGAGGCCGTCGGCCAGCTTCGCCGCCAGCGCATTGGCGCGCGCGGCATGCTCAAGCCAGCGCCGGCCGGCGAGATAGGCGTCGAGCTGCGCCGACACGAACCGCATCTTGGAGAGCAGATGGCCCGCCTTCTTGCGGCGGTATTCGAAGTCCTTCACGTCTTCGTGATGAAAGAAGATCACCGCCTCCGCGCCCAGCGCGCCGTTCTTTGTCGCGCCGAACGACAGGACATCGACGCCCGCGCGCCAACTCGCTTCGGCGGGCGTGCATCCCAGCCGGGCGAGCGCGTTGGCAAAGCGCGCACCGTCCATGTGCACCTTTATGCCGTGCGCGTGCGCCAGTTCGCATAGAGCCGCGACTTCGCGGGGTTGATAGACGGTTCCCAATTCGGTCGATTGCGTGATGGTCAGTGCGGCCGGCTGGGAATGATGAACGAAGCCCTTGTGAAAATGCGCCAGCGCACGCTCCAGCGTTGCGGGAACTAGCTTGGCATCGTCGCCTTCCAAACCCACCAGCTTGGCGCCGTGGGTGAAAAACTCCGCCGCACCGCATTCGTCGACCGCGATATGGCACTCGCCATGGCAGAAGATCGCGCCGTGCGGCGGCGTTAGCGTCGACAAAGCCAGTACGTTCGCCGCAGTTCCGCTGATGACGGGAAAGACCGCAAGATCGCGTTCGAACAGCTCGCACAGCCGTGCGCGCACTTTTGCCGTAAGCGGATCGTCGCCGTACGACGGCACCGCGCCCTGGGCCGCTGCGCCGAGAGCCGACACCATTTCAGGCCAGGCACCATAGGAATTGTCGGAGGAAAAGTTCATCACCAGCTTCCTGTGTTGGGCATCGAGGCCCATGGCTCTTTTGCCGGCAGCGCTCCGCCTTCCTGCAACAGCTCGATCGAAATTCCGTCGGGGGAACGGATGAACGCCATGTGCCCGTCGCGCGGCGGCCGGCTGATCGCGACGCCCGCCTCCATCAACTTTTGGCAAGTCGCGTAAATATCATCGACGCCGAAAGCGAGATGCCCGAAATTCCGTCCCCCCGTATAAACCTCGGGATCCCAGTTATAGGTAATTTCCACTAGGGGCGCAGATTCGCGGCGCACGCGTTCGACGTCGCCCGGCGCCGCCAGGTACACCAGCGTGAAACGGCCCTTTTCGCTTTCCGTACGGTGGACTTCGCTCAATCCCAGCGTGTCGCAATAAAAATCCAGCGCAGCGGCAAGGTCGGCGACTCGGATCATGGTGTGCAGGTAGCGCATCTTTTTTCCTTCACAATTCGCGGGCCCAGTAGAAGCAGGGCGCGATTTCGTCGACAAGAAAAATCATATTGCATCGCGGCAAGCGCACGCGGTGAAACGATTCGCCGCATGGATAACTGGCTTTGCGCAATGCGTTTTTTGTCGAAATTGCGGCGGCAAAACGAATCGCTGTGCGAATTGGCCACAAACGACGCGCGGCAGAAAGCCGGATTTTCTCTTGCGTTTTTTGCAGCCATGTAGTGTCTGCCGAGCGACGACGAGAAGCCATTTCAAGGCTAAGGCCATGTTAACCAAGCTTGCTGAGAATGGGCATTTCCCGTCCGACCCACTGGACCGGCTCGCGAACGATGTTTACGATTGGTTTAAGAACAGTAGTATGCGCCCGGCGCAACGGGTGCCCAGTGGGGGACGCGTAAGCTTGGTCTGCAAAGGCACGGCCCGGCGCGTTAGCGCTGGGTCAAGTTTTATCAGGTACCGGTAGATCCATGGAACAGCCAATACACACTCTCGCAGTAACGCACACCTCGGTGTTCTCGCCATCGCGCATCGTGGCGTTGACGGCCTCGACGGCCATTGTCCTGGGTTTCGCTTATGCGCTCTCGGCCGGCTTGGCTCAGACGCTGGTGGAAAAGGTCAATGACGTCCTCAAGGCCGAGGTGATACCTGAGAAGATTCCGGATAAGACGCCGCCGCCGCCGCCGCCGGATCTGAGAGCTCCGCCGCCGCCCTATGTGCCGCCGCCGGATATCGTCATCCAGATGGATACGTCCGCACCGACGGCCGCGATCACCACGCAGAGCAAGGTGCAGACGGCTCCAGCGATTTCATCGCCCGCATCGATCGGCAGGCCTCATACTTGTATGCAGGACTATCCGCCGATTTCGAAGCGTCTTGGCGAAACGGGAACAACCGTTCTTTCGTTCATCATCGGAACCGACGGCAATGTCAGGGATGTTGGGGTCGCGACGTCGAGCGGCTCGCAGCGGCTCGACGACGCCGCGGTGTCCTGCGCCTCAAGCTGGCGCTACAAGGCCGCGATCCAGTCGGGCGTTCCGGTGGAAGTTAAGTGGAAGGCGCAAGTGCAGTGGGTTCTCCACTAAGACGCCTTCGAGAGGCATAGCGTAACGGTTCAATATCGATAGCTACGGAGTAGTACAGACATGATCTCGAAACACCTGACGATCGCAGCTGCCTTCGTCCTCATCGCCAGCCTTGGCATCGGCACCGCGCTGGCCCAGGCAACAGCGCCCGCAACGGCGCCTGCGACAACTACGGCTGCTCCGGCTACCGCGCCTGCCGCAGACGCCGGTCCGACCGTAATCAAGGCCCCCACGGCCACCGCCGGCCAGGGCCAAGAAAATCCCTACGGCTTGATGGACATCATCCACAAGAAGAACCCGGTCTCGTACACCGTGTTGGGCATCTTGCTCGTCATGTCGATCGGCACTTGGTACATCTTCTTCGTCAAGTTCTTCGATCAGGGCCGCATCCTGAATCAGGCGCGCATCGTCGAACGCCGCTTCTGGACCTCGGGTTCGCTCAACGAAGGCATCGACAAGCTGCCGAAGAACTCGATGTTCCGCGCAATCGCCGAAGCCGGCGTGAAAGCGGCCGCAGGCGGTACGACCCTCATCAATCTGAACGACTGGATCGGCATGACGCTGTCGCGCCAGCTTGAAGACGCCGTAGCGCGCCTTCAGGGCGGTATCACCTTCCTGGCCTCGGTCGGTTCGGTGGCCCCGTTTGTCGGTCTGTTCGGAACGGTGTGGGGCATCCTGCAAGCCCTGATCGCCATCGGCGTCGCCGGCCAGGCCTCGATCGACAAAGTCGCGGGTCCGGTGGGTGAAGCACTGATCATGACGGCCCTTGGTCTTGCCGCGGCCGTCCCGGCAGTGTTGCTCTACAACTACCTCGTCCGCCGCAACAAAGTGATCACCGAGAAGCTTCGCGGCTTCGCCGGCGATTTGCAGACCTACCTGATCTCGAAGGGCAAATAGTACCATTCCGATCAAG
>Ga0265314_10000542_pt1 | contig 48535 bp, 54 predicted proteins | sample 4126metaG_FD_203106 | JGI IMG/M metagenome (GOLD analysis project Ga0265314, IMG submission 203106) | Rhizosphere microbial communities from Carex aquatilis grown in University of Washington, Seatle, WA, United States - 4-1-26 metaG | ecosystem: Host-associated > Plants > Roots > Rhizosphere >... | reverse complement strand
ATCATCTCTTGGATAACAGCCCGCGCGTCGTCATGGCTCGCAGCTTTTTCCACCCGCGGCCGGTATTCGTCATGGATGGCCTGCCAGTCCAGGCCGCCGGGCTTAGTTTGCCAATGTTTGTCGCGGACGGTGGTCCAGACTTTCTCGAAGGAATCCAGATCCAGGCGGCTCGCCGCCTGTCCAAGCGCGGACGATATTGCGAGAATCAGCGGAATCAGACGGCGCGCCAGCATTTTTTAGTGAACAACTGCGAGAGCCTGCGGGAAGCGCACCGGCAGCGAGCGTTCCAACAGCTTCTGCGCGATGGTGATGGCGCTGGCACCGTCGCGATTGGCCAGAACCACCACTCCGGTGTGAAATTCGGGCGCCATGAGGATCGCGGCCGCGAATCCGGGACCCGTGCTGGTTTGCCGGATCAAGCGGACTCCGCGCGAGGCATCCGAGTCCAGCCCGTAGCCGCTATCGCTCGAAAGAGCAGCGATCGTGGTGGCGGGAATCAGTTGGCGCTGGTCTAGTATGTCCCCCACCTTCCCGTCGTTCAGGAACACGATCAGGAAACGAGCCATATCATTGGCGGAAGTGAAGAGACCACCGTTTGCCATGGGTCTGCTGATCATACCGTCCGCGTTGTGGCCCAGGGCCAGCGGATACGTCATGGCAAGGCTGGCAGCGAAAGTCGTGTGCGTCATGCCGAGAGGCGTGAAGATCATCTCTTCCAACACTGCCGAGGCCGGCTTGGCGCGAATATTCTCGATCAGGCGCGCAGCCACGAGTTCTTCTCCGGCTTCCGAGGGCGGACTCAGTAGTTTCTGGGCGGAGAGCCGGGACTGTTTGGCATCCAGTCCGAACAGGTAGTCGCCCGCGGGCGTCCCTATGTGCAAACGGCCTTGGCCGGATAATTCGGAGATCGCTGCCGCCAGGAATACGCGAGCCGATCCCAACCGGAATAGAGTATCCGGAGTCACCGGAGTCTTGGATTCGAGACTTGCCACGCCCAGTCCAGCGGCGTACACCACTCGGTCGTCTTTCACGACGACTGCGGCGAGGCCGGGAATCTTCTGCTTGGAAATTTCCGACGAGGCGATCTGGTCGAGAGCCGCGGGCAGATCGGTTTGCGCTGCGGCCATACCCGTTGCAAGACACAAGAGAAATAGAGCGCGCATGTTTCCACCCTACAGCAATCGGCGGCGCTTGACAGTACTACGGGCTTTCGGTCGAGGCGCAGCCATGCGGCGAGCCAGGCGCTGTTCGCGACGGCGAAGCGCCGGAGACTCTTCGTGGTTCACATCAATGTAGCCCAGCGCCGCGCGTGTAGTCTCGAGAGCTCGCGCGAGATCTTTCTGCCGATGCTCGTAATGCTTGGCCAGCTCCTCGAGCGCAGGGATGCGGAAAGCATTGCGCACGGCCGCCAGGTCGTTCCAGACGGCGACGGCTTGCTCCTCAGCGCCCAGCTTGCGCTCGATCGCCGCGACGTCCCACAGCGTGCGGAACATGAGCTCGTCCGGCATGCCTGCGTCAATCGCTCTCCGGAACAGCGCGCGAGCCTGCTCCAGGTCGCCCGCCTCCCGCAGCCAGCGCGCGATACCCGCGATTTCCGCACCGTGCCGGAACGGCAGATTTTCGGGATCCTTAAACGCCAGAGGCACGATCCCCGTCAGGCAGGCCAGCGTGAGGATGTCGGTGGCGTTGTGATGGAACACCGGCAGCAGCCGCGCAGCCCGGCCCGTACGCAGGTATTCGAAGTAGAGATACGGAATCAGCGCGCCCGGGACATCGCCGTTGCGCTCGAAACCGAGCACCTGGGTTTCGAGATCCACCAGCCGGCAGGACTCGTAGCGCAATTTCCACAGACGGCGTGCGCCGTACAGCAGATCCAGGTGCTCTAGCTTGCCGAACGGCGGGCGGCTGCGGTTCAGGCGATAGCGAGTTTCAAGCAATGGTTGATCGAAGCTTCGTCCGTTATACGTGATCAGGACCCGGAACGGCGCCAGATGCCGCGCCACCGCGTCGAGCAGGCTGGCCTCCTCGCAATAATCCCGCATGAAGAACTGGCGCACGCGAAAACCTTCCGGAGTAATTCTTCCGATGCCGACCAAAAACGCGCACGTGCCGGACCCACCCGCCAGACCCGTGGTTTCGGTGTCGAGAAACGCCCAGTCCGAGGGAGGCGTGAGCGGCGCGGCACCGCCGGAAATCGCTGTCAGCAGATCTTCCGGCAATTCCGCCAGCGAGCCGATATCGGCGCTGCCGTGCCGCCGGTGGCGTTCGTACAGTTTTTCCGTCTCGAAATGGCGGCCGTGCGCGGTTTCGATGGTTTCTCCTCCGAGCCACGCTTCCACCGCGTTTTGCGCGCGTTCCGCTGTTTGCTGCTCCGCGATATCGTGCTCGACGGGCTCTTCCTGCCACGTGGGCTCGACAATTTGCGACGGTGTATTTCGTGTGGAAAACTGCGAGGTAGAAGCAGCATCATATTTCGCATCACACTGCTTAGCGACGCGCGCGACGCGTGCGCGCAGATCGGCCAGTTGCTGCTGTAAGTCGCTCATTCGCCTTTTGTTTGCTGGCCCAAGGAAAGAATAACATGGCTCGCACGGAAGCGTGCGCGAAAATTTTACGCGGCGTTGAGGAGCGAGAGGACGTCGCCGATGCTTAAAAAAACGGCGGAAAACCTGGGGTTTCTGCGCAGTTTTCCCTTTACACCGCGCGAACGATCCCGTATGATGCGAATGAGCGTCCACAAGGAAAGTCTAGTTTTGCGGGCGTTGTACACGGGAAATCAGAAAAAGTTAAAAGGAGAACTATGGCAAAGTTGACCCAATCGCAGTTCATGAAGGAGCTGGCGGTGGCGACGGAGGTACCCAACAAGACTGCGAAAGCCCTGGTTACGGCGTACGCAGACCTGGCAGTGAAGGAGACCAAGAAGAGCGGTATGTGCGTATTGCCCGGCATCGGCCGGCTGGTGCGCGTGGATCGCAAGGCCCGCATGGGACGCAACCCGGCGACCGGCGAAGCGATCAAGATTCCGGCTAAGAAAGTGGTGAAGTTCCGCGTCGCCAAGGCCGTGAAAGACGCGATCGTCCCGCCCAAAAAGAAGTAGTGCGGCCCCCTAAATAAATACGGGTATTAAAGCAAAACCCCGGTCCGCTGGGTGCGGGCCGGGGTTTGTTGTTTTAGGTATTTTTGAAACCGATTAAGGCCGCGCCTATATTGCTGGCGCACGCCGGGAAGCCTTACGCCTGCTTCTTATCGTCGGGGCGCGTTGTAGGCGGTTGGTCTTCGGGACCCTTCAAGGATTCCTTGAAGTTCCGAATCCCTTCGCCTAAACCCTTTGCTAGCTCCGGAATCTTCTTGCCGCCGAACAGGAGGAGGGCGACCAGGAGGATAACCAGCAGCTCCATTGGGCCTATATTTCTCATATGGCCTCCTTGCAACCTGAGTGTACCATGAAGCGTCGCCTGCCAAAGTCCAAGCGAAAGGGTTTTAATCCGAAGGGGCCCGATCAAAAATTTGATCAGAAGAAGGACGTCCGCGCAATCGCACGCGAACGCGTCGGCACGGTGAAGCCTTCGAGGCCGATTTTGCCTCCCACGCTTCGCAAAAAACCCAAACATAAGCGCCCACCCGGCGAGGGCGTGGAAGAATAGATTTAATGGCTTTTGTAAAGGTAGGTTCGCTGTCCAAGTTCCCTCCAGGATCGGTTATGGAGGCTCTGGTAGGCGACGGAACCTACGCAGTCTGCAACGCCGGTGGCGAAATCCACGCGGTGGACGGGATCTGCCCCCATTCCGGTGGTCCGCTGGGACAGGGCGCTTTGCACGGCACTACGCTTGTCTGTCCGTGGCACGCTTGGGAGTTCGATTGCCGGGGGGGAGCCAGTGAAATGGAAGACGGATTGCTCCTCGCCAAGTTTCCCGTAAAAATCGAAGGCGACGACATCTTCATCGATGTTCCGTAGCCAGGCTTATGCCCGAACTGCCTGAAGTCGAAACCGTGGTTCGCTCTGTAGCTGCGCACCTCGCCGGTCGCCGGATCGTGAGCACGAGTTTCACCTCGCGCTTTGTGACTCCCGGAAGCCGGACCAAATTGAGTCAGAGATTATCCGGCCGCCGCATCGAATCGGTGACGCGACGCGGCAAATTCATTCTCATCGCGCTCGATCAGGGAACGCTCACTATTCACCTCGGCATGACAGGCAAGCTCCTCGTGAATAAGGTGACGGAAGGCGAGGCTGGCGAACATACGCACGGTGTCTTTCATCTGGATGACGGGCTGCTGCTCTATCACGACCCCCGCCAGTTCGGGCGGATCGAATTCAGCGAGGGCCCGCCCCCGCGCGTGGCGCGTCTGGGTCCCGAGCCGCTCGAGATAAGCTTCGAGGAATTCCGGGCGCGGCTCAAGCGCAAGACGCGCATGAAAGCGCTGCTTCTGAATCAAGCCTTCCTGGCAGGCCTGGGTAATATCTACGCGGACGAAAGCTTGTTCGCTGCGGGAATCCATCCCCTGACACCCGCTAGCAAGTTGACGGACGCACGCGCGAAAAAGTTATACGACGCGATTCGCGGCATTCTTACGCACGCGATCCAGCTGGGCGGATCTTCGATTTCAGACTATGTGAACGGGCGCGGCGAACGCGGCTGGTTCCAGGTGGAGCACCGCGTGTATGGCCGCGAAGGAGAGCCTTGCGCGAATTGCGGCAGGCCGATCCGCAAGATCCTGGTGGCGCAGCGCGGAACGCATTACTGTCCGCACTGCCAGAAGAAGTCATAATATTCAACATGGCGTATGTCCGTCGAATCGCAATATCAGTTTTCTTGAGCGCTGTTTGCGCGACCGTTTGGGCGCAGACCGCGTTTACCGGGAATCCACCCAAACCGAAACCCGCTTTCCCCCGGCAGACCGATGCGCCGAAGCCGGCGAAGCCTTCGCCTGCGCTCAACGTGGAAACGATTACCAACCGCCTCAGCTCGCCGTTTGCGCTGGCGTTTCTTCCGGATGGGACATTCCTGGTTACCGAAAGCGGGGGCACCATGCGAATCGTGCGCCGGGATGGCGTCGTCTCCGCGCCTCTGGGCGGGGTCCCCGACGTGAAGTCGGTCGCGGCGCAGGGCCTGCACGACGTCGTCCTGGATCCCGATTTTGCGCGCAACCGTACTCTTTATTTCAACTATTTCGCGCCGCCTCCGGGCGAAGCGCCCGCGATGTGGCCTGTCGAGTTCTTCTACGACAAGATTTGGGCCAAGTCCATAGCCGAGCGGCGAACGATGCAGATCGGCATGGAGCAGGCCGCGAGCGCCAAGCTGAGCGCCGACGGCCGGCGCCTGGAAGACGTCAAAGTTCTCGCCGAGGGCGCGGAGCGGAGGATCGTGCTTGCGCCCGACGGCAAGCTGCTCATCACCGGATCGGATCGCTTCTTCTACTACGAAGCCGATTACGATGGCGAAGAGCACGATTTTACCGACAATCCCGATCTGCGCCGCAATTTTTCGGGCCGCGTGCTGCGCATCAACCGCGACGGATCGATTCCGCCCGACAATCCCTGGCTGAGCCGCGCAACCGTTCCCGCCACCACTTTCGCGCACGGTCTTCGCGATCCCGAGGGAGCGGCCATCAATCCGGCCACCGGCGAGCTATGGGTGACCGATCATGGTCCGCAAGGCGGCGATGAGATCAACATCATCCGTTCGGGCAAGGACTACGGTTGGCCCGACGTCTCTTATGGCACGCAGTACGACGCGCGCCGCACCGATGGACGGAAGAACGTTCCGGTAGGCAACGGGAAATCCTCCATGCCCGGGGTTGAAGAACCGGTGTACTGGTGGATCCCCGATATCGCGCCGTCCGGCATGATGTTCTACACGGGGAACCTGTTTCCGGACTGGCGCGGCAATCTCTTTGTCGGTGGCCTAGAGGCGAAGTGCTTGGTCAGGCTGGTGCTCGATAAGAATGAGGTCGTGGCCGAAGAGCGTTTGCTTCTGGACAGGAAGGAAAGTATCCGCGATATCCGCCAGGGTTCCGACGGCGCGGTTTACCTGCTTACACGCAGCGGAAGTCTTCTGCGCGTTACGCCCAAGCCCTGAGCCTGTGATTGCGGGCTGTTAAACCTGATAGCGCAGGATCTCGTCGGCGACTTCGACAACAGGTTTCATGGCCTTCACGTCATGGACCCGCACCAGGTGCGAGCCGTTAAGCACGCACGCGGCGACAGCAGCCGCGGTCGCGAACTCCGTGCCTTCCTGCGATTCGCGTGCCAGGAAATGCTTGCGCGACGGGCCGGTCATGATCGGCATTTCGAGTCGCGCGAGAACGTCGAGTTGCGCCAGGATCTCGGCGTTCTGTTCCTTGCGCTTGCCGAAGCCCAGGCCGGGATCGATGACAATCTGTTTCCGGTCTAGGCCGGCGCGCAGAGCGCGATGCATGGAAGCGTCGAGCTCCTTTACGATGGTCTGCATCACGTCCTTGAGCGGCGGCAGCTTGGTCCAGGTTTCGGGCGACCCGCGCATGTGATTCAGGATCAGGCCGGCGTTCGCCTGCGCGACCGTCCGGGCCAGATCGGGATCGATGGTCAGCGCGCTGGGATCGTTAATAATGTCCGCGCCCAGTTCCAGAGCCTTTTCCGCGATGGCTGCCTTGTAGGTATCGACCGACAGCGGAACGGCGAGCTTGTCTCGTAAACGCTTGAGGACGGGCACCAGCCGGCGCAGTTCCTCGGCCTCGGAAATCCGCACGGCGCCTGGACGCGTGGATTCCGCGCCGATATCGATAATGTCGGCTCCGGCCTCCTCGAGTTCGACGGCGTGCGCGAAGGCGCGGTCGGGATCGAGAAACTTGCCCCCGTCTGAAAACGAGTCTGGCGTGACGTTCAGCACGCCCACCAGCAGCGTCCGCTCGCCGAGTTGCAGAGTCTTATTGCGGAACTTCCATTCGAATCGCTTCCGAAGCATGCAGAGTTAAGGGTAGCAGTACGTCGGGAAAGCGGCCAATCGGTAGCGGTCGAAACGGGCGCTTATGCGCTCCAATCGCGCGACGTGACCGGAACGGCTTCCTGATAATACTCGCCCGAACGGTCCCCGCCACCCACAGGTTGTTCCTGTGGTTGCTCAGGCTCGGCATAGCGGGTGGCAGGCGTAACGGGATGATTCGCTTTCGCCTGCTGGGTGCAAACGCCGCTCCAGCCTTCCTGCAGAGTGGTCAGAATGTTGATCGCCCGTTGCAGCGCTTCCTCGGATTTTCCCGCGTGGCCTTGCAGGATCTGTGTCTGAACATAGGCGTACAGCGATGCCAGGGTCTGCGTGAAGGAAGCGCCTACCGAGTGATCCAGGGCAGCCATGAGTTCGTTCACGGCCTCTTGCGCCCGAGTGATCTCGCGTGCTCGCGCCAGGGCATCGCCGCTTTTCAGATGACCAATCGCCGTATTCAGGCTTTGAATCGCAATCTGGTAGAGCAACTCGACCAACTCCACCGGCTGGGCGGAGAGAATACGGCTCTCCAGATAGTCGCGCTGTGCCTTTTGCACTGGGTCCGGGCTTTGCACGAACTTCATATCGCAAACGCCAAGGCAGTTTAGAAGGTTTTCGCGCGTTGATTTCATGGGCCAAACTGTTTTACCTGAGCTATCATTACCCCCCAACGGGGGTACCTACCCCCGCATCATACGGTACTAAGCCTTTGGCTGAAACTGGCGATCTTATTCACAGGTAAGGACCTGGGTGGGGACCTCCGGCGAGAAGTATCGTGCAATCGCCGGGATTGTAACCAAAGCCCTTCAGGTTCTAGGTATTAATCTCCTCGAAGAAAGTTGGACACAGGCGATATGCTCTGGATCAGTCTCGGCACGGACACCGCGTTAGCAGAAGAAGTGGCGCGGCACAGCGGACTGAAGGCCGCCATCGCGGCCGCGGATACGACGGAATGGAAGAAGCGAGACACGCGGCGCTGCCGGGTGATCGTTCTCGAGCTTCCGGCTTCCTCCGCGTTCATACAAGAAGTGCTGACCGCGGCGCAGGAAGCACTGCGCCCTCTTCCGGTAGTGATTTTGGATCGCGCAGGCGATCTTGACGAATCCCTTATTGGTCCGTCGCTCAGCTTATTCCAACATGTCATCGGGGACCGGTCCGCGGAAGAGATTAGCACTCACGTCCTGGCTGCACTGCAGGCTGCCGCCGCGAAGTGTCCTTTCGAAACCCAGGAGTCCTGGACCAGACTGTTGGTCGGCGAGAGCCAGCCGATGCGGGAACTGCGAGCGATTATCCGCCTGGCGGGGCCGCGCCAGTCGACTGTGCTGATCACTGGAGAGACGGGCACCGGTAAAGAAAGAGTCGCTCAGGCCATCCACATGGCCAGCCGGCGGTCCGGAGCTCCGATGGTTGCGGTCAACTGCGGAGCGCTGCCGGAACACCTGATCGAAGCCGAACTGTTCGGTCACACCAAGGGTGCGTTCACAGGCGCCGTGGGCGCCAGGACAGGCCGATTCGAACAGGCCCACCGTGGCACGCTGTTCTTGGACGAGGTCGGCGAAACGCCGCTCATTCTGCAACCCAAACTGCTGCGCGTGCTGCAGGAGCGGGAACTGCAGCGCGTAGGTAGCTCGGAAACAGTGAAAGTGGACGCGCGTATCGTCGCGGCATCCAACACGAATCTGGACCAGGCGGTGGCGCAGAGGCGCTTCCGCGAAGATCTATATTACCGGCTGAACGTGATCCCCATCCGCGTGCCGACGCTGCGCGAACGCCAAAGCGACATTCCCTTGCTGGCCGCACACTTCATCGAAAGAGTATGCCAGCGCGAGGATCTGCCGCAGAAAAAGCTGACCGCCGAGGCTCTCCGCAAGCTGACGGAATTCGAATGGCCGGGCAACGTGCGCCAGCTGGAGCATGCGATGGAAATGGCGGCAGCCTTAACCGGCGATCGCGAAACCATCTACCTGGGCGACATCGAGATGCACCTGCAGTCCTCGGCGAGAGAACTGGGCTCGGCCCCATCCAACGGAGACCTGTTCCCGCTGGATGTGCCCACAGACGACCTCCCGTTCGAGGACCTCATGGGCAAGGTGGAAAAACTTCTATTGGAGCAAGCTCTGCGCCGCCACGGCGGCAACAAGGCCAAGGCCGCCAAGGCATTGGGCCTCAAGCGCACCACGCTGCTCTACAAACTCAAAGGTCAGGAGTGCGTGGCGGGCGCGGCCTAGGTCGAGTTTAAGTAGATGGCGACAGCAAGTCCAACAGCAGCGGTAGCAGCGAAGCCCAAGCTTCTGGCGATACCCGGCTCACCGATCGGGTGGAGCGAGATGGCCGTCCCAATCGCCGTGGTGGCGATCGTGGTGGCGCTCATCATGCCCATGCCGTCGATGCTGCTGGATTTCCTGATCGTTGTGGACATCACGCTGTCGGTGATCGTGCTGCTGGTTTCGGTGTACATCCGGAAAGCGGTGGATTTCAACGTATTTCCCACCATGCTGCTCTTGCTGACGATGTTCCGGCTGGCTTTGAACATCTCCTCGGCGCGCTTGATCCTGTTAAACGGCAACACCGGAATTTCGGCCGCGGGCCACGTTATCGAAGCGTTCGGAAGCTTCGTAGTCGGCGGCAACTACATCATCGGCGCCGTTATTTTCCTGGTGTTGATCGCCATCCAGTACGTGGTCATCAACCATGGCGCGGTGCGCATCTCTGAAGTGACCGCTCGATTCACGTTGGACGCCCTGCCCGGCAAGCAGATGTCGATCGACGCCGATCTTAACGGCGGACTCATTGACGAGACAGAAGCACGCAAACGGCGCAGACAGCTCGCTTCCGAAGCCGAGTTTTACGGCGCCATGGACGGCGCCTCGCGTTTCACCCAACGGGACGCGATCGCCAGCATCCTGATCACGGGTATCAATATCATCGCCGGATTCCTGATCGGCGTGCTGCAGCACGGCATGGAGCTGCGCCGCGCGCTCGAAACCTATACCGTTCTGACCATCGGCGACGGCCTGGTCACCGTGATCCCCGCACTAATGATCTCGATTGCCGGCGGCCTGATCGTGACCCGTACCGCCTCTGAGGATACGCTCGGCGCCGAGTTTCAAAGGCAAGTATTAGGCAACGCCCAGCCGTTGATGCTCGCGAGCGGAGTGCTGGTCGTCCTGGCCCTGTTACCTGGACTGCCGACCATCCCGTTCCTCTTGCTGGGCGGCGGCGTAGGCGCGGCAGCCATGCGGCTGCGTCAGAAAACTGACAAAGAAGCCGCGGTTCTGACAGCTGCGGAACCCAAAGCCAAGGAAAATCTCGAAGGCTTGCTCAAGCTGGAGCCGTTGTCGCTGGACGTCGGACTCGGTCTAGTAAACCTGGTGGAACAAGGCCAGCAGTCGCCTCTTCTGCTGCGGGTGGGGGCCATTCGAAGACAACTCGCCAGCCAGCTCGGATACCTGCTTCCGGCCGTCAAAGTGAAGGACAACGTAGCCCTGCGGGCGCGCGAATATGCGATCCAGATGCGCGGCATGGAAATCGCGCGCTATGAGTTGATGCAGGGCTATGAACTAGCCATTTCCAGCGGTACCGCGGACACCGGGATCGCCGGCAAACCAGCGCGCGATCCGGCCTTTGGATTACCCGCATTGTGGGTCCGTCAGGACCAGGCAGCCATGGCCCGCAGCGCGGGATACACGGTGGTGGATCCGGTCAGCATCATCGGAACACATCTGACGGAAATCGTGCGCCGCCATGCGCACGAATTGTTCACGCGGCAAGACGCCAAGAACTACTGCGACCGCGTTGCCCAGGAGAATCCCAAGCTCATCGAGGATTTGGTACCAAAACTGCTCTCCTTAGCCACGATTCAGCGAGTATTGCAGAACCTGCTGCGGGAGCGAGTGCCAATCCGCGACGCAGTGGGAATTCTGGAAGCCATGGGAGAAGCGGCTCAAACCACCAAGAATCCGGTGCTGCTGACGGAATACGTCAGGCAGTCGATCCGCCGCGCCATCACGCAGCCGCTGGTGAATGCGCAGGGAGAACTGCCGGCCTATCTGCTGGATGCCTCGCTCGACCGCGCGGTGGAATCGACTGTCGAGCATGGCGAATGGAACAGTGTCGCCAGCGTCGCGCCGGATACGATCACCGACATCCTGACGAGGATGAAGCGCCGCGTGGAGAAGACCGAATCCGCGGCGATCGTGACCAGTTCCGGAACACGTTATTTCCTGCGGCAGCTGATAGAAGCCAGCCTGCCGAACCTCGCTGTGCTTTCGCACAATGAAATCCCACCGGAAATCAAGGTGCGGTCGCGGGGAGTTATTGAATGAAAGGCGCAAGCGGCATGAAGATCAAGTCCTATTTCGCCAAGACCGTCGACGAAGCCATCTCCAAGGCCCGCGAGGAACTGGGTTCGGAAGCCTTGCTTCTGAACACCCGGAAGATCGCGGATACAGGAACTGGCTCGGGCTATGAAGTAGTGATGGGAATCGCGGGCGCAGTTCCGGCAACGAAACTCCCGGCGGCAGTTCCCACACCTAAACCGGCTCCTTCGTTTGAAACGCCGGCCGCGCAGGCCAAGGTTGCCCATCGAGTTGAAGCGAAATCCGAAGTTACTGCCGACATGGAGAAACTTCGCGCGCAAATGGATGAGCTGCAGAGCTTGCTGGTGCGGTCCGCGAAGAATGCCTGGGCGACACAGCGATCCGTTCCCGAGACCGCGGAAGTGTACGCGCGCCTGATTGCGGCGGAAGTGGATTCGGCCCTCAGCAAAGACATTGCCGATCGCTTGGAAGCCACGATGGCCACCGATGCGTTTTTCGCCTTCACAGGCCCGGACGCCGCCGGAGCACAGAATCGCTGGAAGATTTTCAAATCCGATCCGGCCCGCCTTGAAAAATTCCTGCGCGCCGAACTGGAGAGCCGTGTGGTCCTTCGGCCGCGCCTCGGCGTGAACGGGGCCAAGGGCGCCGTTGCCGCGATGGTGGGCCCCACAGGCAGCGGAAAAACAACGAGTTTGGCGAAGCTGGCCATTGCCGCCAGCGCGCAACGTCCGGTAAGAATGATTTCGCTCGATACATCGCGTACGGGCGTGCAACAGCTCTTGGGTTCGCTGGCGACCGCCGCGATCACCTTCTCCTCGGTCGATTCGCTCGAGAACCTGCCGAAGCTGGTAGCAGACGCGCGCAAGAACGAGTGCGTGCTGATCGATACGCCTGGATATACAGCAGGCTACAGCCCGCAAGATCAGCCTGCCGCCGAAAAGCTGGCGGCCGCACTGGCCGCTTGCGGCGACGTCGATGTGCACCTGGTGGCGCCGGCCTATATGAAAGCCCGCGACCTGCGGAATTCTATCGACCGGTATCGTCTCTTCAAACCTTCCAAACTACTAGTCACAAGAATGGACGAAACCGAGACATTCGGCACCATATTTTCGGAGGCGGCCCTCGCGGGGCTGGCGCTCTCTTTCCTGTCGCACGGACCCCGCATCCCTGACGATATTCGTGCAGCCACGGGAGAGGATCTGCTGAAGATGGTCCAGGAGCGCCCGCGCGCCCGGGTGAAGGCTGCGTGATCTAACAATGGCCAGTCTCAGCACACTCTCGTACTCCACGCCGCAGGCAGAGCCGTCGAGCGAAAGGGAGAGGCTCATCATGGAGCACCTGCCCCAGGTGCGCTGGGTGGCCACGCGGATTCACGAGAAACTTCCGGATTCCACGAGTCTCGAAGACTTGATCTCCATTGGCGTTGTGGGCCTGATCAACGCTATCGATAATTTCGATCCGCAATTCAACGTGAAGCTCAAGACGTACGCGGAGCACAAGATTCGCGGGGCCATCCTGGACAGCATCCGTGGGATGGATGGCATTCCGGCTCACAAGCGCAAGAACCTGAAACACATCCAGGCGACCATCGGGGCGCTGGAGCAGCGCTTGCAGCGCGCGCCCGAGGAAGAAGAAATTGCAGCCGCGCTGGGTGTCAGTCTGCACGCCTATCAGGACTCGCTGCTGGAATTGCGCGGCGTCAGTCTGGGTAGTCTGGATGCCGCGCCGCAGCGCGAGGATGCGCGCAGTCTGATTCATTTCATCGCCACGCCTGAGGAAAATTCGCCGGCACACCTTCTGGAGCGCTCCGAACTGGAGAAGCTGATCGCCGAAGGCTTGAAGAAGATGCCCAAAGTGGAAGGTCTGGTGTTGGATCTTTACTACCGTCAGGAACTCGGTATTCGAGAGATTGCGCCCATCCTGAATCTGCACATCACGCGCGTTTCACAAATCAAGGCGCAGGCCATCCTGCGGCTGCGAAATTACCTGGGGCGGCATTGGCCCACCACCAAGGGGACGTACTAGACATGCCTAGCGGAGCGCATTAAGCGATGGACAAACAGCAACTCATCTCCGGATTTCTCGACGCCTTCGCGCGCGCCGTATCGGAGGCCCTCGCCGAAACGGGTCCCCAGGATATCCGGGTCAACTGGAGCCTGACACCCGACCCGCAGGAGGATACGGGATCCTGGACGTGGTGGTCCGGCGGACTGAGCACATATCCCGGGGCGAACTTTTTTTTCGGCGCATCCGAGGAAGCTTGGGAAAAGATTGGCCGCGGCGGCAGTTCCGGCAATGCGCGACAAGATGCCTCGGCGCTGATCGACCGTTGTTTTGCAAAAGCGGTGTCGGAACATTTCGGAAACCGCGCACCGGCTCAGGACTCTGGTCCGTCGGGCGCCCCGTCCGAAGACTGGACCCGCATAGCGATCGAGATCCGCTATCCCGCTGGCGAGTGGCCGGCCGCTGGTTGCGTTCTCAACCCGGAATTCGAAGCGGCGCTGGGTAGCCCGGAGAAATCGCAGCCTGCCGCGCCCGCCTCATCGCCGGCTTCCTCGGCAAATGGGCGGACGAAGGCGAGTGACATGCTCATGCAGGTCCAGGTACCCGTGTCGGTCTCCTTCGGCGCGACGCAGATACGTATGAAAGACCTGTTGAACCTGACCGCCGGATCAGTGGTGGAGCTCGACCAGGCGCTGCACGACAACGTGGAAGTTCGCGTAAACGATCGCGTGATCGCACGCGGAGAAGTGGTGGCGGTGGACGGCCATTACGGAGTGCGGGTGCTGGAATTGGTATCGGGGGAAGCCCCTGGGAACGGAATCGGACTGTGATCAGCAGGATCACCATCCTACTGTTGGGGAGTATGCTGGCGAGCACGCTCGCGGGTCTGGCCTGGAGAGCCGCCCGGCGGGCTAGGGCCGGCCGGAAACGGCGCCTGCGCCTGCTCGAAATGGAGCTGCGCCTGGCAGCTGCATCGGAAGCCTTTCATGAGGAGGTATTCAGGTTAAAGCACTATCGAGTACTACGGTCCAACGCCTCACGGCGGGGCACCGGATTTATTTCTTCAACAAAAGTGAGTTCGCTGCGATATATAAAGGGGCGCCAAAATGAAGATTGACGAGCGCAAAGCCTTGAATACTCAGAAATCCCAGTCTGAGAAGGTCTATGAGACGAAAGCCGACGTCTCTTCCAGGACCGCGAAGACCGCTTCGCCGGCCTTGCAAGACGGCGTGGCCCTGCAGGGGCAGGACCAGCTTCGTACTCTGGCGATGACTCCCAGCGCGGATGAAACCAGCCGCGTTGCCAGTCTGACCCAGCTCGTGCAATCCGGACAGTACCAGGTGGATCACCAGGCACTGAGCGGCGCCATGGTCGCAGCCATGCTCAAAGGTTACTGAGCACGGACTGGACATGACACTTAAAGAGCGCTGCCAAGCCGGCGAGGCCAAACTGGAGCAAGTCTCCAAGGCGCTTCTCGATCCTCGCCCCGAAATACTGGACCACTGCGAAGCGCAGCTCCAGGAGGTAATAGGGATGCTGAGCGAATCGGTGGATTCGTACTTGCGGCCCGTTGGTTCCGGCCGCCCCGTTGCTTCTGACAAGAATTATCTGCTTCGTCTTCGGATCAGGATCCGACTGCTTGGCATGCAGGTACAAAGCGCCGTCAATCTTTGCCAGGGTTGGGCCCAGTTGGGCGTGAGCCAGGGCTACACGGATCAAGGAAGGCCGGCCTTGCCGCCCAGCGAGCCGCTGGCCAGCTTCGAGGTCTGAATCCCCATGGGACTGTTCGCAAACTTACAATCCAGCCTGAACGCGCTCGACGCGTTCCAGCAATCTCTCACCGTCGCGCAAAATAACGTCTCCAACTCCTCGACTCCGGGCTACGCAGCACAGTTGGCTACGCTCGATGCGCTGCCCTTCCAGCTGCAGACCGGACTCGCGGGAGGGGTTCAGGCCGGCACCCCTCAATCCACACGGGATGAATACCTGGAACAGGCTGTGCGTTATCAGCAGAGCAACCTGGGAAGTTACACGGCGCAATCGCAGGCTCTCAACCAAATCCAGTCGATCTTCGACGCCACCGGCCAGACCGGCATTGTGGCCGCGTTGAACAACCTGTCCCAAAGTTTTTCGGCTTGGAGCGCCAGTCCGGATTCCGCCGCGGCACAACAGAACGTTTTGACCTCGGCGCAGGACTTGGGCACGAGCTTCCAGCAAGCGGCCGCGACCCTTTCGAGCGTTACTTCAAACGTAAACAGTAATATCGACAGCACCGTCTCCCAGATCAACACGCTCGCGGCTCAGGTTGTCAATTACAATCTCCAGCAGGCTCAGCAGGGCGGGACCGCCGACACCGGGCTGGATGCGAACTTGCACAGTACGCTCGAAACATTGAGCGGGCTGGCCGGCATTACGGCCCGATTCGAAAGCGACGGAAGCGTCACACTCCTGATGGGCGGGCAAACGCCGCTGGTGATCGGAACGCACCAATATTCTATTCAGTCGTCGTACTCAGGCACCGCCAATCCGGTAAATCCGGATGCCCCTCCGGACGCCCACATCGTGGACGCCAACGGGCAGGACGTGACCGCCACGGTGGTGGGCGGCACGCTGGGTGGTTTGCTGACGGTTCGTAACACGGTACTTCCTTCTCTACAGGGCGACAGCACACAGGACGGCGCCTTGAACCAAATCGCGAAGAAAGTAGCGGATCGCGTCAATCAACTTCTGGCATCCGGTACGGACTCGAACGGAAATGCCGGCACGGCGTTGTTCACATACGACACGACCAGTGGAGCGAACACGGCGCGCTCGCTGGCGATCAATCCGAACATCACGACCAATACTCTGGCGGCCCAAGATCCGGGCCCGCCGCAGGTAGCCAACGGGATCGCGCTAACGCTCTCCAATTTAGGCAATTCGACGGCGTCCACGGATACCATTGACGGCAAATCTATTCTGGACTTCCTGAACGCGCAAACCCAAACCATCGGGCAGCAGGCGTCCGACGCAAGTTCGGGCCAGACCGTAGCCCAGCAGGCTGTGACGCAGGCCCAAGCTCTGCGAACCCAGAAATCGGGCGTTTCGCTGGATGGAGAGGCCGTCGAAATAATGGACCTCCAGCGCAGTTACCAGGCGATGTCGAAGATGATTACCGTGATCGACGGACTGACCGACACGCTCATCAACATGGTGCAGTGAGATGGTCCAGTAAGTCCCTAGGAGACACTCGTATGCTGCAAAGTATAGATCCGGCGCGGAACCAGTTCCTGAACGACCTGGCGACGCTCCAAAACCGCATGACCGCGACCCAAGCCCAGCTCACCTCCGGCATCCGCATTAGCAAACCGTCGGACGATCCGGCAGCGGTAGGAGACGTGTTGCAACTCCAATCCGATATCGGCATGGCCACGCAGGTGACTACCAATTTGAACAGCGTCCAAAGCGCGGTGAACACCGCGTCGGGAGTGGTACAGGACGCCGTGTCTCTTCTGGATCAAGCCCGATCGCTGGCAGCCGAGGGAGCCTCCACCACGCTCACATCCAGTCAGCGAACCGCGATGGCCGCGCAAGCCGAGCAGATCCTCAATACGCTGGTCACCGATAGCCGAGCCACATTCGATGGACAGTATCTCTTCAGCGGAGACAAACCGTCGCAGCCGGCTTATCAGGTGGATCTCTCCAACTCCAACGGCGTCGACCGGCTGATCACCGCGCCTGCAACCACTCTTATCCAGGATTCCAGCGGCGTGACCTTCGCGGTAGCGAAAACCGCTCAGGATCTCTTCGACCATCGCAATTCCGACGACAGCCTCGCGTCCGATAACGTTTTCGCGGCCGTCAACAGCCTGCGGGTAGCGCTGGCCAATAACGATCAGGCCGGAGCCACCACGGCAGCCGCATCCATCCAAAAGGCGCAGGATTACCTGAACCAACAGGGCGCCTTTTACGGTGCCGTCCAGAACCGGATCACCAATGCGCTGGATGTGGCACAGAAGTTCCAACTTCAGTCGCAGACCGCTCTCAGCAACGAGCGAGATACGGACGTGGCCGCGGCTGCGACGGACCTAACCCAGGAGCAACTCAGCGAGCAGGCCGCGATGCAAGCCGAAGCGTCCATGCCTCGGAACAGCCTGTTCGATGTCCTGACCACGACGCAGAGTGCCTGATCGCCTATTCTTTCTTAGCCGGCGCGGTCTTCGCAGGCTCAGTCTTTGTCGGATCGGCCCTCGCAGGCTCGGTCTTGGCCAACGCGTAATTATTCAGGATCACCAGGTCCACGCGGCGATTGCGCGCCCGTCCCTCCGGCGTGTCGTTATCAGCCACCGGAACGGTATCGGCATACCCGGCGATCGACAGACGCTGAGTAGAAATCTGAAAGCGGTTCGACAGCGTTTCCATGATGGCGATGGAGCGGGCAGCCGAGAGATCCCAGTTGCTGCGGAACCGGGCAGAGTGGATGGGTATCGAATCGGTGTGACCCTCGATGCGAACCGGATTCTCGACTGCCTTCAGCGCTCCCGCCACCTTCTCGATCGTGGACATGGTGGCGGGCTCGACGACATCGGTGCCGGAGGGGAAGAAGGCCGCCTGCTTGAGGCTCACGACGATGCCTCGGGGAGTCATGCTGACCTCCACTTTGCCTTCTTTGATCTCGTCGGCCAGTTGGGTCGACAGCATCTTGAGAGAGATGCCCAGCTCCATCACTTCCGGCCGGTCTTCCTTGGCGGCCTTCTGCGCTCCGCCCGGACCATGCATCTGTGCGTTTCCCTGACCTTTATCGTCCGCGGTGCCGCCGAGTACTTTGGCGACCGCCGGCGGCACGCTGCTGCTCACCGAGGAACCTTCCTTCAGCGCCTTCTCAACGGCGTCGGACACCTGCTTCGCTTTGCCCTTGTCGGTCTGCGAAGAGGCGAACATCACCACAAAAAACGCGAACAACAGCGTGATGAAGTCGGCGTAGGAGACTAACCAGCGCTCGTGATTTTCATGCTCGGCGTGCTTGGGGCGGGGCATTGCTTGTGACTTCCGGCCCTAGCCCTTGGCCGCCGCCGGCGCCCCGGCAGGAGCTTCCGCATCGGCCTTTTTCTTGCTCTTTCCCTCATGCTGCAGGAAGGCTTCCAACTTCACGCGGATCAATTTCGGGTTCATCCCTTCCACGATGCTGCAGACACCTTCGAGCAGGAGTTCCTTGTCCTGTGCGTCCTGGCGGATGCGAGCTTTGAGTTTATTTGCCGCCGGGAGGAAAACAAGGTTGGAGACCGCCACGCCATACACCGTCGCCACGAAGGCCACCGCGATTCCCTTGCCTACCTCCTCGATGTTCTCCAGGTGCTTCATCACCTGAATCAGGCCCAGGACCGCGCCGATGATGCCGATGGTGGGTGCGTATCCGCCGGCTCCTTCAAACACCTTGGCGGCGGATTCCCGGTGATGTTCGGACTGCGCGATCTCGAGCTCCATCATCTTGCGCAGCTCCTGAAGGTCGGTGCCGTCCACCGCCAGCCCTAGCGCTTTCTGGAGGAACTTGTCCCCGGCCTTCTCCAGATCTTCTTCGAGCGAGACGATGCTGCTCTTACGGGCCTTGGTGGCGTAGGCGATGATCTCGTTCACAGCCGCCTCGGGATCCAGTTTCTCTTCGAAGAATACGCCCTTGAGTCCTCCCACCGCCGCGATCAGCGCTGAGAGCGGCGACGTCACCATCACCGCGCCCAGGGTTCCCCCCAGCACGATAATCGCAGCCGATATCTGCACGATATCGCTGATCTTCCCGCCTTCCCACATCAGCCCGCCGATGATGCCGCCTAGGGCGATCGCCAGGCCCGCGAAGCTCGCGACGTCGGGCTTCGAGCTCTTGAGGCTGGATTTGGAGGCGGCTGCTTCCTGCTTGTCTGCCATGGATGCTTATCTACGCTGAGACGACTCAGTTTCCGAGCTGTGTTCGCGCGGTGCGGTCAACCTGGCCGGATCCTGATGGAGCAGCTTCTGACGAAAAACGATTACCCTGTCCACCACTTCGTCGGCCGATTCGAGCACCGTATATTTTTGTCCGGAGGTGAGAGTCACGATCGTGTCCGGCGTCATATCGATGTGCTCGATCAAGTCGGCGTTTAGGATCATGGGAGCGTGATTCAGCCTGGTTAGTCGTATCATCGGCGCTACCCGGGTAGGGGGCAGAGTCCATATCGATGAAAAAACAGGAAAGTTTACCTGAACTTGCACGGGCCGCAAGCCTCTCCGACTAAAGGAATCCCCTTAGTGCGCCGATGTTTTCCTAGGACCAGGAATGCTCGCCACACGCCCGCCTGCCGGCGCCAAACAATTCGAAATAGGCCAGCCGGACTCCGCCAGCCCGCGCATCAGGACCCTTCATGCGGTTCACGAACGGTTCGCGCCCAGCCTGGCCACAGCCTTGTCGGCGTTTCTGCGCTCCGATTTCCAGGTGAGCTTCGAGGAGCTCTCCATCCAGACCAGCGGCGGGTTTCAGGCCGCCCTGCCAAATCCCACCTGCCTCATGGTTTTCCGGCTCCACCCGCGTGACGAGCGCATGTATCTGCACATGAACTGCGCCACCGTGTTCGGATTGCTGGAATTGCTTCTGGGCGGCAAGTGCGGTCCGGAGCCGGCGGCATCGCGGAACCTGACCGAGATCGAATGGAGCCTGCTGGAGGAAATTGTCCGGGTGATGGTGCGTCCCCTGGGCGAGGCCTGGCAGGCCTTCGCGACCGTCGAGTTCGAAGTAGAATCGCTGGTCAGCGAGCCTGGTCTGGTGGCGCAGAACGATCCCGCCCAGCCCGCGAATCAACCCCTGATCCGCCTGGCCTTCCATCTGCAATGCGGCGAACACTCGGGAGTATTGGAGATCGCGGCGCCACAATCGTTTTTCGACGCTTCGGGGGCGGCTCCGGAGCACAAAACGCCCGGCGACGCGCTGGAGCCCGACGCGCGCCAGAAATTAGCCCTGTTGGCCGAAGCCGGGGTGTCGTTGGAAGTCCGGCTGGACGGTCCGCTCCTGCCGGTGGCCGACCTGATGAACCTGACACCGGGACAAGTAATCAAGCTGGACCATCCTTTGGATCAGCCCCTGCGCGGTGTGATCAACGGAGCGCTCTCCATGGAAGGCGCGGTGGTCAGCTCCGGGAAGAAGCGGGCTTTCCATATCGCGACCCTGCCCTAGCGATCCATTCCAGCGGTCACGCTTGGTTTCTGCGCCACAGCGACTCAGCCCCGGCCAGGTGCCGCAACAGCTTCACGGAAACCTGCAAATCCTCCGCCGGCGCATCGCCTCCGCGCCGCAACCAGTTCCGCATGGCGTCGGCGATGGTGGCCAGAATTTCCATTCGCTCGCGTTCGTCTTCTCCCGTGAGCGGCCAGCCACCCGGCGCGACGGAGATCCCGCCTTGCGTCAGTGTTTCCCGCAGACGACGCAGGTCGCCACTGTTCCAGGCGGCCAGAAGCATTCGGGCGCTCCGCTCCGAGGCCGGGGCAGATTTCATTTTCATTATGGTTGGCATGGACGCAGGACATATCGTACTGCCGGGCGCCGAGTTTAAAAGTTTTTTGGGACCCCGGTGTTCCAAGTACCAAAGTGGCCTGTTTGCACTTTCTTAACAAAAAAAGTCTGAAATATTTCGCGAGCGGTGCGAAATGACTAGCACGCTCCAGGAGCAATGCCGGGCGGATTCGGCGGGAGCCGAAGATTTCAATTAGAAAAAAGGACGTGAGGCAATGTCATATTCGTTTCAAACTAACGTAACCTCGTTGGTAGCTCAAGAGAATCTTCGGGTGAATAGCGACTTCCAAAGCAAAACCATCACTCGCTTGACCTCCGGCTATCGAATCAATTCATCCGCCGACGACGCCGCGGGCTTGGCCGTCGCCAACGGACTCCGCAGCGACACCGCAGAACTGACACAGGGCGTTCAGAACGCCAACAACGGAACCAGCATTCTGCAGATCGTCGACGGCGGCCTTAACAACATTTCAAACATCCTGGACCGGCTCAAGACCCTGGCGACAGAGTCGGCTTCGAGCACCTTCTCGGGCGACCGCGGCACGCTGAACAACGAATATCAATCGCTGTTGACTGAAGTTACGCGGCAGGCTTCCAACATCGGTCTATCGACCGGCGCCGTCGGCGGCCGCTACAATACCGACCTGGGCGTGTACATCGGCGGCGGCGAGGGCGTTCAGGCCAATGGCAACGTGTCCATCGACTTGAGCGGCAACAGCAACCGCGTGGATGCCAACAGCCTGGGCATCGGCTCCTCCTCCGTGAGCGGCGGCGGAACCAACCTCATCAGCGGAACTGCGGTCGACCTCCGGACGGGAACATTCCTGACAGGCGGTACTCAGGCCTTTACCTTTAACGTCGGCGGCACTCAGGTCGTGGCAACGGTGGGCGGCGGCGCCTCCGGGCTCAGCGGCCAAGCACTGGTGGACCAGCTCAATACTCAGATCAGCTCGTATGGAATCTCAGCCTCCGTCGATGCCAACACCGGCCAATTGAATTTCAGCGGCGGTTCCACCGCATTTAACGTGACCGCGGGCACAGCAAGCGCGGGGAGCGCCATCGCCACAGCGGCGGGCACCGCAACCAATACGTCTCTGACCACCGTCTCCGGCCAGACCACCTTCGGAACCGTCGCGGGTTCCGCCGAAGTCCTCACCTTCACGATTGGCGGCAATAACACCACCGTCAGTCTGGCGACCGGAACTACGCTCGCCCAGGCGATCAGCCAGATCAACGGCACGATGTCCTCTCTCGGCGTACATGCCCAGCTCAACACTGCTGGCACGGGACTCGATCTGCAGGGTACGGCCGCGTTCACGGTTTCCTCGAACGGCGGTGGCGTCACCGGTGCGTTCGCCCTGAATACCAATACGGCGCAAACCGTCACGGCTCCGGTCGCCAACGCGGCGTCGAACGGTAATGCGCTGCTGGCGCTGACTGCTATCACCAACGCGATCGCGCAGCTCGGCACGGTTCAAGGTAAGGTCGGTGCGGGTGAGAACATGCTGAACTACGCCAGCCAGCTGGCACAGTCTCAGATCTCCAGCTTCTCCTCCGCCCAGTCGGCGATCCGCGATGCGGACGTAGCGACCGAAGCTGCCAACCTGACCAAGGCGCAGATCCTGGAACAATCCTCGGTCGCCGCCCTGGCGCAGGCCAATTCCGCTCCGCAGCAGCTCCTGAAGCTGCTGCAGTAAAGTGAAGCTTCTGCAATAAGGCAGTCGGCAGTCTAATGTTTGGAACAGTCTGGGCCGATTCTCTACCGAGAGCGGCCCAGGCTTATTTATAGGAAGCGCAAAGAGCGTGCTGGGAGTCCAAGAAAGTTAAGAATGAGCACCACATCCACCACATCCACCACATCCACAGCTGCCGGCAGTTCCTACTCGAGCGATCTGCAGCAGGTGCTTAGCCGCGCCATCTCGATCGCTTCCCTCCCGCTGACCCAGCTCAACAGTACGCTTACCACTTTGCAAAACCGTTCCACGGAGCTGCAGACCCTGAACGGAAAATTCTCGGCGGTTCAATCGGCCATACAATCGCTTTCGACGGCGGTAAGCTCGACATCCGCGCAGGTGTCCAGTAGCAGCGTGCTCACGGCCCAAAGCGATTCCACGGCGGTGCAGGGTACTTATACGATTCACGTCGCGAATGCCGGCTCCCCCTCCAGCGCGCTCAGCCTGGGCAGCTTGCCGGCGGTGACGGATCCTTCCACGCAGTCCATCACAACTGCCAGTTCCCTGACGCTGACGGTAGGCACCAGTTCAGTCACCATCACGCCCTCGGGCAACACCCTAAGCGCTCTAGCGGACGCGATCAACTCCTCCGGTGCGAATGTCTCCGCAACCGTTGTCAACTTGGGCTCGCCTTCGGCGCCGAGTTACCAACTGTCGCTGCAAAGCACCAAACTGGGCTCCATCGACCTTCAACTGAACGACGGGACCAATGACCTAATAGGCACCCTCTCCGCAGGAACGCAGGCCACCTACCAGATAAACGGACAGCCGACTACCCCCATTTCTTCGGATTCGAGCACCGTGACAATCGCGCCGGGCGTGACCGTGGACCTGCTCAGTCCCGGCGATTCGACCGTGACGGTCTCGGAAAGCTCCACGGACCAGGCGAACGCCCTGTCCTCGTTTGTGACGGCTTACAACGCGGCTGTCGATGAGCTCAACGTGAACCGTGGCCAGGGCGGGGGCGCGCTTACGGGAGATGCGCTGATCTATACCTTGTCGCAATCGCTCCGGGACATAAGCGGATTCACCGGCGGCTCCGGTTCGGTTCAGAATATAAGTGATCTGGGCCTCACGTTCGACAGCAACGGACACCTGAATTTCGATCAAACCGTGTTTACCAGCGCGGCTTCAGCTCATCCCGGCGATCTCGGCGCCTTCCTGGGTTCAGCTTCCACAGGCGGATTCCTTAAGGATGCGACCGATACGATGAACGGACTCGGGGACTCGACCAACGGCATCCTCGAAACGACTATCGCCAGCACGCAAACCGCGATCGATAACCAGAACCAGAAAATCTCAGACGAGCAGACCCGCATCACGGCGCTCACCACCAGCCTGACATCCCAAATAAATACGGCGGACGCGTTGATCGCTTCCCTGGAGCAGCAAAAATCCTACTTCACCACGCTTTTTACGGACATGAATGCCAACAACAAGAACCAGTGATCACCTCCACGCCGCGATTCAGAGCGGCGCGTGGAGCACCGCGCAGGAACTGCTGGCGGCATTTCGCGCGGAAGTCGAAGCGTCCTGGCGAGCAGCCGCCACGGAGCAGGAACGCCGCGCCATCTCCGAGAACGTGACCGGCTTCTTGCAGTGGGCTCGGGCGATGACCATTACCTCCCGGGAGCACGCGCAAGACCGCTTGAACCGGCTGAACCGCCGGCACGCGTACGCAGGGCCGACTTCGCCCAATCCGTATCGCGGCCTGGACGCATAGTGGGACAGGCGATCTTGTCGCCTGTCGATACCGTCAAAGATTTGACGGTTTCGTCTGAACCGCGACGCTCCCGCTAAATTCTCCTACCTGCAATCAGCACTTTACAGCTTGGCAACGGAACTGCTTTAGAGCAGACATCGTGTTTGAAGCCGTCGCTGGAAATCTCGAACGATACATGAATCTGCTGAGCACCCGGCAGAAGCTGGTGGCGTCCAATATCGCCAATGCCGACACCCCCGGCTACAAGACCAAAGACATCGATTTTCGCGCCGAATTCGCCCAACAGATGCAGGCGCAGGAGTGCGGAAGCGCCCCAACGACCGGTCCGCAAACGATCGAGGCGGAGGGCCTGCCGGTGAAATCCGACGGCAACAACGTCAGCCTGGACCGAGAGTCTCGGATGCTGGCGGAGAATGCCATGCGCTTCCAAGTGGCGACCAGCCTGGCCCAATCCGAGCTGCACTCCATCCGAAGCGCCATCCAGGAAGGTGCATCCTCATGAGCCTCTTCTCAGCGCTTTCTGTAAGCGCCTCGGGCATGTCCGCCCAGCGTGCCCGCACCGAACTGCTGGTCGAAAATCTCGCCAACGCCGACACCACACGGACCCCGGAAGGCGGCCCGTACCGCCGCAAGGACGCCGTTTTCGCCTCGGATCCCACGGTGGGCCAGTTCTCGGCGATGTTTGAATCCCAGGTCAATCCGACCAGTTCGGGTGTGCGCGTGGCGCAGGTGGTCACCGATCAGCGCGATCCGGAAATGCGCTACATGCCCGGTCATCCGGACGCGAACAAAGACGGGTACGTGGCATACCCTCGCATGAATCCGGCCGAGGACATGGTGGACCTTTTGAGTGCTTCCCGCGGATACCAGGCCAACGTGGCCGCGATCAGTGCGGTGAAAGACATGATCAGTCATACGCTCGACTTGTTCAAATAGAGCACTCCCGATAAACGATCTCCATGAACATATCTCCCATCCAGCCGTCCAGCATCCAGCCCGTAGGGCCGGTTGACATCGGCGGCACTGCTTCCGCCTCCGGAAGCAGCGAATTCAGCAATATCCTGCAAGGCGCGATTGATCAGGTGGAAGGCGCCAACAACAACGCCAATCAGAGCGTTCAACAATTTCTGTCCGGCGACGGCGAGGATCTGCATTCCACCGTGCTCTCCGTTCAGCGCGCCAGTCTTGAATTCGACATGCTGATGCAGGTGCGCAATAAAGTTGTTTCCGCTTACCAGGAAGTCATGCGCATGCAGATGTAGCATCGCAGACCCTTCACTCCCATGGATCAAGTCAAACGAATCGTAGGAACTCTCACAGCCCGCCAGTTGACGACTATCCTCCTGGTGGCCGCGCTGGTCGCCGGCGGAATTTACGAATTCACCCAATATCAGCGCGAAGCCGGATTTCGCCCTCTGTACACCACGCTGGCGCCGGAAGATGCCGCCCTGGTGGTGCAACGGCTGAAGGAAGGCGGCGTCGCGTATCGCATTTCCGCGAACGGCACCATGATTTCCGTTCCCGAAGACAGAGTCGCCGAGCTGCGCCTGGATATGGCGGGCGCCGGACTACCCAAGAGCGGGCGGATCGGCTTCGAGATCTTCGACAAAACCAACCTCGGCATGACCGATTTCGCCGAACACGTGAATTATCGCCGCGCGCTGGAAGGCGAGCTGGAACGTTCGGTGATGGCGCTGACCGAAGTGGAGCAGGCCCGGGTTCACATATCATTTCCGCAGGAATCGGTGTTTCAGGAAGCCCGTCAACCTGCCAAGGCCAGCGTGCTGCTGCGTCTCCGCGGCAGCTCGCAACTGCCCGAAAGCGCGATCCCGGCAATTACGCACCTGATTTCTAGTGCAGTCGAAGGTCTGGCGCCGGATGCGGTGTCCGTTCTCGATATGCGCGGCAATCTTCTGAGTCGCGCCAAGCAGGTGAGCGATCCCAGTTCGGGTTCAGGAACTTCGGAAGCATCTCTCGAATATCGCCATAGCGTAGAGCAGGATCTAACCGCTAAGTTAAATGCGACGCTCGAGCCTCTGGTGGGCGCGGGCCGTTATCGCGCAGCGGTCTCGGCCGACACCGATCTTACCAGCGGCGAGCAGAGCGAAGAACACTTCGATCCAACGCAATCCGTCATGGTGAGTTCGCAGAAGAGCGAAGATGTTTCCTCGCCATCGCGAACCGCCGGCGGGATTCCGGGAACAGCTTCGAACCTGCCGGATCCCGCGCCTCCCCCCGTCACCATCGGTGGCGGCTCATCGCGCAAGACGGAAAGTACCAACTACCAGTCCAGCCGGACGGTGAAGCGCACCGTGCTTCCCCAAGGCGGAATCAAAAGGCTGTCGGTTTCCGTGCTGATCGACCAGGAAGTACATTTTGAGGGATCCGGCGCGCAGGCCAAACGCGTGCTGACGCCGCCGACGCCGGAACGCATCAAAGTCATTCACGATCTGGCTGCTGCCGCCGTGGGATTTAACATGGAACGCGGCGACCAGTTGATCGTGGAAAGCCTCCCGTTTGAATCGACTGTCAACCTGGAGCCGCCCGGAGCAGCGCCTGCTCCGATCGAGGCGCCACTCTCTCCGATCGAGCAGCTCAAGAAGAATCCGAAAATGCTCTACGGTGCGGCCGGCGGAGCCGCAGTGGTTCTCGCCGGCCTGTTCTTCCTGGTTTTCAAGATGCTGAAGAAATCACCACCGGCGCAGGTGCGTCAGACAGAATCGCTGCCTCCGGCGAGTGCCGAACCGGCCGCCGCGCGAGTAGGCGCGGCCGACAGCTGGGCGCCCTCTTCGCTGGGAGCTTCCCCGCTGCCCGCGTTGGCTCCGGCAAAGATCGAAGTGTTGACGAATCAGATTCGGGAGACCGCGCAAAAGGACGGAGAGATCGCCGCCGGCGTGCTGCGCGGTTGGCTCCGCGAGGAACAATCCTAACCTATGGCTGCTCCTGCGCACGCCCCCGTTCTCACCGGCATTCAGAAAGCCGCGATTCTGCTGATCTCGGTGGGCGATCAGGCTTCCGCGGAGATGCTCAAACGCCTGAGCGACGACGAAGTCCAGGCCGTTACGGCCGCGATCGCCAGCCTTCCGGCCATTTCGCGGGAACAGGCGGAAGCGGTTCTGGAGGAATTCCGTTCCGCGACGTCGCACTCGGGGCAAGGTCACGGCGGCGTGGATTTCGCCAAACGCATTCTGACTTCTGCATTCGGGGCCGAAGGCAGTAAGAAACATGTGGAGCGCCTGCCCAAAGCCGCGGGCCGCAGTTCCGATGCCGGGCAGCGCCTGCAAAGACTCGATCCGCAATTGCTCGCCCGCTTCGTGGAAAGCGAGCATCCGCAAACCATCGCGCTGGTTTTGGCGCATTTGAGTGCGGGCCAGTCCGCTGCCGTACTGCGTTCGATGCCTGCCGAACTGCGGGGAGAAGTTACTATCCGGCTCGCGAGCCTGGATCAGATTTCTCCCGTGGTGATGAACAAGATCTCGGCTATCATTTCGCGTAAGCTGCAAACGTTGGGCGAGGTCAAACGCGAATCCTCCGGTGGCCTGCGCGCCGTGGCGGAGATCTTCAACCAACTCGATGGTGAGATGTCCAACGACATCCTTTCGCAGGTCGGCGAACGCGACTCGGCTCTAGTGGAATCTATCCGCCAGCAGATGTTCGTATTCGACGATCTGATGATGATCGACGCCAACGGCATCAAGGAACTGTTGGGCCGCGCCGACCGTAAGCAGCTCACCATCGCTCTTAAGGGCAGTAGCGACGAATTACGGAAACACCTGCTGCAGGGCATGTCCCAGCGCGGCGCCGCCATGCTCCTGGAAGACATGGAAGCCCTGGGTCCCGTGAAGATCAAGGAAGTCGAAGCCGCGCAGCAAATGATGATCGCGCTGCTCCGCCAGCTCGAGATGGAAGGCGTCGTGAGCCTGAAGGGAGGCGGCGATGAGCAATACATCGTCTAAGATCCTCCGCGACAGCGAGCTCGCGGCGGTGACGCCGATGGCGTGGCGCAGCACTGGCGCGCTGCCTCCCGCACCCCGGCCCGCTCAGGTTTCGGCCATTGCCGCAGGGCCCTTGGGAGACCAGGAAGAAGCCCGAAAAGAAGCCTACCAGCGCGGATTTTCCGAGGGCCGCAACGTCGGCCACGAACAAGCCGTCGCGGAGATCGCGCCGGTTATGGACCGCCTTTCACGCTCGTTGGCTGACCTGGCCACGGTGCGTTCCCAGGTGCGCAAGACCGCCGAATCGGATCTGCTCAAGCTGGCGATCGCGGTAGCACGCCGCGTGATCCATCGCGAACTGACGCTGGACCCCGGATCGATCGAAGGGCTCATTCGGGTGGCTCTGGAGAAGCTCGAATCGCGCGAATTGTGCCGCGTACGCGTGCATCCCAATCAGGAACCCGTCATCCGGACTTTGCTGGCCCGCTTCTCGGCCGCACCTGTGGAGCTTATTCCCGACGGGACGCTGCAGTCCGGAGACGTTCTGTTCGAAACCGCTCACGGCACCCTCGACGGTTCCATTGAAGCGCAGCTGCAGGAAATCGAACGCGGTTTCGCCGACAGGATGAGCCGGTGAGCTTTATGAGCGCGGAAGTTCCAGATCAAGACGTCCTGAAGCCGTACCTGCAGGACCTGGAGCAGCTCGATCTGCTGCCATGGTGCGGAAAGGTCACTGCAACGGTCGGGTTGCTGATCGAATCGCAAGGTCCCGCTGTAGCGATCGGCGACTTCTGCGAAGTATTCACGACCAAAGGGCATAGCATCCGCACGCAGGTGATCGGATTCCGCAACGGGCGTGTGCTTTCGATGCCCCTGGAAGAACCCGAGGGTCTGCAGTTGGGCAGCCGCGTGATCGCGCGCGTATCGGACGCTCGGCTGGCGGTTGGTCCCGGCCTGCTGGGTCGCGTGCTGGACGGATTCGGGCAGCCCATGGACGGCGGTCCCCCAGTGGAGGCCGTAGCGACCTATCCGCTCTATGCCCCTCCCCCCAACCCGCTTTCGCGGAAACATATCACCGAACGCCTGGTCACCGGCATTCGGTCTATCGATAGTCTTTTGACGTGCGGCAAGGGTCAGAGAATCGGTCTGTTCGGCGGCAGTGGCGTCGGCAAAAGCACACTGCTGGGCGCCATGTCGCGACGAAATTCAGCCCAGGTCAGCGTGATCGCGCTGATCGGCGAGCGTAACCGCGAGGTCAAGGCTTTTTTGGATCAGGAACTCGGCCCGGAAGGCATGAGGCGTTCGGTGGTAGTGGCCGCGACCTCCGATCGTCCCGCTCCGCTTCGCATTCGCGCCGCATATGTAGCGCTAGCCGCCGCGGAATATTTTCGCGACCAAGGCATGGACGTACTGCTGGTCATGGATTCGGTCACGCGGTTGGCCATGGCGCAACGCGAAATCGGATTGGCCGCCGGAGAGCCGCCTAGCCAGAAGGGCTATCCGCCGTCCGTGTATACGTTGCTGCCTAAAGTTTTTGAGCGCGCTGGAAATTTCGAAACCGGTTCGATTACCGGATTCTTCACGGTCCTGGTGGAGGGCGACGATTTCAACGAGCCCATTTGCGACGCCGCGCGCGGCATCCTGGACGGGCACTTGATTCTTTCGCGCGATCTCGCCGCGACCGGACATTATCCGGCCATTGATGTGCTGAGTTCCGTCAGTCGGCTGGCGAACAAGGTCGCCACCCCGGAGGAAACCGCGGCCGCGCAAAAGATCCGCGAGGCTCTGGCGCTCTACCAGCAGTCCGCGGACTTGATCCAGCTCGGCGCGCATGTGCAGGGTACGAATCCCAAGCTCGACCAGAGCCTTCGTATGCGCCCGCAGCTGCTCGATTTCCTCAAGCAATCGGCCGACACGCACACATCTAAAGAAGAGACCTCCAGCAGGATGCTCGCCCTGGCTAAGGAACTTGCATGAAGACCTTCCGCTTTCCGCTTCAACGGGTGCTGGAGTGGCGCGCGCTGCAGTTGCGCGTGGAAGAAGAGAAACTCGCGGCATTGCAGCAGCAGCTCGCTTCCTTGCTCGCGTTACGGGAGAAGCTGTCGGCGGAGCGGAATCGCTCCCAAGCACATTTGTTCGCATCCGGCACCGCGGCTGGATCGGACTTGCAGACGTGGGCCCTCTACCAGGCGCGCTTGGTAAAGCAACAGGAACTTCTGAAGACCCAGATGGCGCAGTGCGAGAAACTGACCCTGGAGCAACGCCAGCGGCTGTTTAAAGCACGGACCGACCATCGCGTTCTGGAACGACTCAAAGAGCGTCGCTGGAGGCAGTGGGTGTATCTCAACGATCGCGAACAGGAAGATACCGCCGCCGAGGTGTATCTTTCCAAGTGGAGCCGCGAGGACCTGGAAAACAAATCCGCCGAGATGTAGGGGCGAAGCATGCTTCGCCCGAAACGGTTACGCCGGCGGTTTATTCTCCGGACCTGCCATAGCCGCTGCCATCTGTTCCAGCTTGCGATAGAACTTTGACGGGTCTGAATCCCTGCGCCGGTCGACGATTCCGGTGGTGGTTTCGATGGTCAGCATCTGCGCGACGCCGCTGGTCCAGACGGGAAACGAACTCGAGAGCTTGCGGTTGATTTCGGTGGAAAGCGCTATCGTGCTGGCCGGATCCAAATCCAGAATCGCGCTAAAGATATCCTCGCTCCACCGTCCGATCATAGCTTCGCCGCCGAGGATGTTATCGAATTGCTGGACCAGAGTCCGCAAGGCATCGGCGATCACGGCGGACGAGTACTGCCGTTCCAGCCGCCGCAAGTTACGCGTGCTCACCAGAAGCACGCAGAATGGATCGTTCCGCTGCAGCAACTGTTCGATGCGCTGATTGAGCTTCTGCCGGTTCCAGGCGCCGGACACATGGTCCCGCTCCATCCGGCTGCGCTCATTGTCCATGGCCTGGTGCAGCGTGCGGATTTCGTCCTGAAGCTGCGTCACCACCAGTTGATGACTGCGGCGCAACTGGCCGTAGCTGCGAATAATCGCGCCGGTCGTGGACTCAATTCCGCAGCGGATCTTTTCGATGTCGTCGCTGGTGGCCAAGGCCTCCAGTTGTTCCACTTCCCGGCGGAGCTGGAGATCGCAGTCGTTCCCGCTGGTCGAAACGCTTTCCGCGAATACTTTCATGGCCGCAGCGGCGTTTTGCAGATCCTTGCGCATCCGCGTCATTTGTTCGCGAGCCTGGTCGCGATAGTTGCGGAGTTCTCCACGCAAGGAAGCCTGCACGGCGTTGTAATGCTCGGGTGCGGAAGCCTGGCCGCATTGGGTGTCGAGCAACTGCAGCCGCTGCCGAAAATATTCGGTGCTGTGAGGGTCCAGTTCCACGGCGTATTCCGCGGAAGATTTGATCGCCAGGGTGTAGCACTTTGCCAGCGTCTGCTGCAGTTCTTCTAAACGCTCCAGTTCCGTCGCCGCTTTGCGCAAAGAGATCATAGTCCTAGCCTTCTAAGTGAATCGGCCAAATGACACCCGAACTTCAGGTCCTAAGGTTTCGCGCCTGTAAACAAAAAAGGCCGGTTCGAGCGTCATGCTTGAAGCACGAGCCGAACCGGCCAAGCCACCTTGAGAAAGGGGGCTGTATCTTAGACGCCCACGTAGACCGTGTGCCCGTCTCGATTCACAAGCAGAAGGGTTCCGTCTTTGGAGTTTCTGACTGCAGCTTCAAACTCGGCGACGTTTTTCACCGGCCGCCGGTTCACTTCCTGGATCACATCGCCGCGTTGCAGGCCGGCGCTGGCAGCTGCGCTGGCCGGGCTGACTTCGCTCACCACTACGCCTGTGGCACCTGCGGGGAGTTTGAGCTCACGCGCCATTTGCGAGGTCACGTTCTCGACCGACACTCCATCGAGTGCATCACCGGAGCCGTTGTCGCGGCCCGCGCCACCCCGATTCGTAGCTTCCTCGGGATTCAGCTCGCCTAGCGTGACGGGGAGTGTGCGCTGCGCGCCATCCCGCCAGATTTTCAGGTTCACGTTCGAATCCGGCTGCATACTGGAGATCATGTTCCGCAGCTGGTTCGCGTCATAAACCGGGCGTTCATTCACATCCAGGATGATGTCGCCGTTCTTCAGGCCGGCTCTCTGCGCCGGGCTGTTGGCTTCCACCTCGCCCACTAGAGCGCCCTGGGAGTCTTTCACTCCGAACTGCCGGGCGATCGCCGGCGTCACATCCTGCGGCAGGATTCCTAGCCGTGCGCGGGTCACCTTACCGTTCTTCAGGATCTGATCCATGACGTTGCGGGCCAGGTTCACCGGTACCGCGAATCCGATACCCTGGTTGCCTTCCGAGCCGTGCGCGATGATGGCCGTGTTGATGCCGATCAGCTCGCCGCGGTCGTTCACCAGCGCGCCGCCCGAGTTGCCGGGGTTGATCGCCGCATCGGTCTGGATGAAGTCCTCATAGCCCTCGATCTCGTTGCGCATCCCGCGATGCGTTGCGCTCACGATTCCCAGCGTCACGCTCTGGCCCACGCCAAACGGATTGCCGATGGCCAGGGCATAGTCGCCGACTTCCACTCTCTCGGAATCGCCGATGGTAATGGCGGGGAGATTCCCGGCGTCGATCTTTACCACTGCGACGTCGGTCTTGTCATCCTTGCCGATCACGCGTGCTTTGAATTCGCGGCGGTCGGAGAGAACGACTTGCACACTCGTGGCTCCATCGACCACGTGGTTATTGGTCAGGATGTAGCCTTCCGGGCTCACGATCACGCCGGAGCCGAGGCCCTCGGAGCGCTGTTCATCTGGAACGTTCGGCATGTTGGGAACGGCGAATTGGCCACCGAACTGATCGCCGAAGAACTGGCGGAGTTGATCCGGTATCTGGCCCTGGCTTTGTCCACGCCGCATTCCGGTCTTTACGACCTTGGACGACTTAATGCTGACTACAGTCGGAAACACCGCCTTCACAACCGGCGCGAATCCCGTCCGGCTGGGCGCGATCTTCGCATCGGTAAACTTAAACGTCGCTGGCGGGTTCGGTTGTGAACCCTTTTGCGCATGGGCGACACCGATGCCACCCAACACTAGCCCCAACGTGACAACTACGGCGGCGGCCACGCGCCCCCGCCCAAACGTAACTCTACTCATAGCACCTCCAAAGAATGAGTTCCAACGACTTGGAACCGGCCGCAGTCTCCGGTTTCAGCCGGGATTGTGGTCTCAATCCATTGGACGCAAGGAGCGCGAAAAGGTTAGCTGTGTGCCTGGTCAGTCCAAGAAGTCAAGGAAATTTAACGTTTTGGCGCCGGTCCAATTTTGGCGCCCAGATTGATCCAGGCGCGGATCAGAGCCAACTGCTCCTCCGTAACCATTCCCACTGGAGGCATCCGTTTGGCGGTCGTGTCCGTCAAGCGTGTGTAGAGCAGACTCTTCTGCGCCTTTCCCGGAATCACGGCCGGACCGGAAGCCCCGCCCTGCAGAAGGCTCTCGGGGGCATCCACTCTCAGTCCGCCTGCAGCCATCGAAGCCTGGTGGCAGGATACGCAGCTCGCATTGAGAATCGGTTCGATGTCGCGATAGTAGTTGACCGCGTCGGCTTTGCCTTTTTTGAGGGGGGCCTTTTGACCAGACCCCTGCGCACACCCTATCGCAGTCCCGATCAACAGCAACATCAGAATTCTTGTTGGCATTTGGCCCCTCTCGACAGTCTACTTGCAGTCGCCGTGCCAATTGTCTCAAACCAAGGAAATCGGCGCATCGAGTGACGCTGGGATGCGCCAGGTCGCGCGCCGCCAGCCATCGCCTGCGCGATTTCACACAGGTCTGTGAGCCATACCCTTGCGTTTTCAATCTCTCGGTTTTGGAGCGAAAAGTGCTTATTATTCACCGAATCTTCGAGGTGAACCACATGGGAAAAATCGTGGCAGCCATGGCCACCATGCACGCACCGCAACTTTTCACGCGCCCTCCGGAGGAGGATCCGAAACAGCTCGACGCGGGAATCGCGGCGATGCGGAAACTCGGCCAGGTTCTGGATGAGACCAAGCCGGACGCGCTGGTGATTTTCGCCAGCGATCACATGGAGACGTTCTTCCTGCAATCGGTGCCGACCTTCGCGGTCATCGCCGGAGAGCGCGCCAAGACTGCCTTCGCAGGCCGAACCTGGAATCCGGCGATTCACCAGAAGCTGGCCGAGGACCTTCTGGAAGGCCTGGTTCGCCGAGATTTCGATATGACGTACTCGCAGGATGCGGTGCTGGGACACTCCTTCGCCGCGCCCTTCGAATGGATCCTGGGTACGCGGGACATCCCCGTGGTGCCGATTTTCGTGAACACGTATCTGCCACCTCTGCCACGGCCTCAGCGCTGTGCCGCTTTGGGCCGGGCGATCGCGGAAATCGTGGCTGCCAAGCCGGAGCGCGTCGCGCTTCTCGCCAGCGGTGGGATGTCCCACTACCCCGGTACCGCTAAGTACTACGAGCCCGCGTTCGATTTCGACCGCTGGTGCATCCGCGAGCTGGAGAACAGTCATACGGGTTCGTTCCTGAACCTGACGCCGGAACAGTTGGACGAGGTGGGCAATACCGAGATGCTGCCCTGGGCGATCGTACTCGGCGCGGCGGGCGCACAGCATATGGAACTGTTGTCGTACCAGGAAACCTCGCATCATGGCCATGCGGTGGCGCGCTTCCATCCCGGCGAAAAACGGAATGCGGAACCGTCGCAGCCGTATGAGTTCCAGAGCCACCCGTTTCATTACTACGACCATCCTCCAATCGCCGCATACCGGCTGAACAAGCTGCTGTATGAGTCGCGGCACAAACCGGCTTTGAGACAACAGATGTTCCGTGACCTGGACGCCGTATCCATGGAATACGGCCTGGGCATGGCAGAAGCCAGCGCGATGCGAGCGGTATTCGAGTTTAAGCACCTCGACGGAGACCGCCCCGCGCTGGACGCGGAGCCCGCAGTGAAGGTGGGCGCCCATCCGGTAGGGGCGTTGATGGCCGTTCACGTTCTGCAGCAGGAAAAGCGCGCGATGCGCAAGCCCGCGGTGGTATCGCACGACGTCGCGTTGTCGGTCACGCACTAACCGAGGGTGGAGCAGGCTTCAGCCTGCAACGGTGGCTTTAGCCACCGCACAGGGATCGGGGCCTGAAGTCCCCGTTGCGGGCTGAAGCCCGCTCCACATCACTTCCTACCGGATCACTTCCACGGAGCAGTGCGCATGCCGTGCGACGCCTTCGCATACGCTGCCGAGCAGGAACCGTTCGATCCCGCGATGCCCGTGTGATCCGACTACAATCAAGTCGGCTCCCCACTTATCAGCTTCGTCGATAATCACAGTTCTCGGTCCGCCCAGCAGCACCGAGATCGATTCAGAGACCTTGGGAAAGCTTTTCGAGAGAATCTCCACCGCGCTCGCAACCGCCTCTTCGGCACGCTTCATGCCTTGCGCACGCTGCACCTCTAGCTGATCGTTATCCACAAAAGGCGGCTCGAACAAGGCCTGCGTGGTTCCCAGATGTAGTTCCACCACGCTCATGACTTCAATCTCGGTCCCTGTGGGCCACGGCCGTTCCGCGATGGATCGGGCGGCGCGCTCCGAAAACTCGGAACCATCCGTCGCCAGCAATATCTTGCGAACACCTGGAAGCTTGCCCTCTTTTGCCCGAACGATCTCCACCGAGCACGGAGCGTGACTTACAACCGCCGATGCAACATTCCCCAAAAGAAAGTGGGTTAGTGACGAAACGCCTTGCGAACCGACGAAAACGAAATCCGCTTTCGTTTCCTTGGCGCGGTCCAGAATCACACGCTTCGCGTCTCCCTTGATCGTCACGCCACCCGCTTCCAGATCCCAGCCGCGAAGTTCATCCGCAGCGCGATTTACCAGGTCGTCAGACAGCCGGATGCTCTCTTCGGCAGTCTGGGAGACGGTCCACATATGAGTGGGCTCCACCACGTTCAGGACTTCCACGCAGGTGTTGACAGGCCACGGCCGCGCGACGACTTCCTTTACAATGGCTTGACCCATTTCAGAATGATCCACAGCGACCAATAGTTTCATTTGCATCTCCCTAAAGCCACTCAAGCACGTGAGCTGCCGATCAGATCTTGCTGGTCCGCAGCCGCAACGCGTTGCTGATCACCGATACCGAGCTGAAGCTCATCGCGGCCGCGGCGATCATGGGGCTAAGTAACAGTCCGAACACAGGATACAGCACCCCCGCGGCGACCGGCACCCCCAGGGAGTTGTACACAAAGGCGAAAAACAGATTCTGTTTGATATTGCGCATGGTGGCGCGGCTGAGCCGCCTGGCCCGCGCAATGCCGCGCAGATCCCCCCGGATCAGGGTCACACCCGCGCTCTCCATGGCGATATCGGTGCCCGTCCCCATGGCGATCCCCACCTGAGCCTGCGCCAGAGCCGGAGCGTCGTTGATCCCGTCCCCGGCCATCGCCACGAACCGGCCGGATTCCTGGAGCCGCTGGACGTGCATGCGTTTGTCCTGCGGCAGCACTTCGGCGACCACTTCGTCAATCCCGAGCTCTTTCGCCACGGCCTCGGCCGTGATGCGGCTGTCACCGGTCAGCATGACGATCCGCATGCCTTCCGCGTGCAGTTGCTGGATGGCTTCGGCGCTGGTCGCTTTGATCGGATCGGCGACGCTGAGCCGTCCTGCGAACTTGCCGTCCACCGCGACGAACAAAGCGCTAGACCCAGTGACAGTCACGCCGGCTTCCTGCATAAGCGCCAGATTCCCAACCGCGACATCGGCACCGTCCACATGTCCGCGAGCACCCTTGCCGGGAATCGCCTGAAACCCATCGACCGGTCCCAGAGCAATGCCGCGATCCTGTGCTCCCATCGTAATAGCGTATGCAAGGGGATGCTCGCTGGCCCGTTCCAGGCTCGCGGCCAGATAGAGCAGGCGCTTCTCGTCGAATCCCGCCACCGGTTCGATCGCGATCAATTTCGGTTTGCCCTCCGTGAGCGTGCCGGTTTTGTCGACTACCAAAGTGTCGGCTTGATGCAAGAGTTCGATCGCCTCGGCATTCTTGAACAGTACGCCCATGGTCGCGCCCTTGCCCATTGCCACCATGATCGACATGGGCGTCGCAAGCCCCAGTGCGCAGGGGCAGGCAATGATCAGAACCGCGACCGCGTTCACCAATGCGTGGGCCAAACGAGGCTGCGGTCCCCACGCGCTCCAGACGATGAACGTCGCGACCGCCGCGGCGACCACGGTAGGAACGAAGTGCGCGGCCACTCGATCGGCCAGATTTTGAATCGGCGCGCGACTGCGCTGGGCTTCGGATACCATCCGCACGATCTGGGCCAGCAGCGTTTCCGATCCCACCCGCTCCGCTTTGACGATGAGCGATCCATTGCCGTTCACCGTCGCGCCCGTAACTTTATTACCCGCGGTCTTTTCGACCGGAATCGGCTCGCCGGTGAGCATCGATTCATCCACAGCGCTCGAGCCCTCGACCACAACGCCGTCGACCGGAATCTTTTCGCCGGGCCGGACACGTAACATGTCGCCTGCGGCGACGCGGTCTAGTTGGACGTCTGCTTCGGTACCGTCCGGCGCGATCAGGCGCGCGCTCTTGGGCGCGAGTCCTAGTAAAGCCTTGATGGCAGCTCCGGTCCGGCTGCGGGCTTTAAGTTCCAGAACCTGCCCCAACAACACCAGCGTCACGATCATCGCGGACGCTTCGAAATAGACCGGGACCTGGCCCATATCGTCGCGAAATTCCAGCGGGAACGCGGGCGGGAAGAACGTCGCGAACAGGCTGAAGACGTACGCCACGCCGACCCCCAGCCCGATCAGCGTAAACATATTAAGGTGGCGCGTGATGATCGATTGCACCGCGCGCACGATAAACGGCCAGCCTGCCCACAATACGACCGGGGTCGCCAAAGCTAGTTCGATCCAGCTCCGCGCGCCGTGCGGCCCGAGCATCGTCATGGATCCGAGGCTCCACATAGATGTGACAAATAAAGGCAGGCTCAGGACGACGCTGATCCAGAACCGCCTCTGCATATCCGCCAGTTCGGGATTCTCGGTATCTCCGGCCTGGATCTCCTTGGGCTCCAGTGCCATGCCGCAAATCGGGCAGGTTCCCGGACCCATCTGAACTACTTCGGGATCCATCGGGCAGGTATACTCAACGTCCTTGGCATCCTTGGCGGGGGTTGCCGGAACGGCTGGCTTGGGAGCAAGGTATTTCAGCGGGTCGGCTTGGAACTTGGCCAGACAGCTCTTGGCGCAGAAATAATAGGTCTGGCCTCGGTACTCGAAGCTTCCGGCCGCCTTGGCGGGGGTAACTTCCATGCCGCAAACCGGGTCCTTCACTTTAGGACCCGAGCTTTTGGGCGCAGACGATGCCGGGTGGATCTGAAACGGGTTGTTTGTACTCATGCCCGACCGCCTTTAATAGATGTTCGCACGATTGCTTTAGTACCGCCTTGACTTCGTATGTGTTTGAATGTACGATCAATCCCGGTATCGTGTACCCGCCGCGCGGCGGGCCAAGAGGAGACTGCCAGGGTGGGAATTCAGTCTGCAAAGATGCGGGGAAGCTGGTTGTTGGTTGGTGCCGCCGGAGCGGCCCTTTTGTCCTTGGCAGTCCTGCCCAGCCCCGCTCAGGCTCCCTACAAGGCCCCCAAGACTAAGGACGGAAAGCCCAACTTAAACGGCATCTGGCAGGCCAACAATGAGGCCAACTGGGACATCCGGCCGCATGCTGCTTATGCCGGACCAGTCTACACCCTCGGTGCCGCTTATTCGACGCCGGCCGGACTGGGCGTGGTCGAGGGCGGTGAGATTCCCTATAAGCCCGAGGCCGCTGCTAAACAGAAGGAAAACTTCACCAATCGGCTGAAGCTGGATCCCGAGATCAAGTGCTACATGGGCGGAGTTCCGCGGTCCACCTACATGCCGTATCCGTTCCAGATCGTCCAGGGTACCGGCCACATCATGATCGCCTACGAATTCGCCGGCGCGGTGCGCGACATTAATATGGGTGCGCCGACCAAAGCTCCCGCCGACAGCTGGATGGGATGGTCCAATGGTCATTGGGAAGGCGAATCGCTGGTGGTCGATGTCACTAGTCTTAACGATTCCACCTGGTTCGACCGGGCCGGGAACTGGCACAGCGATGCGCTGCACGTGATCGAGCGCTACACTGCAATTGGGCCCGACGCGCTACAGTATGAGGCCACCATTGACGATCCCAAAGTCTTCACGCGCCAATGGAAGATGAGCATGCCGCTCTATCGACGCCTGGAAAAGAACGCGCAGCTTTTAGAATATAAGTGTGTGGAGTTCGCTGAAGAAGTTCTTTACGGGCATCTTCGGAAGCAGCCGCTGCAAGGAAAAGGAGACAGTAAATGAGACGATGCGTTCTCTTTTCACTCATCGCTCTGGCCGTCGTATCGCTGGTGGCGGCCCCTATGTTCGCACAAGCGCCGGTGACTGCGAAGCCTGCTCCCGCCGCGAAGGCCTGGACCATGCCGCGAACTCCCGATGGCAAGCCGGACTTGCAGGGTGTGTATTCGAACGCCACGACGGTTCCCGTCGCGCGGCCCGCCAACCTTGGAGCGAAGGAGTTCTACGAGAGCGAGGAAGAAAAGGCAGCCATCGCAGCCGCGGCAGCGGCTGTAGCTGCCGGCAGAGCTGGACGTGGAGGGGCAGCGCGCCCTGCCGCAGCAGCCGATCCCGAAGGTAACGGTCTCGCGGTTCACTATGACAACGGCCAGTTCGGACTGGGCGGATCCTCAGCAAAGAGAGTCGCCAGCCTGCGAACCTCCATCATCACTGGCCCCGAAGGCCGCGTGCCCGCAATGCTCCCTGAAGCTGCGAAGATCATCGCCGACCGTCGCGCGTACCAGCAGGCGCATCAGTGGGACAGTGCCCAGAACCGTCCGCTTGCCGAGCGCTGCATCACGTGGGGATTTGAAGGTCCGCCGATGATGCCGGTGGGCTACAACTCCACGCTCGAAATCGTTCAGGGCCAGGGTTACGTCGCGATCGTCCAGGAGATGATCCACGACACCCGCGTCATCCCGACGGACGGACGTCCGCACGGACCCGCGGAAATCAAGCGCTGGATGGGCGATTCCGTCGGCCATTGGGAAGGCGACACGCTGGTGGTGGAAACCGTTAACTACAATCCTCTGGTTTTGATCCAGGGCGGGCCGGTCAGCGATGCCGCCAAGGTCATCGAGCGCTTCACGCGCGTCGACGCCGACACGGTCCAGTATCAATTCACCGTGGACGATCCCAAGACCTGGGTGAAACCGTTCTCGGGCGAATACAATATGGTCCACATCGACGGCCCCGTGTATGAGTACGCCTGCCACGAGGGCAACTACGGTATGGCCAACAATCTCAGCGGCGCTCGCGCCACCGAGAAGAAGTGAAGAAGTAAAGGAGTCACTCGATGCGAAACAAGCTAGCCACCGTTTTTGCTGGCGCTGGAATGCTCCTCGCTGTAGCGCCGGTTCGCGCCCATCACGCCTTTGCGGCGGAATTTAACGAGAAGGCGCCGCTCAAACTGCAGGGCGTCGTCACCAAGTGGGAGCTGGTCAATCCCCATTCCTGGATTCATCTGGACGTGAAAGGACCCGACGGAAAGATCACCAGTTGGATGGTCGAAGGTGGCAGCCCGAATTCGCTGTTCCGCAACGGCTTCACCAAGGAATCGCTGCCCGAAGGAACCGAGATCATCGTCGAAGGTTATCAAGCCAAGGATGGAGCCAACCGGGCTGTGGGCGCCAATCTCACTTACGCCAAGGACGGTAAGCGCCTGTTTATGGGCGGCTCCGCTCCGGGCTCCAACGGCGACGGCAAGTAAGTCGCTCATCGCGGTCCATTCCATCGGCAAGGAGAAGTTTGAATGTCTACAAAGCCAGCCATACTGCTAGGAATGGCGGTACTCTTAGCGGCGGCCCCGATGTGGGCGCATCACGCTTTTGCCGCGGAATTCGACGCGCAAAAGCCGGTGAAGCTGAAGGGGACCGTCGTCAAGGTCGAGTTCATCAATCCGCACTCCTGGATTCATATCGATGTGAAGGACGCGGACGGCAAGGTCACGCGCTGGATGGTGGAAGGCGGCAGCCCGAATGCGCTGTTCCGCCGCGGCGTCAACAAGGATGCTCTGCCGCAAGGAACCGAGATTCTCGTCGACGGCTACCAGGCCAAGGACGGGTCCAATCGGGCCAACGGTCGGGACATTACCTTCGCCGACGGCAAGAAACTGTTCGTGGGTGGATCGAATCCGGACGAACAGCCGAACGCGAAATGAGCGGTAGGCTGATCGCGCTGGCCACCGTAATTTTGGCGGGTGCTGCAGCAGCGCAAACCACGAAGTACAATCCTCCGCATACCCCCGACGGCCAACCCGATCTGCAAGGCGTCTGGACCAACGTCACCATCACTCCCCTAGAGCGTCCGGCGAATCTTGCGGGCAAGGAGTTCTTTACTCCGGCCGAAGCACGCCAGTACGAGAAAGATACCGTGGACCGCAATAACGCGGATCGCCGGGACGGCGGCGCACAGGCCGACCTCAGCCGCGCCTATAACGACGCGTGGTACGACCGCGGGACCAAGGTGGTCGAGACTTTGCGGACTTCCCTGGTGATCGACCCGCCCGATGGACGCATTCCGCGGAAGGCCGGCGCGCCCGCAGGCGCTCCAGCCGGATTCAACCGGCCGCCGGAAGGTCCGGAAGACCGGTCTTTGTCCGAGCGCTGCATCCTCTGGCCGACCGCTGGTCCGCCGATGATGCCGAGCTTCTACAACAACAATTATCAGATCGTGCAGGGATCCGGATACGTGATCATCCTGGTCGAAATGATTCACGACGCAAGGATTATCCCCATCGATCCGCGCCCTCACGTCGACTCCAAAATTCGCGAATGGTTGGGAGATTCGCGCGGCCATTGGGAAGGCAACACGCTGGTGGTCGAGACCACAAACTTCAACGACAAAACTCGCTTCCAACGCTCCAGCGGGAATATGAGATTAGTCGAGCGCTTCACGCGCACGGCGGCGGACACGATTATGTACGAATTTACGGTGGACGATCCGTCGGAATTCGCCAAGCCGTGGACCGCGCAGATCCCGATGAAGAAGACCGAAGGGCCCATCATCGAATACGCCTGCAATGAGGGCAATTACGCGATGGAAGGCATGCTCGCGGGCGCCCGCGCCGACGAGAAGAAGGCTGCGGGCAAGTGAAGAAGTGGGGTCGGGCTTTCGAGGGTAATAATATACGTGACCTACCGAAGTGATTGGCCCACTTACGCCGTGGCGAAAACGTGCGAGTAAGCGCGTATCAAAAACACCTCACAAGTAACTCTCGAAGTAGCGGCACACCTAATGCAATAGAGGCTGCTATGATGGGTTCCCGCCACGATGGTTTATAGCGGCGGTGACCTCGCATGAGCGGGCCAAATAGTAGCGATCGGGAAACGCTACGATCACGAGCAGTCCACCAGGAACGGTGGGCGTTTGGATTTGGCCTGCTCGTTGGATTCGGGCTAGTCATTGAATATTGGCAGGAAATCATCGCCTGTTTCACCGAGGGAAAATGGCCATCGGTGCCGCTAGTCGGCGGATTCCTTGTGACGCTCGGCGTATTTGGTGAAGTCTGGTTTGGGCGGCTTGCACTTAAGACCGCGGATGATATTTCGGAACGCGCCGATTCCGACGTTGCACAAGCGAACGCGAGCGCAAAGCGCGCAGAGCAGGCAGCAGCAGAAGCTAATCTCAAGAGTATTGAACTGGAAGCAAGACTCGCGGATCGACACCTTTCCGAACAACAGGAACTCAGTATTGGATACGAGCTTTCAGCCTTTACCGGGAGAAAATTGAAGGTGTGGGTAATGAATGACGCTGAGACAAGGCGGTTCGCCGAGGAACTTGTCCCCGGATTTGAGCGAGCAGGTTTGGATATTGAACAAGAACTCTTCGGCCCAAATGAAGCCTGTCCAGGTATTGTGTTGAGTGCATCGAGCTTTGACGATGAGTTTGCCAATGCCATCGAAGCCGCTCTGAAAAAGGTAGGCATCCCTACAGTAGGATGGATAAGAACGTCGCCAGCGGGAGAAGTCGGGCTTCGCATCGGTACCAAATAATCCCGGCCTGTCACGTCCGCCCCAAGAGTAGCCCGCCTAGGGATGCCGGGCGGAAGCCCGGCTGCGGCCTTGAAAGGCCGACCCCACTCATCTCGATTGACACCCATTCCGTTCAAATGTACGATTGGATGCTTCTCCGTATGCGCAAAACGGTCACATTCCTGCTCACAGCCGCCGCTGCGATTGTCGTTATCTCGCTCACGCTGACTCCCGGTAAAGCCCAGGCCCCGGCACCTCCCGCGAAAGCAGTCGCCAAGGCGGTTGGGAAAGGACCTCGGATGACCGACGGCAAGCCCAACCTGAACGCCGTGTGGCAGTACACCGGCACGGCCAACTGGGATATCCAGGATCACTCCGCGGCTCCCGGTCCATTCTGGCAGCTCGGCGCGATTGGCGCGATCCCTGCTGGGCAGGGCGTGGTCGAAGGCAACGAGATCCCCTATAAGCTGGCGGCTCTCGAAAAGAAGAAGCAGAACAAAGCCAACTGGCCCGCCGAGGACCCGGAAGCCAAGTGCTACATGCCCGGGATCCCTCGCGCGACCTACATGCCGTTCCCGTTCCAGATCATCCAGTCCAGCAAGGACATCCTGATGGCGTACGAATTCGCCAGCGCGAACCGGCTGATCAATATGGGGAAACCGATCGAAGCGGGTTCCGACACCTGGATGGGGACCTCGAACGGTCACTGGGAAGGCGATACCCTGGTGGTGGATGTAACGGGACTGAACGGGCTGAGCTGGTTCGACCGGGCAGGAAACTACGCCAGCGACAAGCTGCACGTGGTGGAGCGGTACAGCCGCCGCAGCAACGACGTCATGGACTATGAGGCGACCATTGAAGACGCGAGCGTGTTCACCAGGCCTTGGAAGATCAGCTTGCCGCTCTACAAGCGGGCCGAGAAGAACGCCCAGATCCTGGAGTTTAAGTGCGTGGAGTTCGCCGAGGAACTGTTGTACGGTAAGTACAAGAAACAGCCGGCCAAGTAGTGTGCGGAGTAGGTAAAGGAGACCCCGTATGAGGCAGCGTGTCTTATCGTCTCTGATGGTGCTGGCAGCGGTGTCGACTTCCGTGTTGCTGGTGACGGTGCCCGTGATTGGCCAGGCTCCCGCCAGTAAAGCCCCCCGTAAAGCAACGAAATCCGCCTACACGCCGCCCAAGCTCCCGTGGGGCGCCCCCGATCTTCAGGGTCTGTGGCCCGGAACCGACCTGATCGAAGTGCCGCTGCAGCGCGACGCGAAGGCGGGAGAGCGCACTGAGGTCACCGAAGAGGAATTCGCCCAGCGGCAAGCCAAGGCGGAGCGAACCGCCGCCAACGACAAAGTAGAATATGTCGGAAAGAATGCGCCGGTCGGCATAAATCCTCCTGGATACTGGCTGGAGCACGGAAGGCCGCAGAAGATTACGTCTCTGGTGGTCGATCCGCCGAATGGCAGAATTCCCGAGCTGACAGATCTCGCCAAGCAGAAGGCCGCGCAGGCCAAGCAAGCGAAGCAGGGGCACGGTCCTAACGAAACGTGGGAGGACCAGAGCCTTTACGATCGCTGCATTACGCGCGGCGTGATGGGATCCATTTTGCCGGTGATTTACAACAACGGAACACAGATCGTGCAGGGTCCCGGCTACATCGCGATCCGCTACGAGATGATTCACGAGACCAAGATTATTCCGCTCGACGGGCGCCCGCATGAAGGTTCGAACATCAAGTCCTACATGGGCGATTCGCGCGGCCATTGGGAAGGCAACACGCTGGTGATTGAGACCACCAATTTCCTGGGCGACAAGAACGGCATCGGGCTGAACGGCGGAGGCACTCCCCATAGCGCCGACATGGTCCTCACCGAAAAGTGGACGCGCACGGCGCCCGACAGGATGGAATACACTGCCACCATCAACGATCCGAAAACGTGGGTCAGGCCGTGGACCATCCGGATGCCGTTGCGGCTGAATCCGGAATTCCCACTCTATGAGTACGCCTGCCATGAAGGCAACTACGCGATGTTCAACATGCTGAAGGGCGCTCGTGCCGAGGAAAAAGCCGCCGAGGAAGCGGTTAAGGCCGGCAAGCAGTAAGATCGATTCAGGACAGGAGACTACCTCATGCGAAAAACTCTCTCGATGGCGATCGCGACTGTGGGCTGCTTGTTTGGTTTGTCGCTGGCCGTGTCGCCGGTGCGCGCGCACCATGCCTTCGCGGCGGAATACGACGGAAAGAAGCAGGTCCATCTGGAGGGAGTGGTCACGCAGATGGAGTGGATTAATCCCCACACCTGGATCCATATCGACGTTACCGAACCGGACGGTAAGGTGACCAGTTGGATGATCGAAGGCGGCAGTCCGAACATTCTCCTGCGCCGAGGCTTCAACAAAGGATCGCTCGAAAAAGGCCAGAAGATCGCCGTCGATGGATTCCAGGCCAAGGACGGGGCGAATCGCGCCAACGGCTCGAACATCACGTATCCCGATGGGAAGAAGCTGTTCCTGGGATCGTCGGGTACGGGCGCTCCGGTAGAGCCACCTTCAGGCAAGTAGGAACGTTCTGGCACTTTCGCGCAGAGTCGTCCGCGCGGCGCGCGGATTCACGGATCTATCGCCCGCCGCGATCGCAAAGGTCAAGATCGCGCTGCTGGATTTTCTATCCTGCGCGTATGAATCGCTGGATCTTTCTCCCAGTCGTCAGGCGATCGAGGTCGCTGGGCGCGCGGGCTGCGGGCCTGCTTCGGTGATCGGGACCCAAGTGCGTGCATCGGCGGCGGAAGCTGCCTTTGCCAATGCTGTGCTGGGCCACGGATTGGTCCGGGAAGACATGCACACCGGGTCGGTCAGTCACCTGGGGATCGTGATTTTTCCGGCTTTGCTCGCGCTGGCGCAAACGCGAAAGGTGACCGGGCGAGATTTCATCGCGGGCGCAGTGTGTGGATATGAAATAGGTGCTTCCGTTGGCCGCGCGCTGATGGATCAAGAGACGGTGCGCATCTTCCGGCCGACCGGCATCACAGGACCATTAGGTGCGGCGATTGCGGGAAGCGTGATGCTCGGGTTCACCGAAGACGCGGGCGTGAGCGCGGTCGGTCTCGCGGCGAATGCAACAGTCGGCTTGAACGAATGGCCGGCGTCGGGCGCCGACGACATGTTCTTTCACGCGGGATTCGCCGCGCGCAACGCGGTCACCGCAGTCGAGCTGGCGGAACTGGGTGCGTTCGCATCGGAGACCGCATTGGACGGATCCGCCGGATTATTCGCGGCTCTTCGACGACTAGATCGAGTTGAGATCGTCACGCCATTTGCCGGAGACCTCGAAATCTTCTCCGTTTATCACAAGCCCGCGCCGGCTTGTAACTACGCCCAGACGGCGTGCCAGGCGGCGCTCGACATAGGAGTCGATAGCCGCGACATCACGGCCGTTCAAGTAAAATGCACGGCCGCGGCGATCAACTATCCGGGCTGCAACGCGGCAGGTCCGTTCCAACGCGTCTTACAAGCCAAGATGAGCATCTACTTTTGTGTCGCGGCGACACTCGCCCGGCGGTCGATCGAGGAACGCAACTACCGGCTCCTCGACGATCCCGAGATCGCGCGATTAATAACCATCACGAAACTGGAAGAAGATCCGGAGTTCACGCAGGCGTATCCGCGCGTACAGGGGGCGGAAGTGATCGTCACTCTGCGCAATGGTAAAGTGCTGCGTAAGAAAATGTCCGACCTGGTCCCGGCCACTCCCGATCAAATCCGCGCGCGATTCCGGAGCGCAGCAGGCGCGGCTGCAACAAGCATGGAGCAGGCAGTCGACAACTTGGATCAGCTAGAGGACGTGGGCTCGATCCTCTTGGGTTCGATCTCCGGCTAGCGGCCGTTTTCAGCCGTCCGAACGGCAGGTGCGGCGTGCAATTGGGCTTCTTCCAGAAGCTTGGCTTGCTGAAAGGTGAACACCATGCGATGGACCACTGTCAAATTCCCTAACACTGCGATTACCCACAACACCGGCGCCATGCGGTCAAACAGCGCGCCGATGATGAGCAGCACCACACGCTCAGGCCGCTCCATGAATCCGACCTTGCAGGTGGGAATCGAGTTTTCCGCCCGCGCGCGAGCATAGCTGATCATCACCGAGGCGGCCATCACCAGCGCGGTGAGCACCACGTAAAAAGGCCGGTTGATCGATCCATACCAGACCAGCAAACCCATCAGCAGCGCCAGATCCGAATAGCGGTCCAGGACGGAGTCGAAGAATCCGCCGAAGCGCGTAACGCGGTTGGTTTCGCGGGCCACGCGGCCGTCCACCATGTCGAAGAGTCCCGCACCGATGATCACCACGCCCGCCCAGCGGAACTGGCCGGCAGCCAGAAGAACCGCCGCGCCGATGTTGATCACCAGGCCCAGGAACGTGAGCACGTTTGGATGGATCTTGGAGAGCGCAAGACCGCGCACAATCAGGCGGATGACCTTGTTGCAGGCCCAGCCGATGCCACCGGTCCAAGACATCAACTACTTGGCCTCCGCTTGATGAATGGTGATCAGCTCCACGATCTCCATTTCCCGGGCGCCGCCGGGAATCTGGATTTTCACGGTATCCCCAACGTTCTTGCCCAGCAAGCCACGGCCGATCGGAGAGGTGGTGGAAATCATACCGTTCTTGGCGTCCACGTCTTCGCTCGTCACCAGCTTATAACGGATCTTCTCGTCTTTGTCGAGGTCCAGCACGGTTACGGTAGAGCCCAATCCCACGCGGTCGTGCGGGATCTTGGACATATCGATCATCGAAAGTTCCCGCAGCCGGGCATTGAGTTGATTTAGGCGGGCGTTAACCATGCCCTGCCGTTCCTTGGCCGCGTGATACTCGGCGTTTTCCTTGAGATCACCGTGGGCGCGCGCCTTCAGGATCTCCCGGGGGAGCTCAATGCGGAACTCGTTTTCGAGCGCCGCGATTTCGTCCTGCAATTTCTTGATGAGCTCTTGCATACCGCTTCAGGTAAATTATAGCGCGCGAAACACTTTTGAAACCTTCTATACGAAGAGATTCCCCTGCCCCAGCAACTGTTGCGGGTCAAAACGCCGCTTGACCGACTGCATGGCCTCGATTTGCTCCGGATTGTATTGAATCGACAAAAGATGCGCCTTGCGTTTTCCCAAACCATGCTCCGCGCCGACCGTGCCGCCCATGGCCACCACCTCTTTGGCCAGATCCACGGCGATGTCGGTGGCG
>Ga0265314_10000541_pt1 | contig 48544 bp, 42 predicted proteins | sample 4126metaG_FD_203106 | JGI IMG/M metagenome (GOLD analysis project Ga0265314, IMG submission 203106) | Rhizosphere microbial communities from Carex aquatilis grown in University of Washington, Seatle, WA, United States - 4-1-26 metaG | ecosystem: Host-associated > Plants > Roots > Rhizosphere >... | reverse complement strand
AAATCGGCCGATCCTGCTGCGGCGCTCCGGGAGTTGCGTTCGTGATGGTGAAAGTTTGCGGAATTACGCGCCGCCAAGATGCGGAAGCCGCGGTAGCCGCGGGAGCTTCGGCCATCGGGTTCGTTTTTTATCCGAAAAGCCCGCGCTACGTCACGCCTGATGTCGCGAAAGAATTGGGAGCCGGGCTGAACATCTGGAAGGTCGGCGTCTTCCAGGATGAATCGCCCAGCGTTATCGAGGAGACGATGCGCGCCGCCGAACTCGACATCGCGCAAATCTACAATTGCGATCTTCCTAAACTTCTGCGCGTGTGGCGCGCATTTCGCCCCGATTCGCCCGTGCGAACAAGTGAGTCGGTCGAGGCAATACTCCTTGACGGCCCCGCCAACGGCGTCACTTTCGATTGGAATAAGGCGCGCGGCTTTTCGGAGAAACTAATCCTCGCCGGTGGACTCAACGCCTCTAACGTCGCCGAGGCGATTCGCGTCGCGCAGCCCTGGGGCGTGGATGCGAGTTCGGGGTTGGAATCGGCACCCGGCATAAAGGATCACGAAAAAGTGCGGCAGTTCGTCAAAGCCGCTCTAGAAGCATCATGATGACGCCCTCTCACGTCACTTCAGAACCCGACGCAACCGGTCACTTCGGTCCCTACGGCGGACGATTTGTCCCCGAAGTGCTCATGGCTCCACTCGAAGAGCTGGAACAAGCCTACAAAGCGGCCAGCGCGGATCCCGCTTTTCAAGCGGAACTCGCCGATCTTCTGACCCATTACGCCGGTCGCCCGACGCCTCTGTATTACGCTCGCCGTCTCAGCGAAATGCTCGGCGGCGCGAAGATTTACATCAAGCGCGAGGACCTGCTCCACACCGGCGCGCATAAGATCAACAACTGCCTGGGTCAAGCGTTGCTCGCCCGCCGCATGGGCAAGAAGCGCATCATCGCCGAGACTGGCGCGGGGCAGCACGGAGTCGCGACGGCCACTGTCTGCGCGCTGTTCGGGCTCGAATGCGTCGTCTACATGGGCGAAGAGGACATGCGCCGTCAACGCTTGAACGTTTTCCGCATGCGGCTCCTGGGCGCCACCGTGGTCAGCGTGACGAACGGCAGCCGAACGCTGAAAGACGCGATCAGCGAAGCTATGCGCGACTGGGTCACCAACGTCCACACCACGCACTATCTGCTCGGCTCGGCTCTTGGCGCGCATCCGTATCCGCTCATGGTCCGCGATTTTCACCGCGTGATTGGCGATGAGACTCGCGCAGAAATTCTCGAGCGCGAAGGCCGCTTGCCCGATTCGATTTTCGCCTGCGTCGGCGGAGGCTCGAACGCGATCGGCATGTTCCACGCGTTCATCGGCGATGAGAACGTCAAGCTGATCGGCATCGAAGCCGGTGGACGCAGCCTGCAGCTTGGCGAACACGCCGCGCGCTTCGCGGGTGGGGCTCCCGGCGTGCTTCACGGAGCCAAGAGCTATCTGTTGCAGGATGCCGACGGCCAAGCCGCGCTGACGCACTCTGTCTCGGCCGGTCTCGATTATGTCCTGATTGGTCCCGAACACGCCTGGCTGCACGATCGTGGCCGCGCGGAATACACCTCTTGCAGCGATGCTGAAGCGCTGGCGGCGGCGATGAAGCTGGCTCGCACGGAGGGGATCATCCCGGCGCTCGAGTCCGCGCACGCGGTGCACGAGACCATCCGCCGCGCCCCGCTGGAACCCGGCAAGCTGTTCGTCGTCAATCTTTCCGGCCGCGGCGATAAAGATACTGACATCTATCGTGAAAACTTTCCGGAGCTGGACGCGACAGGAAAGTGATGCAGCCGGCCTCTTGATGCAACCCACCAGAATCCAAAAGCTGTTTGAACTTACGCTCAAAGAAAATCGTTCTGCGCTGATCGCCTACGTCACCGCGGGTGATCCTTCGCCTGAACGCACTCCCGAAATCGTCGCGGCACTGGCGCGCGGCGGAGTCGATCTGATTGAGCTAGGCGTACCCTTTTCGGATCCGATTGCCGACGGGCCGGTGATCCAGCGCGCTGCCGCCCGCGCGCTGAAGGCTGGCACTACCGTTAATAAAGTCTTGGATATCGCACGGCAGATAAGGAAAGCGTCGGAGACGCCGGAGATACCGATTCTGCTGTTCACCTATTTGAATCCGGTGTTGCGCTACGGGCTCGACAAACTCGCGCAAGACGCGAAGGGCGCCGGGATCGATGGCTGCCTGCTCACTGACGTGAGCGTCGAAGAAGCTGAACCCTACGTAGCCGCGATGCGCACGGCCGGGCTCGATACTGTTTTCCTCGCCGCACCGACTTCCACCGAGCGCCGTTTGAAGCTGGTCGCGCAGTATTCCACGGGTTTCGTGTATCTTGTTTCGAGGACCGGAGTCACCGGCGAACAAGTGGCGCTGTCGGATACGCTGGCGCCGTTGATCGATAAAATGCGTGCAGTGACCAAATTGCCTCTGGCGGCGGGATTCGGAATCTCAACGCCGGAACAAGCCGCTGCAGTGGCGAAGATGGCGGATGGAGTCGTGGTGGGCAGCGCGATCGTGCGGCAGATCGAGAAAGATCCGGCTGGCGTCGAGTCCCTGGTCCGTTCGCTAGCGGAGAAAATGAAGAAATGACTTCTGAGGATGCCTGGCAACTCTTACAAGACAGCCGGAAAAAGATCGACGAAATCGACGTGAAGCTGGTGGAGCTGCTGAGCCGCCGCGCCGGCGTGGTCGAGGATGTCGCAGCAGCGAAGCGCGTCCTCAATAAAGAGGTCGACGATCCCAGCCGCAGGGAACAAGTCCTCGCGCACGCCAGGGCGCAAAACGCCGGTCCCCTGTCGAACGAAGAATTGACCAGCATCTTCGAGCGCATCATCGACAAGATGAGCGACCATCAGGTGGCCCGTCTCAAAACTGGACGCTCGTGAAGACGGTCGTCCCGTGAAAACGATCGCGATTGTCGGCGTCGGGCTCATTGGCGGATCTTTCGCTCTTGCGCTCCGCAAGGCCGGATTTCAAGGAAAGATCATCGGTGTCAGCTCTCCGGCGACAATCGAGAAAGCTCTTGCCCTCGGCGTCATCGACGAAGCCCTGCCGCTGGCCGAAGCTGCCGCGACGGCCGATCTTGTTTATCTCTCCCAGCCCATTAGCCAGATCCTCAAGACGCTCGATGCGCTTGAGACCGGCGCATTAGTCACCGACGCGGGCAGTACGAAGGCGGTCATCTGCGAACGTGGCAGGAGACTCAAGCGATTTGTTGGTGGACACCCGATGGCCGGCAAGGAATCACGCGGGGTGGAGCATGCCGATGCCGATTTGTTCCGCGGCCGTCCTTATGTATTGACCGCGCGCGAGCCGCAGCTGGAATCCTGGATCGAACGCTTTGGGGCGCGTTTGGTACTGCTTGAACCCGCGGAGCATGATCGCCAAGTCGCGTTCGTCTCCCATCTCCCGCAACTGCTTTCGACAACGCTGGCTTCGGTCCTCGCCGGGAAAGAGCAGGTCGCAGGTCCGGCCGCGGCCGATCTGACGCGCCTGGCACTGAGTCCTTACGATATCTGGCGCGACATTTTCGCGACTAATGCCGAGCCGATCGATACTGCCCTCGGCGTTTTTATCGCGCGTTTGGAACAAGTTCGCACCCAACTGCGCAGCTCAGAGTTCGAAGCCGTTTTTTCCCAAGCCGCCGCCTCCGCCCGCGCCCTCCGCGGCAAATAGCTTAACGGAATGGATTCGTCACTCGAACCCCGCCATAGTCCTGCCCGTCGCTCAAATCCTCACTGAGAACCTCGCGGCAACCTAGTGCGCGAGCCGCCTCTATAATCGCCGCATCCCAATAAGAAATCTGATAACGATGTGTGGTTGCCAGCGCTGCCCGGAGCACGTTGACTGAAAGCCCCTGCACCGGAAACTCGCAAAGCGCTTGAATGAAAGCCACCGCTTCCTCATGCGAAATCCTGTCGCGGCGCGTATCCCGAGTTGCCTGGACGTAGAATTCCTGGAGCACCTGCACCGAGAAGGCCAGCTCTGATTCCTCCAAGATGCGAAGCGCTCGGCTGGACTTCTCCCGCTCCTCGCTACCGCTGGCGATCGCGTAGATGAGGATGTTCGAGTCGACGAAGCGCATTTCTATCGTGTAACTCATCTCTGCTCAGCAAGTCCGTCGCGCTGAAGTTCGGGTTGGCCTGCCGGATGGCGTCGATGATCTCCCGCAGGCTCTTGGGAGGCTCTTTGTCGCCCATATGCAATAGGAATTCACTCACCAAGGCACTGACGGAAGTATCGCGTTCCGCCGCAAGGACCCGTGCACGGTGGTACACCTCATCCGGCACAGAAACCGTGATATTCTTCACAGTTTCACTGTAGCACAGTTAGATTGTGCCATTCACCTGTGAAGTTCAGGCACACCACTCCATCTCGTAAGTCGCTAATAATAAAAGTGCAACCGTTCGGTCAGCGGCGTGCGTCTAAGGCTTTTACGTATGCGCACGCTGTTACTGACGGGGATCTTCGCGGTGGTGCTCCCAATCGGGTGCGCGCCGTTCCCGGACGGCCCCTCCGACGACGAAGCCGGGCCGACTAACGTGAACACCCGGCTCATTGTCGAGAGTGTTCAGGTTGTCGGGCAAGGTAGCGCCAAGATTAGCGACCCGCTGCGTTCCGAGCTGGGTGAATTCGCCGGCAAGAATTTCGACCAGCCACTGCTCGAACGGTTGGCCGACCGCATCAAGCAAGAACTCCACGCTCCCGAAGTCCGGATGCAAGTGGTCAAGGGCGATATGCCGGATCACGTGATTGTGAACTTCGAGATCGGGGCGGAACGCGAAAAGCGCTTCGATCTGGATCTGGCCCGCTTCCTCTATCACTCCACGCAAGGGTGGGCCGGCCAGGGTCATGCGACCGTGAACATCCATGAGAATGCCTTCAGCTTCGGCATGGTCAGCGATGGCGACCGCCTGAACGAGCGCTATGCCGGCATCCAGGCCGGCTTTGAGCGGCGGCACATGTTCACGGACCGCCTCCAGCTCCACTTCGATTTCTCGAGCTATCACGAACAGTGGAACGATGCCACGTTGCTCGATGCCGCTCCCGGGGATATCTACCGGACGCGGACGCAATTTTCTCCCACGGCGACCGTCGTGATCCTCGATCCTCTGGTGGTCAGCTTCGGGGTAGATTTCGCGCGATATCGGTTGAGTCTGCCGGTAGCGAAAACCGAATCGTCCAACGCGGTGGTATCAACTCTGCGCTACCACCAGCGTTGGGGTTCGGACAAAGACCAAGGCGAGCACGAGGTCCGCGCCTCCTATTCGGTGCGCGCGGGCACGCATTTCCTCGAAAGCGATCCGGTCTTTGCGCGGCATGCGGCCGATGCCCACTATCGTTTTCGCCGCGGCCACCAGGATCTCTCGATCGGGTTCCTCGCGGGAAAGATCTCCGGATTGGCGCCTCTATTCGAGCGGTTCGTGCTGGGCAATGCCGAGACGCTGCGGGGATGGAACAAGTTCGATCTGGATCCGCTGGGCGCGTCGCATGTGGTTCACGGGTCCATCGACTACATTTATCGTGGCTTCTTGGTGTTCTACGATACAGGAGCGGTTTGGGACCGGCCGGATCAGCGTGAGCAGAAACAGTCGCTCGGCGTCGGCTGCAAGAAATCGGGATTTCAGTTGGCGGTGGCTTTCCCGGCGAAGAGCGGAACGGTCGATCCGGTATTTTACGCGGGGATGAATTTCTAACAAGCGATTAAGACAAGAGACGAGCGAATAAACAACAAGTGATGCGCATGCGCACCATCAAACCGTGGTGGGTTATTGCGGCGTTTTTCTCCGGGCTGGCTTTCGCGATGTTTGCCGAGGAGTTGATCCTCAGCACGCAGGAAAGCCGTCTGGAGTTTGCGGCGCCGCGCGTGCATTTCCTCGTCGGCAAACCGCTGGAGCGATTGCGCAACGCCTCCGAAGTACCCTTCGCCTTCAAGATCACGCTGTGGTCTGGTACGCGCACCCACGTAATGCGCGAAGTTCCGGCACGTTTCGTGGTGAGTTACGATCTCTGGGAAGAGAAGTTCTCGGTGACCAAGCTGGTGACGCCTCGCCGGACGGCTCGCCACCTGACCAATGACGCCGCGGAAGCGTGGTGCCTGCAGGAAATGTCGCAGGACATCACTGGCGTCGGCGCAACCGAGCCGCTGTGGGCGCGCCTGGAAATCCGGGCCGAGGACAGCAAGGAAGCCGGGCTGCCGTTCGGACGCGGAAATATCACCGATTCCGGCATCAGTCTGACCAGCTTGATCGAAGTGTTCAGTCATCCTGCCGCCACGACACAGCCGCACTGGACCATCGAGACCGGGCCCGTGACGCTGGACGAGTTGCGCCGGGGCCGCCGCCGCGGCTGATAGTCTGGTTCTGTCATTCGTGATTCGGATAGTTCGTTTAAGAAAGACATGAACCGGCTGCGGACTCGCCTGATCGCCGTATTTCTTCTGGCCACCCTGGTGCCCCTGGGTCTCACCCTGTGGACTTCGCTCAGTTTGCTGGAACGCAGCCTGCAACTCGCGCCGCTGACTCAGATGGATGCGCTATCCCAATCGCTCGAGAAGACCGGGCGCGAGCTATATCAGCAGGCGCGTGAGTCGCTGCGTAGCGATGCCGCCGCAGGCCGTGTCCAGCCCGTGGAGCTCGGCCCGGCCGACGCCCAGGCATTCCGGGAGCGCGGCCTGGATGAGGAATTCGTACTGGCAGGCGCCAACGGCGACCGGCTGGATTACTACGTCTTAGGCAAACGCAATGTACTGTTGTATTCCCGGCAACTGAACGTCCCTTTGGGAGAGCTAACCAAGCAGATCGGGGACGCGCGGCAAACCGTGGACACGTCGGGAGTGCGGGATTTCCGCCGGGGATTTCGAGGAGCGCTGTTGTCGATCGCCGCGTCGCTATGGCTGGCGGCTCTCGGGGCTCTCGTGTTTCTGGCCGCGCGCATCACTCGCCCGATACGGCAGTTGACGCAGGGATTGGAACGCGTGGCGTCGGGCGACTTAGCGACGCGTGTTCCCGGGTCTTCTCCTAATTCACAAGGCTCGGGCGAAATCGCCGCGGCGATGCGGGCGTTCAATCATATGGCGAGCCAGCTCCAGCAGGCCCAGGAACGCTTGATCCAGGTCACTCGTGTGGCCAGCTGGCAGGCTCTGGCGCGCAAGATGGCGCACGAAGTGAAAAATTCGCTGACGCCGATTCGCCTGACCATGGAAGAGATCGTCAGCCGCCAGGGCGCGGCGGATGGAGCGTTCCTGGAACAAGCTGCGCAGATCGTCGCCGATGAGGTGAATACCCTGGAGAAACGGGTTCGCGCATTTTCGGAGTTTTCCGCGGAGCCGCCGGTTCTGCCGGCCGAGATCGACGTCAACGCACTGGTGGAGGAGCGCGTGTCCTTCCTCAAGAACGCACACCCGGACGTGATTTACCAAATGAATCTTGCGCCCGACCGGCCCAAAGCGGTCGCCGATCCGGATCTGATCAAGGGTGTGTTGACGAACCTGTTGGAGAATGCCGCCGAAGCGGCTCGTCCTGGTGGCGTGGTGATGGCGCGCACGGCGCGTTCGGGCGAACAATTGAATATCGAAGTGCACGACTCAGGTCCGGGGCTGAGCTTGCAAGCGCAATCGAGCCTGTTCGAGCCGACGATATCTTTTAAGAAGGGCGGCATGGGTCTGGGGCTCTCGATCGCACGCAGAAGCGCGCTGCTGTGCGGCGGCGATATCCAGACGCTTCACGGCGAGCTGGGAGGCGCGGCGTTTCGCGTGATTCTGGCCGCGGCCCATATCCATAGAGCGAACGGAGTCTAATGGCCCAACGGCGCATCCTGGTGGTCGACGACGAAGAGAACATCGGACGCAGTCTGCGCCTGATTCTCGAGCGCGAGGGCTATGCGGTCAGCTTGTGCTCGTCGATCGGCGAGGCGAAAGCGTATCCGCAGCGCGCCGATGTCTATTTGCTCGACGTGCGGCTTCCTGACGGCTCGGGAGTGGATTTGTTGCGCTGGCTGAAGGCGAATGACAATGACGCGCCGGTGATCATGATCTCGGGCCACGGGACCATTGCGGATGCTGTCGAGGCGACCCGCGCGGGCGCGTTCGATTTTCTGGAAAAGCCGCTGGGCCGCGAACACGTTTTGCTCGCCTTGCGCCACGCCCTGGACGAGTCCAAGCTGCGCGAAGAGAATCAGCGGCTGCGCGAACTGGTGGGCGGCGCGCGCATGATCGGATCGAGCCCATCTTTCTCACGTGTTTTGGAACAGGCAACCATGGCCGCGCGTAGCGATGCGCGGGTGTTGCTCGCCGGAGAGTCCGGCACGGGCAAGGAACTGCTGGCCGCTCACATCCACGCCGAGAGCCCGTTTTCCACGGGTCCGTTCGTCAAAGTGAACTGCGCGGCGATTCCGACGGAACTAATCGAGAGCGAACTTTTCGGTCACGAGAAAGGCGCATTCACGGGAGCGACTTCGGCGCGTCGCGGCAAGTTCGAGCTGGCCGACCGGGGCACGCTGTTCCTGGATGAGGTCGGCGACTTGCACGCGGCGTCGCAGGCGAAACTCCTGCGCGTCTTACAGGAGGGCGAGTTTCATCGCGTGGGCGGCGAGCAGGCAATTCGCGTGTCCGTGCGCGTGATCGCGGCGACGAACCGCGATCTGGCTGAGATGGTCTCTCAACAAAAATTTCGGGAAGACTTGTACTACCGGTTATGTGTCGTGCCCGTGCGGGTGCCGAGCTTGCGCGAGCGGCGGGAAGATATCAGCGCGCTCGCCGAATATTTCCTGGGCGAGTTTTGCGCACGAAACAACTTCAAGCCCAAGCGACTGGCTCACAGCGCGATCGAAGCCTTCGAAGATTACGGCTGGCCGGGCAACATTCGCGAGCTGCGAAACACGGTCGAACGCATGGCGATCCTGACCCGCGGCGATGAGATCGATGCCGAGGCGGTACCGGTGGAAATCCGCATCGCGCGCGGCGCCGGCGCTAAAGGCAATCTGCGCGAGGCTCGTGAATCGGCCGAGCGCGAGCACATCCTCAAGGCGCTGGAGGAATCCAAGTGGAACGTCTCCGGCGCGGCGCGCGTGCTGGGGATGGAGCGAACCAATTTGCATAAGCGCATCCGTGCGCTGGGCTTGAGCAGGGAGAAGTAGCTCTGATTGCCACGTGGGGCAGGATTGTATCCTGCCCCACACGCAAACTGACCATATTCTCCTGGTTCGCAACGCGGGACAATGATTGAGACATGAGGAAAGAGGCTGAGCGCGGCGGATCGATCACGATTCTGAAGAACGTTCGTCCTGTCGGGGTTCTAGGCCCAGCACCGACCCCACGGAAGTCCACCAAGAACACCTCGGCTGGCAAGGCCCGCTCCGCTGGCTCAGAAGCTACTATTGGTACTTCGGGACCTTGATCCGGCCTTCCCACAGACTCTTGTTGTTCTCCTCGCAGGAGTACTCCATGATCTGCGTGTCGGTGCGAAGGTTGAAGGTCCGCTTGTTGCCCCAATCCTGGGTGAAGGCCTTGGGGTCGTGGAGCATCACTTCGTACGCCATGTGGCCCAAGTCGGTGCGCGTGAAACGCTCCGTGATTTCCAGTTGATCGCTGTGCGGATGGCCGGCAGTATCCAGGCGGGTCTTGCCGTTGAAGTTATTCGTGTGAACCACCAGTGTGTCGCCTTCCCAATGACCTACTGAATCGCCGAACCACGACGGCGGGGCATCCTTGGTGGCTGGGCGCCCGTCAATGGGAATCAGCTTGAACCAGGTGTTCTGCTCAAACAGGATCGCCAGGAACGGGCCGTTCTGGATGAACTGGGTCGGGTCGGGCGAATTCATCGCCCGCATCTGGCCGAACGGCAGGCAAGCTCCGGTGTAGTCTCCTTGCGCGGCATCATAGGCATCCCACTTTGCTTTATATTCCGCCGTGTAAGGGATCTCCTTTGGTCCGGTCCGATCGCCGTTACGCGTTTCTTTGGCCGGGCCGGAAGCCATGTTCGGCGTGTAGGGCCGGAACCACAGTCCGCTCAAGTCGGGTTTGCCATCGGCGAAGCGCGGCACGGGACCCGTTGGCCCAGGAGGACCTTCGGGAGGGCGAATACTGGTGCCGCCGTCTTGAGCTTGCCGCTTTCCTTGGGCCTTGCCTTGGCCTCCGCCTTTTCCTTGCTCCGGAGCCGGCTGCTGCGAAAACGCCAAGCCAGTTAAGGACAAAACAACGGTCGCGCTTAAGATCCCAACATGCAAACGAGTAGTCATGGTTAAACTCCTATTGTTTCGACGCCCAAACGGCTCGTTCTATTCTACAGTGTTTTGAGGAAGGTGCCCTGCTCCAGCTCCTCGAAGGCTTCCTTGAGCTGCTCCTGCGTGTTCATGACGATCGGGCCGTACCAAGCCACCGGCTCCTCCAGCGGTTTTCCCGAGACCAGCAGGAACCGGATGCCGTCCTCCCCGGCCTGCACCGTAACTTCGTCGCCCCGATCGAACAGTACCAGCGAACGGTTGTCGGCTTCCGCATGAGGCGCAGTGGTCTCCGACCACCCGACTCCTTCGGTCGGCACGGCCAGTGGGCTGGAGGCGTTCGAAAACTTTCCGTTCCCGGCGAACACGTACGCAAAAGCGTGGCGGGTGGTCTCGACCGGCAGGGATCTCCTCTTTCCCGGCGGAACCGAGACATCGATATAGATTGGATCCGCTGCGATACCGTCCACGGGACCTTTCTTGCCCCAGAAGCTCCCGCACACCAGGCGCACCTGCGTTCCGTCGTCATCGGTGATGACGGGGATGTCGGGCGACTTCACTTCCTGATAGCGGGGATCGGTCATCTTGAGCGACGCAGGCAGGTTGGCCCAGAGCTGGAACCCGTGCATGCGCCCGGACTGATCGCCCTTGGGCATTTCCTGATGGATGATCCCTTTGCCTGCGGTCATCCACTGAACATCACCGGGCGCGATGGAGCCGTTGTTGCCCAGGCTGTCGGCGTGGTCCACGGTTCCGGCCAGAACATACGTGATGGTTTCGATCCCGCGGTGAGGATGCCAGGGGAAGCCCGCCAGATAGTCCGCCGGAACATCGTTGCGGAAATCGTCCAGCAGCAGGAACGGATCGAAATCGGTGGTGTTGCCGAACCCGAACGCGCGGCGCAGATGGACGCCGGCTCCTTCCAGGGTCGGTTTGGATTTGATCAAACGTTTTACGGGTCGGATCGACATGCAAGGGACTCCTGTATGAAGTTTAGCGTGCCGGTCAAACCCCGTTCGTCAGAATAGATTGTTGCTCAACGTGGACGCGGCACGTGCAGCGACATCAGGACCAGGGTCCCGTTGATCTTGCTGAACCAATGGGGAGTATTTTCGGGAACAATGAAGAAATCGCCCTTGGCGATGTCCTTCGTCTCGCCGCCGTCGATCGCCGTACCAGTGAGGTTGTCGCCATTGCGGGTTTCGCCCACCAGTTTGCCACCTGTGACCAGAGTTCCGCTTCCGTCAATCACGTAGAACATCTCGGCTTCTTTTTCGTGGACTGCGGAGGCTTGCGGGACAGCTGAGCGATACTCCATATTTGCGCCGTAAGGCGCTAGCTGAAGAAGTGCCTGGCTGAAGTTGGCCTGGTCCTGTTTCCGCTCGTTCTTGGCTTTCGACATCATGGCCGTGACATCCGAGGCGGAGACATAAGTCTTCGGGGCCGGAGGCTGTTTGGCCTGTTTGGTCTGTTGAGCAGGCATCTGGGCCACGGCTGCAGCCGTCACGAGCGTCAAAATGAGAGTGGTTAAGCGTGCACGCATGGGGAGATCCTATCACACGGCGTGCATATGAACTAAGAAGTAGTCTATTCTTTTTGAGAGGAGACGCCGCAATGAGACCCTTTTTGAGTTTGTCCTTCGCTCTGGCCGCCACGGCTGCGATGGCGCCATTTGCTTGGGCGCACTTCAAGCTGTTGGAGCCCGCATCCTGGATTGAAGAGAACAATCTGGGTGATCCGCAAAAGCTCGGCCCTTGCGGCGGAACCTCGGCCAATCAAGCTAAGGGCAAGGCCGCCAATCCCGGCACGCCGACTAACATGGTGACCAAGGCGCAGGGCGGACAGAAGCTGCACATCAAGCTACAGGAGACGGTGTTTCATCCGGGGCATTACCGGATCGCGCTGGCGGTGAACTCGCGTGCCGAGCTCCCCGAGGATCCGATGGTAATGACGCGGGATACGGACAAGGGACCGTGGTCGGTGTCGGCGCATATCGAAACGTCGCCCAAGCCTCCGATCCTGGTGGACGGATTGTGGGCCCACACGGCGAAGATGGCCGATCCGTGGGAGACCGACGTCACGCTGCCGAACATCAGTTGCGCGAAGTGCACGCTGCAGATCATCGAGTTCATGGCCGAGCACGGCCGGAACGGGGACGGCGATTTCTCTTATCACCACTGCGCGGAGCTGCAGATCACGGCCGATCCTACGAAGCCGATCGATCAGGCGTGGCTGACCACCGTGGGGGTCCCGGCGAAGGCGAGATAATTTCTTTCTGAAAATTGAAAAGGGCCGCCTGCCGGCGGCCCTTTCTTAAGTCTTTGCCTACGAAACTGAAATGTCGACAGCGTCCGAACTAGGGGCGATTGACGTTCTCAGCCTGGAGCCCCTTCGGACCCCGTTTTACCTCGAACTCCACTTCCGTGCCCTCCTCCAGCGTCCGGTAGCCGGACATCTGGATTGCCGAGAAGTGAACGAACACGTCCTCGCCGCTGGCCCGCTGGATAAATCCATAGCCTTTGGCGGCGTTAAACCATTTGACGACACCCTTTTCTCTCACTACTTGATATCTCCTCTTTCACTCCCGGAAGGCCGGGATCGTGCTTAAAAACTCTGCCATTGTCGCACGTAATTTGTTCTATTGCAATCAGATATTTAAATGGGGTGGGGCTCGTTTGGCGGGTATTAGCGGCGGCCTCAAGTCCATCCGCCTAACCGACGATAAACGGATGGTGGCTAACGTCTTCCTCAAAAACGGCCCAATAATCCTCGGAGCGTTCCTGGCGTGCCTGGTACTGGCGGGCTGCGGCAGCCCCGGGTTCGACCTGACTGGCGTTCTGGAGTCGCACCCCGTGCGGTTAGACGGGGAGCAGGTGATACTGTACCCCGAACAGGTGGATTGCGGCACCCACGAGGACCTGTGGAATATCACGCCGCTGGGGGATGGCAGGTCGGTGGGACGCCTCACCCAAAAGGGCCGCGACCTCCAGTTTAGCGACGATGTTCAGATCGGCGATCCGGCGGTCGGCATCCCTTACGCCCAGCTTCACGGATCCTTTGGACTCAGAGTCATGCAGGCCGGCCCGGTCCGCGACGAGGACGATTGGACCAAATCGGGCGACGCCAAAGTGGGCGTCAAGATCGACCACAGTTGTTTTCAGGCCAACCCTCCGGTCCTCATGGGGATTCGGCATGGGCAGTTCGACCAGTCGGCAAGCCCGGTTTTTCGATTCAAGCTGGACGGCGAGTGGACGGTCGACAAAGTCATCCACTGATCCCAAGCCCGCCGGCAAAAACCTTTCCCGCGTTGACTTGCCTCTAAGACTACGAGTAGTATGGTTGTCGCCGAAGGGCTTGCCAGGGGGAGGCGTAACTTGACACAGTCAGGTAACGCCTATTGATGTTGCGTGTAAGCTCTCGGTCCCGTGCTCCCTTCCAAAGGATCACCAGGAGGATTTTTAACTTGATTAGACCTATTGCCTCTATTCTTTCCGCGGCGGGCATTTTTGTCGGCCTGTCTTTGCTATCCGCGCCAGCTTCGGCCCAACGCGGCGGCGGTGCACCCGATCCCGCCGGCTGTCCCGGACAGCCGCAGTGGCTCCAGGATCGAAATGCCGCTGCTGCGGCAGCCCGAGGTGGCGCAGCCGCGGGCGCTCCAGGTGGAGGACGAGGCGCTGCTCCCGAGGGAGCCCTTGCCGGAGGCCGTGGTGGACGCGGTGGACGAGGCGGCGATCAGGCTGCTCTGCCACCGGTCCCACGTTTCCCCAACGAACCCGCTTACGGCGTGCAGGCCGGCAAGCCGGATTTCGGCGGGCTCGATAAGGGCGTCTGGAACGTGCCCTACATCGTCAATCTGCAGATTAACGCGCACGACGAAAAGGGTTGCCAGTACATTTACCCGCCGTTCACGCCCGCTGCCAAGGCGCTCTGGGAACAGCGCGAGCTGAAGGACTTGGAGAAGGACGATCCCGAGGGCTTCTGCCTGCCTCCGGGCGTTCCGCGCATGCTGTACACGCCGTATCCCACGCAGATCTACCAGATGCCCGATCGCATTCTGTTCGTATTCGAGGGCGGCGCACACGTCTGGCGTGTGGTTTACATGGATGGAAGGAAACTTCCGAATCCTGACGATGTAAATCCCACCTATCTGGGTTATTCCATAGCCCACTGGGACGGCGACACCTTGGTCATCGAATCAAACGGATTTAACAACCGAACTTGGTTGGATGCGTCCGGCCATCCTCATGGCGAGAAGTTGAAGGTCACCGAGAGACTGACCCGGACCGACTTCAACAATGTGAAGGTGGAAGCCACCATCGACGACCCCGAGTTCTATACCAAGCCGTGGACTGTGGTCACCGGAATTACGTGGACGCCTAACCGGACGGGCCCGTTCACGATGCGCGGCGGCGAAATCCTGGAGTATATCTGCCAGGAGAACAATCGCGACCAGATCCACATTCACGGCGTGCTGGGAAAATAGCGAACTACTGCAATTCCTGAACTGGGATGTCGAAGTGCGCGGTGTTCACTACGCCGCTGCGCTGGAACTGCACCCATACGCGGTAATTCCCCGGACGGGGAAACGTCAGATTGAACTGAACATTCGGCCCGCCGTCGGCGATGAACGGGTGCGTGTGGATTAGGTCGATTAAATCCTCGCTGGCCGCGAGCATGTGGCCCCAGGCCCCCAGGTATTTCTCAAACCCATCAGCCGGCTTGATGGTGAAATGAAGCTGCGTCTTTAGTCCGGCGATGGCTTGCGGCGGATCGGTCCGGAAATCTACCTGCATGTTGGCGGCATCTTTCGGCGAGTAGTCCCTCGAGAGATGCACCGGCGCGGGAGGCGTCCCCGGCACGATCATGGTTTTCGCGATCAACTGTGGCGTGGCGCCATCGGGATAGAAATCGCCCAGCACGCGATACATCCCAGCCTTGGGGAGCGTGAGGTTGTCGTAGCGGAAAGATCCGTCGGGCTGGAACACCGGGTGGTTGTGCAAAAAGAATTCCAGATCCTGGCTGACCACGAACATATGGAACAGCTTCTCATGCACCACCTGGAAGTTCGTCACTGGGCGGCCCTTCCAGGGGTCATGGATGGCGAACGTCAGTTGGATGGGCTGGCCGGGCTCAAGCACTCGCGGCAGCGTACTCAAATCCATGTGATATTCGGTGGCTTCCGGAAGGTTCGAGGCCAGCTTCATGCCGCAGCGCGGGCACACGCCGGCCACGCTCGAGCGTACGTCCGGATCCATGGGGCAAACCCAGACCTGATCCTGCGACCACGACTCACGGGCGAAGATCAGCGTCGCCAGGGATGATGACACGAACGACCGTCTTCGCACGCCCCAATCATAGCTCGTTTACTTTTTCGGCAGAAGGGCGATTTTCGCGCCCGGTGGGATGCCCCGGATCACGGTGCGAGCCGGCAGATTTACGGGCGTTTGGAACAGAAACGGATGTCCGAACTGAGTCTTGTAGTCCTGCAGCCAGAGTAAGGGCTGGATGCTGCCGTCGGGAAGCTCGGCGGTGATCTGGAAGGAACCTTTTTCGGGGACTTTGTCCGGCCACAACCCGTCCAATGTGAATGCCCGGGTCAATGCGAAGTCGCCCGTTGCGCTTACCTCGCCCTTGACGTGACGATACGTCTCAGGATCGAGAGACTTGGGCGGCGGAGGTATGTCTTTCGGCTCGCCCTCGGGCACGCCGCCGTCGGTCCAGCTCACGATCCGTTCCATTTCCTCGGGTGTCAGCGCCTGATCGTTGCGGAATTCGCCGAAACCTTTGATCGCGCCCCAAGGGGGCATGCGGCGGCGCAGGATTTCTTCCTTGATCGCGACGGCCCAGGGACGTGCGTCAGCGTAAGTCATCAGGGAGAAGGCCATGCCTCCGGGATGGTGGCAGGAGGCGCAGTGGTTGTTCACGATGCGGGAAATATCCCGGCTAAAAGTGATCGAGGTTGTGATGATGTCGTGGCCGTGGGCCACGAAACACGAGGCGAGCAGAAGGAGGCAACGCTTCATCACCACACTCATTATAGGGATACAATTACTCTTCGATATGCGAGTCGAAAGGTCATGCAAATTTTGATAACTTTGCGTGCGCTCATCCGTAAGCCTGAATTCAGCATTCCGGCTGTTACCATGCTCGCGCTCGGCATTGCCGCGAACACGGTGATGTTCAGCATTTTCAATGGACTATTCCTGAAATCACTACCGCTACCGGACGCAAGCCAGCTTCTCTATCTCTACGAGGCGGCGCCAAGCCGAAACGTGAGCCAGTTGGCGATTGCCTATCTCGATTTCGATGCATGGCGAGCTGAGAACAAATCATTTGAGAGGATGTCTGCCTTCCGTGAGGACGGGGCCTATTTGTTCGGTCTTGGCGAAACGCTTCGCGTCACCTGTGCGAGTGTCACTTACGACATGGGCACAACCCTCGGGGTCCGCCCAGTTCTCGGGCGCGACTTTCTTCCGGGAGACGATCGCCCGAATAGCCACAACATCATTTTGGTAAGTTATCGACTTTGGCAGGGCAAGTTGAGTGGCCGGAGAGATGTCGTCGGCCAAATTGTGCGGCTCGACAATGTCCCTTACGAAATAGTTGGTGTCCTGCCAGAGAACGCGGTCTTTCCAAGCGACGCAGACTTGTGGAGACCGCTGGCTTTAGATGCGTCCGTGGTTTCTTCCGCATCCGCACGCAGCCTGCAGGCCATCGGCAGACTGAGGAGCGGAGCCAGTGTTCCTGCGGCCCTAACCGATCTCACGCGCGTTCACAAGAGTCTGATTCCTCAGCGAAGAGTGAATGAGTTTTCGGAGCCGACGGTTACGCCACTGCGAGATCGCTATCTTAGCGACTATCGTGCGGTGACTCAAGTCCTCCTCGTTGCCGTTTTCCTTGTTCTCTTGATCGCTTGCGTGAATGTTGCGAGCTTGATGATGGTGCGCGGCATTGCCCGATCGCAGGAGTTGGCAATACGCTCTGCGCTCGGTTCCGGACTGCGAAGGTTGGTTGCGCAGGTGGTGACCGAAACTTCCCTGTTGGCGGTTGCCGGAGGAAGCCTTGGGCTCGTCATGGGCTGGCTAGGATTTCGCTCCGTGCTCTCGCTCCTTCCCGATGTGATTCCATCCTGGGTTGAATTCTCTTTTGATGCGCGCCTCGTGCTCTTCGTACTCGGTGTCACTGCTGCAACGGCGCTACTTTCGGCGCTTCTGCCCGCTATTCAGTTGTCAAAGGGTGATTTGCAGGCATTGCTAGCCAGCACCGGACCTCGAACGTCATGGTCTGGAAGAGGCCGCCGAGCCAAGGATCTACTTGTCATCGCGGAAGTATTTCTTGCTTTGGTGCTGGTCGCAGCTTGCGGCCTGGTTCTCAAGGCATTCGTTCGAGTCACCCATACCGATCCTGGATTTCACACTGAAGATCTCGTGACTTTCGCGCTTGATCCGCCCTATGGTTGGCCAGGCCCGCTCGATAATGTGAAGCTGATCCACTTCTACGACGAACTCCTGGGGCGTCTTCGTTCGGCGCCGGGTGTTGAATCGGCCGGGATCGCAAGCGACCTCCCGTTTGGCACAGGGCGTGGTGTTTCTTCGCTTCAATGGTTGACTTCCTATCAGCCGGAAGGCAGGCCTCAAATTGCGCCTAATGAAATTCAGCAGGTGTTCAATCGGGTAGTTTCCCCCGGCTACTTTTCCGCGATGGGCATACCTCTTCGGAGTGGCCGCGATTTTGATATTCGAGATACCTCGCCCGGGGCGGCCTCAGTCATCGTTAACGAGGCCTTCGTCCGGCATTTTTGGCCTGCCGGCACCAACGTTCTCGGAAAGCGCGTGCAATACTACGGTCCGCCCGCTAGATGGGTTACGGTAATCGGTGTAATTGGTGACGTACACTACGCCGGGCTCGATCGGGAGATCCTTCCGGAGGCATATCTTCCGTATCATCAGTTTCCATTCCCTCAGATGTTCATCGCAGTTCGCGGACGCGTCGGTCCACAGGCGCTGCTCGCTGCTTCAGCGGGCATTGTTCGGGAGCTAGATCCCAGCCTCGCGCTGTACGACGCGAGTACCATGCAAGATCGCGAATACCGCTCTTTGTGGGCGCGGCACACCTACTCTTGGCTGTTCGGCGCGCTCGCTGGAATTGCTTTGCTTCTCGCGGTTGTCGGTATCTACGGCGCGACTTCTTATTCCGTGGAGCAGCGTGTGAGAGAGATTGCCATTCGGATTGCGCTGGGCGCCGATACTTCACGAATTCTTTACGACGTCGTGCGGGACGGCATGACGCTGGTAGCACTCGGGATCTCAAGCGGCCTTCTCGTAGTGTTCCTCGGCACACGGTTTCTCCGGTCGTTCCTGGCTGGAGTAAGTCCTAACGATCCGGGGGTTCTCCTAATAGCGATTGTGCTTTTGGCGAGTGCGGCATTCATTGCGAATGTTATCCCGGCGTGGAGGGCGGCGCGAACCAGTGTGGGAGTGGCTCTTCGACAGCAGTAGGAAAATCTCATCTTCACAAATGAAACTCAACACGCAAGTGAACCTGACAGTGATGTTGGCCACGGGGGCAGCACCGACCAATCGGCGAATTTCAGTTGCAAGGCGCCCTGACCGGCCTGGAGGCCGGTCCTCCTGTTGGGTCGTGCGGTTGGGATATGATCGGTAACCAGGGCAACGGAGATAGAATCCATGTTGAAATTCGCAGCGCTGACTTTCGTCGCTTCTTATGTGATGGGCGCAACTTGTGACAGCCTAAGCTCGCTTTCGATTCCGCACACCGCCATCGTTGCGGAATCCGTGGCAGCAGGGGCCTTCGTGCAAGCTGCGCCCGCAGGCGGAAAAGGAAAAGCTAAGGGCGGCGACTCGTTTGCCAGCCTTCCAGCGTTCTGCCGCGTCCAAGTGACCTCCAAGCCTTCCGCCGACTCCGATATCAAGATCGAATACTGGCTGCCGGTGGCCGGCTGGAACGGGAATTTCGAGGCTAACGGCAACGGGGGCTGGACCGGATCGATCACAGCCAACACTCTCGCGACGGGAATGCAACGCGGCTACGTTGCGGCGATGACCGACACCGGTCACGACGGCGGCAGCGCCAGTTTCGCCATGGGGCATCCCGAGAAGGTGATCGATTTCGGATACCGCTCGACGCATGAGATGGCGACTACGGGCAAGGCGCTGATCAAAGCATTCTACGGGCGCGACGCGAAACATTCTTATTGGAACGGCTGTTCCGCGGGCGGCCGGCAAGGACTGGTGGAAGCGCAGCGCTATCCCGAAGATTTCGACGCCGTGGTAGCGGGCTCGCCGGGTCTCAACTGGACCGGCCGCTCGACCCAAGCCGTATGGATCGCGCAGGCCACACACAAGGAAGAGGGAAGCGCGATTCCCGCCGCCAAATTTGCGGCCATCCATGACGCGGTTCTCGAAGCTTGCGACGCCCGCGATGGCGTCAAGGATGGCGTCGTAGACGAGCCTCGCAAATGCAGTTTCGATCCGAAGGCGCTCGAGTGCAAGGGCGCCGACGCGCCGACTTGTCTGACATCCGCTCAGGTGGAGACCGTGCGGAAGATTTATTCCGACGTCACGAATCCGCGCACCAAGCAGGTCATCTTCCAGCGCCACGAGCCGGGCAGCGAAATGGGATGGAACACCATGGCCGGTCCGAATCCGATGGGTCTGGGTTTGGACCTGTTCAAGTACGTGGTTTACCAGGACACGAATTGGGACTATAAGACGATGAACTTCGATGCCGACATCGATCGCGCGTACAAGGCTGACGCGGCTATGGATGCGCTGAATCCGGATCTGAGCGGGTTCATTTCGCATGGCGGCAAGATGATTCAGTATCACGGCTGGGCCGATCCGCAGATTTCCCCTGGCAGCAGCGTTGCCTACTACCAGAGCGTGGTGGAGAAGCTGGGTCCCGCCAAGGTGCAGCAGAACTATCGTCTGTTCATGGTGCCAGGCATGGCGCATTGCGGCGGCGGCGACGGCACCAGCACGTTCGACATGCTGACGGAGCTAGAGCGGTGGGTGGACACCGGCAAGGCGCCCGATCGTATCGAGGCGTCGCGGGTTCGCAACGGGCAGACTGACCGGACGCGTCCGCTGTGTGCGTATCCGCAGGTAGCGAGCTACAAGGGATCGGGAAGCACGGACGATAGCGCGAATTTCGTTTGTAAGTAGGGACCGGTGCGCATTACTATTCTGTTCGCGATCTCAGCGTGCGGCGTCGCGCCGGTTTTCGGTGCTTCCACCTGCGAGAGCCTCACATCGCTGAAACTGAAGAACACCACCATCGCCACGGCGGAGACGATTGCGGCGGGAGCGTTCACTTCGCCCCTGCCGGCGACCAAAGGCAAGCAGCCCCAGGCATTCCGGAGTCTCCCCGCATTCTGCCGCGTAGCGGCCACGCTCACGCCAGTAAGCGACTCCGAGATCAAGATCGAGGTCTGGCTGCCCGAAAACGGCCCCGAAAAGCAATGGAACGGGAATCTTCAATCGGTGGGAAACGGGGCTTGGGCCGGGACTATCAGCTATCCTGCGATGGCGACCGCGCTCACAGCAGGCTACGCGACGGCGAGCACCGATACCGGCCATAGCGGCGGCGATCCGGCCACGTTCGTTCCGGGACATCCGGAGAAGGTGATCGATTTTTCGTATCGGGCTGTGCATGAAATGACGGTCGCGGCGAAAGCGATCATCGGTGCGCGCTATGGGGACGGTCCGAAGTATTCCTATTGGAACGGATGTTCCACCGGCGGTCGTCAGGCGCTGACAGAGGCGCAGCGCTATGCGGCGGACTACGACGGGATCATCGCCGGCGCGGCGGCCATCTACACCACGCATCTCCAGGGCGCGCAGGTGTGGAGCGCAGAGGTCGTGCACAAGGATGAAGCCAGCTACATCCCGCCCGCGAAGTACGCTGCTCTGCACGCCGCGGTACTGGAGGCTTGCGACGAGCTCGATGGCGTGAAGGACGGGGTTCTGGAGAATCCAACTAAATGCCACTTCGATCCGCAGAAGCTGTCGTGCTCCAATGTGACGAAGGATGCGGACGGTCCGTCGTGTTTGACCGCGCCGCAGGTGGACGCCGCGCGACAGATCTACGCAGGTCCAAAGAACTCGCAAGGGAAGTCACTGTTTCCGGGGCTCGAGCGCGGCAGCGAAACTGGGTGGGCGACTTTGTCCGGCACAAAGCCTATGGCGCTCGCGGACGAGACGTATAAATTCCTGGTGTTCAAGGATGCCGACTGGAACTATCTGAACTTCAACGCTGAACGCGATATCGCGACTGGCGACAAGACTGCGGGCTCGTTGATGAACTCGATCGATCCCAACCTGAAGCCGCTATTCAGCCGCGGCGGGAAGGTGCTGATGTTTCACGGCTGGGCCGATCCGGGAATCGCGCCGCAGAACAGCGTCAACTACTATGACAGCGTGGTCGAAAAACTTGGAAAGGCGGCGGTGTCGAATTCGATTCGCCTGTTCATGGTCCCCGGCATGGGTCACTGCGCCGGCGGGGATGGCACCAGCACGTTTAACATGATGGATGCGATGAGCGCATGGGTGGAACAGGGCAAAGCTCCGGATCGCATCGAGGCGTCGCGTGTGCGCGCCGGCAAGACGGATCGCACGCGTCCGCTATGTCCGTATCCGCAAGTGGCCGTTTACAATGGGTTGGGCAGCATCGACGAATCCGCTAATTTTTCTTGTAAGGTGCAATAACCAGGAGCCATATGGGTAAGACACTGATCATTTTCACTCTGGCGCTTCTTCCAGCGTTTGCTCAGATCGATTTATCGGGTGAGTGGAACCCCGTGTTTCACGAGGATCAGCCGGAACGCATTCCGGGCCCCGAGATCGGCGACTACCTTGGCCTTCCGATCACGGATGCGGCTCGCATGCGCGGGGACATCTGGGACGCTGAGATCCTTACGCTGCCCGAGCATCAGTGCAAGCCGCATCCGTCCGACTACGGGCCGCGCGGACCTTTCAACGTACGGATCTGGAAGGAAGTGGATACACCCACGCAGCAGATCATCGCGTGGCATACGCACGGTTCCTGGCAGGCCCCCGAGCGAACCATCTATATGGATGGCCGGCCACATCCGCCAGAGTACGCGGCGCATACGTGGCAGGGCTTCTCGACCGGGAAGTGGGACGGCGATATTCTGACCATAACCACCACGCACCTGAAGATCGGATGGATCCGGCGGAACGGCATTCCGCGCAGCGACCGCGCGATCGTGACCGAGCATTGGATCCGGCATGGCGACCGCCTTACGTGGGTCACCGTCGTGAACGATCCGGTGTATCTGACCGAGCCGTTCGTACGGAGCACCGATTTCAATCTGGATCCGCATCAGCAGATCGATCCGTATCCTTGCGAATCCGTGACCGAGGTTCCGCGGCCAAAAGGCGAGGTGCCGAATTTTCTGCCGGGGACGAATCCTTATCTGCAGGAGTTCGCGATGAAGCACGCGATCCCGGAGAAGGCCGCTCGCGGGGGCGCCGAGACCATGTACCCCAATGGTGGTGCGCCCGCTCCAGTGAATCGTCCCGTGCAGGTGCCGAGCTTGATGGATGACGGCGAGATCCACATATTGCCGGTTCAAGACAACGTCTACATGCTGGTCGGGGGCGGTGGAAATACGACGGTGCAGGTGGGCAAGGACGGCGTTTTGGTGGTCGATACGAAGCTGGCAGCGCAGGCCGATAAACTTATCGCGGCCATCCGAAAAATTTCCGACAAGCCGATCCGGTACGTCATCAACACCAGCGCCGACGCGGACCTTACCGGCGGCAACGAAAAAGTGGCGGACGCCGGTCGTACGATCACTGGGGGCAATGTCGCCGGATTCAACGCCGCGTTCCCCGCGACCATGGTGGCTTTCGAAAAGGTGGGTGAGCGGATGCGCGAAGCCGGTGCGCCGCCCGCAGGCTGGCCGCAGGATACCTATTTCACGGACAGCAAGGATCTGTTCGTGAACGGCGAAGCAGTCCAGGTGTTCCATCAACCCGCAGCGCACAGCGATGGCGATAGCATGGTGTTCTTCCGCAGGTCGGATGTCGTGAGCACCGGCGATATCTTCGTGCCCGACCGGTATCCAGTGATCGACGTGGCCAAAGGCGGCAGCATCAACGGTGTCGTGGCCTCTTTAAATCGCATCCTGGATCTGACGGTTCCGGCGATTCAAGAAGAGGGGGGCACGATGGTGATCCCCGGTCACGGGCGGCTGTGCGATGAGGCCGACGTGGTGGAATATCGCGATGCGATGACAGTCATCCGCGGCCGCTTCCAAGACGCGGTGCAAAAAGGAATGACGCTGGAGCAAGTCAAGGCGGCGAAGCTCACTCGGGACTACGATCCTTTGTACGGGCCGTCGGATGCGTTCGTGGAAGCGGCATATCGAAGCTTGGCGGCAGCGGCGAAGAAGTGATCGTCGTTGGGTCGCGGGTTTGCCCGTGGGATTGGCGATATAGTGTAGTTCATGCTCTCTCGACGAACAATGCTTCTCGCGCCCCTGGCGGCTCCTTTGCTTGATGTGATGCCCGCGCCGGCGGCCCCCGGAAAGATGGTTCTGAGCATTCATCAGACCACCTCGCAGCGCGCGGGATACCGCAAGAGCCTCGAAGGATGGGCCAAAGCGGGGATCAAGAACGTCGAAATCAGTGACCGGATGTTGGACGACTTTCTCAAGACCGACAGCATGGCGGTCGCGAAGAGCGTGATCACCGACAACGGGTTGACGATGGTTTCGGGCGCGACCGTGCTCCAGGATTTCTGGAACAAGAATGCCGGGCTCCCCGCGCAGATGGAGAACTGGAAGAAGCGCTGCGAGCAGTTCGCCTTGCTCGGGTCGACCAAGATTTATTGCCCCAGCACCACCAACCGGATGATCAAGGAAGAGGACTACAAGACGGTTCCGGACGCAATTCGCGAAGCCGGTGATGTGGCCAAGCAGTACAACCTTATCGGCATGATCGAGTTCGCGCGCAGCTCGACGCTGATCTCTACGCTGACTACCTCGCTCAAACTGATCCGGGAAGCCGGGCATCCCAACGTCCGCCCGATGCTGGACACGTACCATTTCTGGTCGGGCATGGGAAAGTTCGAGGATCTGGACATGCTCAAACCCGGCGAACTCGCTCACGTGCATTTCAACGACACGCCAGATATCCCGCGGGAGTTGCTTGGGCAACCGACGCGGGTCATTCCAGGCGATGGTGTGGCGCCGCTGGTTCGCATCTTGAAGAAACTCGCGGAGAAGGGTTACGACGGCGCGTTATCCGTCGAACTGTTCCTGCCGGAACTGCAAGGCGGCGATCCCCAAGAGGTCGCGACCCAGATCCGCACCAAATGCGAAAAAGTGATGCGTGAGGCGAATGTTCTTTAAGAGAGCTCTGCTCCTGTTTGGGGTGATTAGCGCCCCTCTATTCGCCGCGGCGAACGACTGCGACCGCACGTGCCTCAAAACTACTCTCGATCAGTACCTGGCTGCGGTCATCAAGCACGATCCAACCGCGGCTCCTCTGTTCGTCGGCTTCCGGCAGACGGAAAACGCCGTGGTCGTGAAGCCCGGTACCGGAGTGTGGAAGTCAGTCACCGGGCTCGGGAAGGTGCAACGGCGTTATCTGGATCCCGTCAGCGGCCAGGCAGGCTACTTCGGCACGGTGGCAGAGAATAGTAACCTCGCGATCGTTACTGTGCGGATAAAAGTCGAAAACAAGAAAATCACGGAAGCCGAATGGCTGATCGCGCGCGATGGCGATCCGGGACTCAACGGTCCCGCGACGGCGACGCAGCGTGCGGGCAATTTCTTCGAGCCGGATAACCTTGCCGCGAATCCGCCTCCCGATAGGATCGTGCCGAAAGCCGAGAGGCTGTCCCGCGAGGCACTCATGGCGATCACCAATAGCTATTTCGACGGACTCACGGGACGCGACGGGTCCCTCATCATCGCGCATCCCGGATGCACGCGTCTGGAGAACGGCAACACGGTGACCGGTCGCGCAGGACGCGGCGGCGGCAAAGGACAGGAGGCTGTGAGCGACTGTACCTCCGGCTTGACGAACTTTAGCGCGATGGTCGCGGCCCGGCGGTATCCAGTGGTGGATGAGGATGCGCAGGCAGTAATGGCGATCGGCGTGTTTGTCCGGCGCCCTGGCGTGACCACGCGAAGAAACGTCTTCAGCGAGTGGTTCTTCATAGATAGCGCCAAGATCCGCACGATCTATTCGGCGATGTTCTACCCGACTCCGGACGCGTTTGTGCCCAATTGGCCGCCGTACGACGGGAACTGGCCGCTACCGGCTTCGTTACCACCGCCCGTGCAATCAAAACAATAGTTTCAACGCGAACTGCAACTGGCGCGAATCCTGCGCGCTCGAAATGCTGCCGAAGTTCGGCGTGAACGCAGTCCGATTGGGGATATTGAAATTCGGGTGGTTGAGGGCGTTGTAGACTTCCGCGCGAAACTCGAGCCGGAGCGGCTCTTTCACCACGATATCCTTCTGTAGCGAGAAATCGAATTCCTCCAGACCCGGGCCGATCACCGCATTGCGCGGTGCGTTTCCGAAACTGTAGAGCGCGGGAAGCGAGAACGCCGATGTGTTGAACCACTGCTGTGGCGTCTGCGGGCCGTTATTCGGGTCTGCTGAAACGTTCGGGCGCTGGGCTGGGCCGGCGCCGATATTCGCCTGATCGCTCGAGATATTCACGGTGAACGGTGCTCCCGATTGCGCTGTGAAATAACTTCCCGTTTGCCACTGACCCAGCACGGCCTTTACCCATCGAGTTTTCGCCGGAGCGGGGATCTGGTACACCAGGCTGACGACCGCTCGATGCCGGTGATCGAAACTCGACGATGCCTTTTCCGACGTCGTGTCGTACACGTTCTGCGGAAGATTCGCCTCGTTGAGCGTGGCTCCGGGATCGGATGCATCGTCTATCGAGTGAGACCACGTCCAGTTCGCATCGAAGGTCAGCCCCTTGCTGAAGCGCCGCTTGATGTCGAGAGCCATCGCGTGATACGTCGCCCATCCATCCCAGCGAATGGTGTTGAACTGGCTCAACTGCGGAATCGGACGCCGCGCGCTGATGTTGCCGGGGCCGGGCTGCGGCACATTGAGCACCGTCGAACTGTCCGCGTGCACTGTATGCGAGCCGATGTAGGCGATCGACAGCACGGTGCCTTGGCCGATTTCGCGCTCCAGATTCAGATTCCAGACTTCGTTGTATTCGATCTTGAAATCGTGATTTAGGTTATTACCGCCCACCGTCCCGAGGTTGGTGGCGGTCAGCGCGTTTTGGATTTGGAAGCTGGGCGGAGCCGCCGCATTCGAACTCACCGTCTTGGTCACGAAAAACGGCAGATTCTGCGCGAACGCAGTCACGATGCTGTACGCAGCCTGGTTGGGATAAATGCCAAAGCCCCCGCGCAGGACGGTGCTCGAATGTCCCGGCAGAGTCCAGGCAAATCCACCTCGCGGGGCAAGGCGCAGAGGACGCGATGTCAGCAGGCTGTTGTTCCAGCCCGCTTGGGCAGATGTCACATAGGGAACCGGCAGAAGCGGCAACAGCGCGTTCGCCGCGGCTGAAATCATCCCCGCGCTATTGCTCGCGATGACGAAACGGCCGCCGGGCACCGAGGGATCGATCGCCGACATCTGATTGTTCGCGTCGGTCATGTTCTGGTTGTATTCATATCGAAGCCCGAGATCGAATTTCAGATTGCGCGCGACCTGCCAACTATCCTGAATGTAGAAATGCCCCCAATTGGCGTTGGCGTCCATCGCGGCCCGTCCCAGGCCCACTTGCGCGGTGGTCGGATCGCCCAGCAGGAAATCGGCGAACGCGTTTCCATCCCCCAGGCCCGCCGCCGATGATGTGAATCGCGGCGTGAAAGAAAAGACGCCGCGGGCTCCGTTGGGATTCACGGGCTGCAGATCGTAATGCATAAGATACGCACCGAACTTAATGTTGTGCGCGCGCCAGTGGAGGCTGACGTTGTCGAAGAATTCGAAATCGCGGTTGTTGCGAAACGTGAATAGCGCCGGATCGCCCATGGTGGTGAACTGTCCGCCGAAGGAGACTTGCGGGAAACCCATATCTAGCAGGTTCGTCGTCACGCCCTGCAGTCCTGCGACGCTTGCGAACGGATTTCCGGCGTTCGGGCTAGTTTGCCCGCCGGCTACGGTGAGAAATGCGAATCGCGCCTCATTCAGGAATTCGGGCGAGAAGACGTGCGTCCAACCTGCCACGCCATTCAGCGTATGTGTGCTTAGGTTGCGGCCGAAACCGGGCAGCAGGCTCTCCTGCAATACTCCCGAGCCAAATGGGTCGAACTGCCTCGCATCGAAGAGAGAGAATCGCGCGTAGGCCGTATCGTTCGCGGAAAACTGGTGATCCAGCTTGGCGCTCGCATTGTTGCTGTTGATGCGCTGACCGCCCGAGGCGAGGAGGTTCTGCGCGATACCCGGCAAATTCGCGTGCGGGATGCTGGCCAGCAGAGCCGACGACACAGAATCCAGTTCGGTGACGGGAATGCGGTTGCCGGGAAACGGCTGGCGCGAACTTCCCGAGGAACTGTTCGGGTCGCTGTTCGGATCAAAGACCTGCGGTAACCCTGTGAAGTCACCGATCCGCATCGCATCGGTGGGAACCGAGAACGTGCTGGTCAGCGATTTCCGGACTCGCTGGCCCTCAAAGTCGGCGAAGAAGAAGGTTCGATTCTTGATCAGGGGCCCGCCCAGGCTTCCGCCGAACTGATTCTGGCGGAAGGGAGGGATCGGCGACGTTTGCGAATCGAAGAAATTCTTCGCGTCAAAAACATCGTTGCGGACGAACTCGAACAGGCTGCCGTGGAGCTCGTTCGATCCGGACTTGGTGACCACATTGATCACCGCACCGGACTTGCCCCCGAACTCGGGAGCGTAGGAAGTCTTCTGAATGTTGAATTCGCTGATGGAGTCGATGGAAGGCGCGACGACCATATTGTTAAAGTGCTCGTCCGTCACCGTCGCGCCGTCGATCAGATAGAGATTGTGCCCGCTCCGTTGCCCCAGCACGTTCACCAGCGTCCCGGCTTGCTGCATCGCGTCGCCGCGAGTTCCACCGGGCGGCCGCACCACGCCTTGGCTCAGCATCGCCAGATCCAGAAACTGCCGGGTCTTCAGAGGCAAATTGACGATCTGGCGGCTCAGGACCACGTCCTTGATTTCGGCGGATTCCGGCTGGACGGCGCCGCTATCGGCCTCCACCACTACGGTCTCATTGGCATCGCCGATCTGGACCGTGACGTCATGGCGAAGAGTGTCGCCGACATGCACCTCCACGTTCGACACTACGGACTGCTTGAAATTCGTCGCGTTCACTTTCAACGAGTACGTGCCGATGGGGAGCTGGGTTAGAAGGTACTGGCCGGAGCTATTGGTGATGGTGGTGAACTTCTGGCCGGTGTGAGCCTGTTCGGCGACCACGGTTGCCCCGGGAAGCGCCCCTCCCAGAGCGTCCTGCACGCTGCCGGCGATTTCCCCGGTGTTCATCTGCCCGAACAGGCACAGCGTCCCCAGCAGTAGAACCAGGGCTAATTGTGAAGGCCTCGTCAACCTTCCATTGTTTCAGACAATGTTCCACCGTGCCCTGGGCGAGGGCCGCTGGCCATTCTGCCTGTTCAGCGATAGAATCTCTAGGACATCTCAGGACAGGAGAACACCCGTGCGCTCTACGTTCGTAGCACTTGGCGCCCTTGCGATCGTCGCGGCCGCTGCGCTCACCGGCTACCGCGCGCCTCACGCCGAGGCTGCTACCGGACCCATTCCTCTCAACTGCAACCGGGCATGCCTCGAAAATCTGGTGGACCAATACCTTGCCGCCCTGGTGGCGCACGATCCGAAACGCCTGCCGCTATCGGCCGATGTAAAGTACAGCGAGAACGATCAGCTCATCGACCTCGGCGACGGATTCTGGAAGACTGTTGAAGGTCGCGGCAAGTACACGCATATCTGGGCCGATCCGGAGTTCGGCCAAGTGGCCTATATGGGGACCATGCGTGAAGCCGGCGCGCCATTGCTGATGAGCCTGCGTTTGCGCGTCGAACTGGGTCGTATCACCGAAATCGAATCGGTTCTTTTCAAACCCGGCGGGGCGGGGCCCAACAGCATCCCCACCATGGATGCGCCTTTTAAGCCTGAAGACATGTGGTTCAAGTCGATTCCACCGGCGCAGCAGATGTCGCGCCAAGAATTGATCGCCGTCGCGGACGGCTACTTCACAGGCCTTCAGAAGAACGACGGCAAGGGGATCAACGGCAGCGGCACTTATCCCTTCACTGCGGACTGCTCCCGCATCGAAAACGGATCCTATACCGCGAAGGCTCCGCCGCGTAATCCTCCGCCCGCCGACGGCATCGACGCATTCGCCATGGACTGCATGGGGCAGTTCAAGCTGGGATACTATTTCGTGGTGCAGAGCATCCACCATCGCCGTTATCCGGTGGTCGACCGCGAGCGCGGCGTGGTCTGGTCGCACGCAGTCTTCGATCAGGGGACTGTCAATAAGGGTGTGCTGTCGACTGGCAAGGCGTACGAGTTCAAGGGCTTCAACCGCCCTTCGAGTATCCTGGTGACCGAGGCGTTCCTGATCGAGAACGGCAAGATTCGGCGGGTGGAAATGGTCGGGCCCTCGGCGCAGTATCATATGAACTCCGCTTGGCCTGGCAGCTTGAGCGGAAATTAAAAGGACAACACATGAAAAGGTTTGTAATTTTGCTAGGCTGCGCTGTTTCTCTATGTGCCCAGCGCCCTTCGAATCCGGCACTGCTGGTGCCGCAAGAAGCGCCGGTCCTGGACTACGTGGCTGTGCCGGATCCTCTTCCCGTTCCTGATGCGGCGGCAATGGGAGCCTCGTCGGATGTCGCCTTCGATTCGAAGGGTCATCTATACGTCCTGAGCCGCGGCACCAAGCCACTCACCGAGTTCGACGAGAACGGCAAATTCATTCGCGCCTTCGGAGACGGCTTATTCACGCGCAGCCACGGTATCCGCATCGATAAGGACGGCAACATCTGGACGACCGATGTCGGCGCGCACACCGTCATGAAGCTCAGCCCGCAGGGCGAGGTTCTTCTCACACTCGGTACCAAGGGCAAGGCGGGCGAGTGGAATGGTGAATCGCAGCTCTTCAACGAACCGAACGATATCGTCTTTGGCAACAACGGAGACCTGTTCATCACGCAGGGCCACACGCCCGGCGCCGGACGGGGCGGCGTGCCGCAGAACCCCGGCGTCCTCAAGTTCGACAAGAACGGCAAGTTCATCAAGTTCTGGGGCGGCAAAGGCGCCGAGCCCGGCAAGTTCGACGTGGCGCACGGGATCGCCATCGACGCCAAGGGCCTGCTATGGGTGACCGACCGTGAAAATCAGCGCATCCAGATTTTCGACCAGGACGGAAAATACATCCGCGAAGTGAAGTATGCGGGCTTGCCGTGCTCGCTGGATATCGGCAAACAGAACATTTACATGGTCAATGGATTCACAGGCCAGCTTCTCAAGCTGGACCTGGACGGAAAAGTTCTCGCTGCGGTCGGAAAGCCCGGTGCGGCTGGAACCTGGGGCGAGTTCGGCGAGGCCCACTTCATCGCGGTGAGCCCGAAGGGCGAGATTTACGTCGCCGATTCGGTGAATCGCGCGGTGCAGAAGTTCGTGAAAAAGTAACAAAAAGGCCGCCCGTTGCCGGGCGGCCCATTCTCCCTATCGCGCACAACGGAGCGCGGCACACCTCGCCGCGCCCTGTGCGCTTCTGACTTCTGACTACTGTTTTCTGACTACTTCTTAGTAGTCCATCCCGCCGGGACCACCATGCTCGCCACCGGGCATCGGAGCAGACTTCTTCTCGGGGATCTCTGCGATCATCGCTTCGGTGGTCAGCATCAGGGCGCTGATCGAAGAAGCGTTCTGCAATGCCGACCGCGTCACCTTGGTCGGATCGATCACGCCGTTCTTCACCAGGTCCTCATACTGCGCCGTGGCCGCATTGAAACCAAAGTTGGAGTCGTTGTTCGCGCGGATCTTTTCGATGATGATGGCACCTTCATAGCCAGCGTTGCCGACGATTTGCCGAACCGGCTCCTCGCAGGCGCGCCGAATGATGTTGACGCCGATCTGCTCGTCGTGCTCCGCCTTGACGCCGTCCAGGGCCGCTGCTGCGCGCAACAGAGCCACGCCGCCGCCCGGAACGATGCCTTCCTCGACTGCCGCGCGAGTTGCGTGCAGCGCGTCCTCGACACGAGCCTTCTTTTCCTTCATTTCGGTTTCGGTGGCCGCGCCGACCTTGATCACCGCGACGCCGCCCGCGAGCTTCGCCAGACGTTCCTGGAGCTTCTCGCGATCGTAATCGGAAGTGGTCTCGTCGATCTGCGCGCGCAACTGCTTGATGCGTCCTTCGATGGCCTTGCCCGCACCGGCGCCGTCAATGATGGTGGTGTTGTCCTTATCCACCGTGATGCGCTTGGCCCGGCCCAGGTCCTTCAACTGGACGCCTTCCAGTTTGATGCCGGTTTCTTCGAAGATCGCCTGGCCGCCGGTCAGGATGCCGATGTCTTCGAGCATCGCTTTGCGGCGATCGCCGAAGCCGGGAGCCTTCACCGCGCAGGCATTCAGCGTGCCGCGGAGCTTGTTCACAACCAGCGTCGCAAGAGCCTCGCCTTCCACTTCCTCGGCGATCACCAGGAGCGGCTTGCCCGAACGCGCGATCTGCTCCAGTACCGGCAGCAGGTCCTTCATGTTCGAGATTTTCTTTTCGTGGATCAGGATGTAGGGATCTTCGAGCACGCACTCCATGCGATCGGGATCGCTGATGAAGTAGGGCGAAAGATACCCGCGATCAAACTGCATGCCTTCGACGGTCTGCAGCTCGGTCGACATGGTCTTGGACTCTTCCACCGTGATGACGCCATCCTTGCCAACTTTCTTCATGGCTTCCGCGATGGTGTTGCCGATGGTCTCGTCGCCGTTGGCGGAAATGGTGCCAACCTGCGCGATCATATCGCCGCTTACGGGCTTGGAGAACTTCTTGACTGCCTCGACTACGATTTCCACGGCCTTTTCGATGCCGCGCTTCAGGGCCATCGGATTCGCACCCGCGGCGACGCTTTTCACGCCTTCGCGGTAGATGCACTGGGCCAGGATGGTCGCCGTGGTGGTGCCGTCGCCGGCGATGTCGGAGGTCTTCGAAGCCACCTCGCGCACCATCTGCGCGCCCATGTTTTCCAGCGGATCCTTCAGTTCGACTTCCTTCGCCACCGTCACGCCGTCCTTGGTGATGGTGGGACCGCCGAACTTTTTCTCGAGCACGACGTTGCGGCCCTTGGGACCGAGCGTCACTTTGACCGCGTCGGCCAGTTGATTCACACCGCGCAGGATCGCCTGGCGGGAATTTTCGCTATATACAATCTGTTTTGCTGCCATAGTATTTTCTCCTTACAGAATCCTTACGCTGATTTCTTGGCCAGTTTGGGAGCGTCCATAAGAATGCCGAGAACTTCGTCCTCGCGCATAATCATGTACTCGTTGCCATCAACCTTGATGTCCGATCCCGAATACTTGCCGAACAGAATTCGATCGCCGGCTTTGACGTCCAGCGGAATCAGCTTTCCATCGTCGGCGCGCTTGCCCTGTCCCACGGCCACAACTTCACCTTGCTGCGGTTTTTCCTTGGCGGAATCCGGGATAAACAATCCACCGGCCGTCTTGTCTGCTTCGTCATCGAGCCGTTTGACCACAATCCGGTCATAAAGCGGGCGAATGTTCATAGTTCAACCTCCATCTGAGTTTTGCGTTTGAGAGAGAATCTCGGTTAAATCGAGCTCGGCAGGACTGCCGCGGCCCACGTATATTATTAGCACACTCGGCCGATGAGTGACAAGATGTGGTTGTAAGTTACTGATTAATAGTAATTTGCCGCGTCGATTCCGAGATCGGATGCAGCCGAATTTCGATTCGCTCGGCGGGAAAAAGGTCTGGAAACCGCTCCCCCCACTCGATCAGGACCACTGCCTCGCGATCGAAGATCTCGTCCAGCCCCAGCGTCGCGACCTGCTGGCGTGTGTCCAGACGGTACAGATCGATGTGGTAGACGCGTCGGCTGTCGTCACGTGGACCATATTCGTGGATCAACGTGAACGTCGGGCTAGTGACTTCGTCCGGGGTGGCCGCGCCCAATCCGCTGAGGATGCCCTTGGCGAGCGTCGTCTTTCCCGCACCCAGATTGCCGATTAGCAGAACCACCGCGCGCTTGGGGAGTTCGCTCGCGATCTTGCGCCCCAGCTCGATCGTCTCCTCTTCAGAATTGGTCTCAAACGATCTCACGAATCGCCTTAGGAAGATAGTGCAGCAGATCCGTCGCGATCAGGCATTGCTCGGTCAGTTCCTGCGCGCCAAGGTGTCCTGCGCGTCCGTGCAGCCAGACTGCCGCGCGTACAGCCGTATCGATCTGGCTCGGAAACTGCGCGATCATTCCTGAAATCATCCCGGTGAGAATGTCGCCGGTGCCGCCGGTCGCCATCGCCGGCGATCCGCTGGTGTTGATCCAGACATTGCCGTTGGGCAGTGCGATCAGCGTGCGATAACCCTTCAGGACTAGGCAAACGTTTCGATCCTGCGCGAACGCACGGGCGACCTTCAGGCGATCGCCTTCGCTGACCCTCTCGACTCCGAGCAATCGCGCCATCTCGCCCGGATGCGGAGTGAGCACGGTCTCGACGCCTCGACCCCGAAAATCGGTGCCGGCGATCGCATTCAGCCCGTCCGCGTCGATCACCATTGGTACGGTCGCTTCTTGCATCAATTTCGGGGCGAGGTCACGCCGATCACCCAAGCCCGGACCGACCGCCAACACCGTCATTCGCTCCAGCGAAAAGTTGTCGAGCGATTCTGACATCAACTCGGGCGCCAGCCGCGAAGAATCGGAGCACGCGACCGTGACTAATCCCGCTCCCGCGCGCAGCGCTGCTAGTCCCGCCATGGCCGCGGCTCCGGACTTGCCCGGCGCGCCGCCCACCACCAGCACGTGGCCGAAATCACCCTTGTTCGACTCACGCTTGCGGGGCCGGAACAGATGCCGGAAGTCATCCGGACTTGAAACTTCGAGGCCCCCGGGGATCAGCCACGGCGGACTGCCGATCTGCGTGACGACCAGACGTCCGACGTGCTCCTCGGCGCCAGGCGCCAGGTAATGCTCCACTTTCGGGGCGGTGAACGTCACCGTGATGTCCGCACGCACGCAATCGCCGCCCCCGCCGAGCCCCGACGGCAAATCCACCGCGACGATCCGGGCTTGCGGAAACTCTCGTGTTGCGCGAATCAGCTCCGCGGTGCGTCCCGTGGGCGGACCTTTCAACCCCGTGCCCAGCAGAGCGTCGACTACGACGTTCACTTCGCGGCGCTCGCGCAGTTTCGCGGGAACGTCGAACACCGGATGAATGCCGAGGTCCACGATACGCTTCAAGTTGTCCGCCGCGTCGCCGGTGAATTCCGAGGGATCCGCGGCCAGCACCACGCGCATCCGGCCCACGTTGTATTCATGCAGCAGGCGCGCGATTGCCAGCCCGTCGCCGCCGTTGTTGCCCTTGCCGACCAGGATGACGATGCTCTGGCGGTCAATCGGGTCGAACTCGCGCACCATCTCTTCCACCACGCGATGCGCCGCGTTCTCCATCAGCGCAATGCTAGGAACGCCATCTTCGATCGTCCGGCGATCAACCTCGCGCATTTGGTCAGCGGTCAATATTTTCATTCGGAAACTTTCATGCGGAGACCGTTCCCATGAGAAGATGCCCCAGCTTTTGCAGGTTGCTCGCATCTCCCATCGCGATCAAATGATCCCCGGGTGACATCTTCACTTCGGAGGAAGGATTGAAATGCATCTCGCCGTTGGCTTTGCGAATGGCCAGGATGACCACGCTGCTCTTATATCGGATGTCGACGTCCGCCAGCGTGCGCCCCGCGAAGCTGCTCTGGTCGGTCACCAGCACCTGTTCGATCTCCACATCCACGCCCTGCTGCTCGGTGAAATCCAGAAACTCCAATACGTGCGGCTTCAGCATCGCTCTGGCCATGCGATGGCCGGTGGTGTTGTACGGCGCGAACACGAAATCCGCACCGGCGCGCCGCATCTTCTGCTCGGAGGACTCTTCCGCGATCCGCACCGAAAGCTGTAAATTCGGATTCAGCGTCTTGGCGCTCAGAATAACGAACAAGTTGTCGGCATCCGACGCGAGCGTGGCGATCAGTCCTTTAGCTCGCGCGATTCCCACATCACGCAGAGTCTCGTCCCGGCTGGCGTCGGCCAGCACCGCCAGCATGCCGGCCCTGATCGCGCGTTCCACGCGTTCATCACTGTTGTCGATCACTACGAAGGGAGTTCCCGCCTTTCGCAATTCCTCCGCCGCGCCGCGTCCCACGCGGCCAAAACCGCACAAGATAATATGGCCTTCCAGTTTGTCGATCATGCTTTTAACACGCCGCTTTCCGAAGAATTGATTCAGCTCCAACTCGATGACGGTCTGGGTCATCGCGCCCACAGCCAGGAAAATCGTGGTCACCCCGACCATGATGAGAAACGAGTTGAAGACCCGCCCGGATTGGCTCAACGGGCGGATCTCGCCATATCCGACCGTGGTCACCGTGGTCAGCGTCATGTAGAAGGCATCGAACGCCGGAAAGTGCTCGATCCACATGAAGCCGACCGTCCCGACCGACAGCACCAACACCAGTGCGACCGCGATCACGATCAGCCGGCGCCGCAAATGCTCCATGGTTCCTATATTAGTGCCTCCGTTCGCGCCGGACCGTTTGGCCCAGGAATTGCTCTAATCGGCGGGGGCGATGGAAGGCCAAATTCTGAAGGTGGATTCGATCAGCGTTCGTTAGCGCTCGCCAGCCTACTTGAGAACGGTTTTGGCGACCGCCTGGTTCCCGTACTCGTCTTCCACGCGGACGGCTACAGTCACTTCGCCGGCCGGGCGATTGACCAGCGTCAGGCGATAGTCGTGCTCGAGAGAATCAGTAAGGCGCGTGGTCGGCTCGATCACCATCCAATCGCCGCCGTTCACTGAGTATTCCGCCCGGCCTAACCTACTCAGCGCATCTTTCGCGTGAAACTGCAGCGATCCTGCTGGCCCCCACGTGATCTCGGGCGGCGTGTTGTCGATGAGGAATGGATCGCTCTCCCGTAGCCCCGTAAGAGCCTGGTCGGGTGGATTCGAAGGAGCGTCGGTGGCCGAGACGCGGAGGACGTACTTGCCGTCCGGATAGGCCGTCGAATCCCAGCTCAGATAGCGCTCGCGAACCTTGTCGCGGACCAGTTTCCACGCGGTCTCATTCACGCCCCGGATCTCCACCTTGAACTGGAGCGTGTCTCCGTTATCGTCCTCCGCCAGCCAGCGTGCACCGATCTGACCCTTGGCGAAAGTCAACGCGGGCGTGCCTGGATCCGACGAAACGGGCGAAGCCTGAACGGGACGACGCTGAATCGGCGGCAGTATGAGCGTCGCACTTCGCGCAGTCGGCGCTGGTGCCGCGGTGGGTGTGGGGAAGTGATAATTCGGCGGCGTGATCTCCACCTGCGCGATCACCGGAGCCACGTTCTTCATCTGATACGCAACGCCCACGTCGGACAGTTCGGCGTTCCCGTTCAGCGTGGCGCGAAATTGCAGAAAGCGCGCGGGCGGAGAGGCCGCGCGGCCCTGATTGAGTGGAGCCCACGCGCTCCAATTTCGCTGCGCGCGGCCAACGTTGCCGGAGCGCGTCTCGAAAACTGTCCCTGCCGGGAATTCGGGCTCTTTGCTGATGCGGCCCCAATAAGAAAATCCGCCGGCATCCAAGACATCGCTTTCGAAAGTCCCCGAAGGTTCCAGCTCGGGCCCGATCGCAATCACCTGGCCGATGTTGCCGGTAACCGCATACAGCCGGCCTTCCGGCGCGCGCAGCAATCCCGTGATCTGCGTCGGCTCCACGTTCAGTAGGCGCGTGTAAGAGTAATCGCTGTCGATCCGGTACAGATTTCCGTGATTCCCGGTTCCCGCCAGGAGTCGCCCTTGCGCGTCGAAAGCGAGCGCATATACCAGATCCTGCGCGTGGCTCCAGATTCGTTGCGGATATCCGTCGCTCTGAATGCGATAAATCTCCGAGCCCCCGGCGACAGACTGCGAATTGAGAATCGGTAACGCTACTGGGATCGGCGACGGCCCTACGATCTGCACTGTTCCTGGCGGGGGTGGGGTTTGCGGCGCAGGTGTTGGCGCCGCACCGACAGCCGCGGGTGCTGCCACCGGCGTATTCGTGCGATTTCCCGCGCCCGCCGCATAGATCGCGCCATCCGCGCCGACCGCCACCGCCGTGATCTCGCGCTTCGGAGCCTGATACAACACAAAGCCTTGGCCTGCAGGTGTCACCCGCATGATCAGACCGCTGGGTTCCGTGCCGACGATCAGGTTATCCGCAGCGTCCACGACCATCGAACGTGCATGAGCCTCTTCCGTACGGAAAAATACCGACCCCACGCCAGCCGGCGTCACGCGATGAATCTCGCCACGGTCTCCGGTGGCGACATACAAATCGCCATTCTTGGCGAACGCGAGCGCCCATATGTACTTGGTCTTGGGATCGTAGAACACGTCCGCTTTGCCGTTACTGTCCACGCGATACACTTTCCCGTCGGGAGATGTCGCCGCGTACACCCGATCCTGACGGTCGATCGCAATCGCCTGCACCGCAATCCCGTCGAGTTCCGCCAGCAACTTCCCTTGCCCGCGAGTGTCGCCTTTTGAATCGATGACGAATAGCTTCGCTCGCGATCCGCCTAAGCTGCCGCCGCCCGTGTAAATCACGCCTTTGGAATCGCGCGCTACGGACCACAGCACGGCGGTCGACGAATCGTAGACTTCTTTCAACCGCGGAGCCACGGATAACCGGCCATCGCTCGAAAGCGATAGATGCTGGAGTGTGCCCTGATCGAAGTCCTCCATCGAGCCTTGCTCCCAGGTCTTGGTGTCGACCGCGAGCAACGGCGCGTAGACACACAAGATCGTCGAAAGAAGAAGGGCCAATCGCATGTGGGTCTGTACTAGCGAACCGAAATCGGGAGCGAGAAGCTACCGGTCACCATCTGATCGAACGGGATGGAAAGTTCTTCCTCGGCGCTCTCGGCGATGCCGGTTATCGCACGCCCCGCGCTCTTCTGGCTTTGGAGCACGTTCAGCACCGAAAGCGGCAGGGCCGGCAGAGTCTTATCTTCCGAATAATAAGTCGGGCGTCGCTGGACCACCGATACGTACAACCGGTTGTTGCCGCGCTCCTGATTGAGCAGAGAAACCACTTCCGGAACATCCAGGTAGCGATTGGAAGAAACGGCCGAAGTTTGCAGGCGGTTCAGTGTCACCGCATCGCTCAGCAGAATGCGATGTTCGCCCTTGGGCAGATCGGCAGGGATTTTCACTGTGATGTTCTGCTCGATGCGCTCGCCACGATACGGCCGCAGGAAAACTTTCACGGGAATCTCAGCGCCCGCGGTGACTTCGGCGGACGGCGTCCAGGCTGTATCGACCGACATGATCCGGCGATCCGGCAGCAGATCCACCGTGCACTCCACCTGCTTCAGATTCGGCGTGGTGATGTTGTTCTCGAACAGCCGCGTGAACTTATCGCCCCACCATGCGCCCAGCGTCAGAGGCACGGGCGCCATCGCGTCGTTGCCCGTTTGCACCGTGGATACGTGGAGTTTCTCGCTGCCGGTAAGTTGCACGTCGCCGCTAATCCGGTAGGTGATCTCGTCCGCGAATTCGTTCATCTGCTGCAGGGAATTCGCGAGAGTCATGTTCATCAGCAGCGGCGTCCACTTCTGATGGACGAACACACTGAAGTTCAGATCCTTCTGGCCGATCACGGCGCCGCCCGCGCCCAGCGAGCGCACGCGCACGTGGACAGGAACCGTTGGAGCTTCCGCGCCCAGCTCGCCCATGATGCCCGTATAGCGATCCTGCTTCAGCGCGCCGACCACTTCCGTCGCGCTGCCGAACTTGGTCGGCTGGTAGGTCGAGCCGAACACCATTAGGATTTCGCTCTTCGCCATCGGCATGTCGATCGGTCCCAAGTTATAGAACGGATGCCCGAAGGCCAGCACGCGCTTGCCGTCGTTATACGTCACTGTGCCCATGCCTGTCGCCGACATATCGCCCGAGACCAGAACGCCGCTGACGGCTTCGCCGGGATTGAGCGACTTCTCCCAACCGGCTGCCGGCTTCGCCGAGAGATTCCCAGCCGACGCGCCGCCTTGCACCGTGCTGACGCCCATCTGCGAAAACACCGGCTCGAACTGCTTCAACACGGCCGCGCTGAAACCGGAGAACATCATCGGCGTGTCGATCGGCTGCACGCCCGCGGAAAGTAGGCTGGCCCGCTGGTCACCTGATAACCCAGGCACACCCGGCGCATCCAATGCTTGCGCGACCTTGTCCGGCGTCCGCGCGTCGGCGGGACGAGAGGTATCGAAATCCTGGATCTCGAGCATCGACTCGATCGGCGTGATGCCGCAGATCGCATCGGGCGAGAAAACACCCATGCGCAGAGAGATCGCGCCCATCAGTTTCCCGTCGAAGTAGACTGGGCTGCCGCTCATTCCCGCCGCGACGCCGGTCACTTTGCCTTTGCCGCCGAGTTTGCAGATGATCACGTCCTGCTTCGGTCCGAGGTAGTTTTTCCAGATTCCGACGATCTCCACCGGCATCGCTTCGGGCTCGGTTCCCTGGAAAACTGTCCAGGCCGTGGCCTGCATCCCGGGCTTTACGCTCTTCAGTGGAAGAATCTCCACTTTGCCCGCTTTGGGAGGCGCCATATCGGCGCCATTAGACACACTAGCTACAGCTAGCGTGGCAAAAACCAGCCACGTCTTCATCTGAGTACCTCTGTGTCTCTATTATCTACCCAGATGCTTGTAGGGGTCGGGCATGCCCGACCCGCCTATCCCATCATCTTGCTCAGCTTGGAACCCGCGCGGATGATGGTCTCAGTCCGCTCCGGACCCGTCGAAATCGCGCCGATCTCCACGCCCGCGCGCTCTTCCAGAAACTTCAGGTACGCTTGCGCCTTCTCGGGAAGATCTTCGTAACGTGTGATCCCGCGCGTCGACATCTGCCAGCCCGGCATCTTCTCATACAGAGGCTCGATGCCTTCGAGCGACCGGTACGTGGCCGGCATATCTTCGATTTCCTTGCCGTCCAACCAATAGCCGACGCACACGGGTATTTTCGCGAGCTGATCCAGCACGTCCAACTTGGTGATGAACAGCGAGTCGAAACCGTTGACCATCGCGGTGTAGCGCAGCAGCGGCACATCGAACCAGCCGCAGCGGCGGGGGCGCCCGGTAACTGACCCGTATTCGTTGCCTTCGCGGCGGAGCAGGTCGCCTGCGGCATCGTTGGTCTCGCTCGGAAAGGGTCCGGTCCCGACGCGGGTGATGTATGCCTTCGATACGCCGATGATGCCTTGAATTTTTGTGGGGGGCACGCCCAAGCCGGTGCACGCCCCGCCCGCTGCCGCACTAGAAGATGTGACAAAGGGATAGGTCCCATGGTCGATATCGAGCATGGTTCCCTGCGCGCCTTCGAACAGAACACGCTTCCCGGAGGCCATGGCATCGGCCAGCAGCTTCGACGTATCGCAAACCAGCGGTCGGATCTGCGCTGCCAGTAACTCGGTCTGGCAGCGAATGGCGGTGTAATCGATCGGCCCTTCCAGTTTGAAAGTGTCCGCCAGGGTCTGCTTGTCCTCGGCGAGAGTGTCGTACAGCTCGCGGAAACTGGCTGGATCGTAGAGATCCGCGATGCGAATCCCGCGGCGGCCGATCTTATCCTCGTAACACGGCCCGATCCCGCGGGCCGTAGTCCCCAGCGGAATGCGATTTTCGCGGGCTTCCGACATCTTCTCCACCAGCCGGTGGAATGGAAAGATCACATGGGCGCGATTGCTGATCCGAAGCTGCGACCTCACGTCGATCCCCGCGGCTTCGAGCATGGCCATTTCTTCGGCCAGCGCCGCCAGATCCACCACCACGCCGTTGCCGATCACCGCCGTCACTCCGGGGCGCAGAATACCACTGGGGATCAGCTTGAGAATAAACTTCTTTTCGCCGATAAACACCGTGTGGCCGGCATTGTGCCCACCTTGGTATCGCGCCACGATATCGAAGCGTTCCGCCAGCAGATCGACGACTTTCCCTTTGCCCTCGTCGCCCCACTGGGCGCCCAGGACGATTACGTTATTCATTTTTGATTGCGCACAACGGACTCCGCGTGCTCCAGCGCACTATTGTAGCAATGAGTATTCGAAGTCCGGAGCGCACAGCGCGCGGCGGGCACCGCGGATAGGGACAATCACGCCGCGCTGCGTTGTGCGCGATCAAAATCCGTTACGATAACTTTGATGCAGCTTTCCGATATCTTCCTCCAGCTTGGCGAGGAAAACTTTAACAGCCTCCTCCGCAGCATCTCGATAGGCCGCCTGAAGACCTACCAGCTTTATGACCGCGCGAAGACCATCCTGTACCTCAATAAGCTGAATTCCGAAACGCTCCGCAAAGCTGCGCCGCGCATCTGGGCGCGCATCGGCGAACGCAACGACGAATTCGCTACCGAGGTTTCACAAGCCATCCTGATTTCGCACCTGGATATGATCCGCGCCGTGCTGGACCATCAGGGAATCCCCCACGAAGACGGGTTTTTCGCCAAGGACGCCGACGTCTCCAGCCATTTGAAGGAAGGCTGGCAGCAGCAGGTCTGGGAGAAGTTTCACATGGAGTACCCCGCGGCGCCGCTGCTATTCTATATCAATCACCTGGGTTGGGAAATCACTAAGGCCGAACAGGTGTTCCAGCCTGCCGCATGAAGGAACTTTTCGAGGCCGCGCGCGCCGGGGATCTCGCGCGTGTCCAAGCTCTGGTGGATGCCGACCCTACACTTGCGATCTTCGCAGCGGCCATCACAGGAGATACCCACCGCCTGGAAGAACTGGTGACCGGAAATCGCTCACTGGTATCCGCCGTCAGCACCGATGGCTGGACGCCGCTGCATCTGGCTGCATTTTTTGGAAAGGGCGACGCCGCGCGTCTGCTGCTGAATAAAGGCGCAGCCGTGACCGCGCGATCCACGAATCAGATGGCGAACACGGCCCTGCACGCCGCGGCAGCAGGTAAGCATGCCGATATTGTGAAGCTCTTGCTCGATCACGGCGCCAGCGCTGACGCGCGCCAGCATGGCGGATGGGCGCCGCTGCACTCGGCCGCCCAGAATGGCGATCTCGAATCGGCTCGCGCTCTCATCGATGCCGGCGCAGATGTATCGGTCCGCGCCGATAATAATCAGAAGCCTCTCGATCTCGCGCTCACGAAGGGGCAACAAGCCATGGTCGAGTTCCTCGAAGCAAACGGAGCGGAGTTGTAAGGTGCAAGTTATCTCTGAAGTCCATGCCTCCGCGCTGGCTGCCTTGGAACGTGCCAGCACTCTCGAAGAGTTAGAAGCCATTCGTGTGGAGGCGCTTGGCCGCAAGGGCAAGCTAGCGGAAGTCAGCAAGACCTTCGGAAAACTCGCGCCGGAAGAGCGCGCCAGCGCGGGCAAACTTCTCAATACTGTTAAGCAGGATCTCGAAACACGTCTGGAACAGCGCAAGGCCGCGCTGGAGTCGGTCGCAACGGATGTTCGGCTCGAATCCGAGTGGATCGATCTCACGGCGCCCGCTCCCGGAATTCGTCTCGGCAGTCTGCATCCAATCACGCGGGTCCAGCGTGAGCTCGAAGAGCTGTTTGTGTCGCTGGGCTTCGCGATTATGGACGGTCCCGAGGTCGAAACCGAATTCTACAACTTCGACGCTCTCAACATCCCCGCCGATCATCCCGCGCGCGATGCGCAGGACACGTTCTGGCTCAAGGACGGCCGCCTTCTCAGGACGCACACGTCGCCGGTGCAGCTTCGAGCGCTTGAAAAATTCGGGCCGCCGCTGAAGATGATCGCTCCCGGGCGCGTGTTCCGCAATGAGGAAGTCGACGCATCGCACGAGCACACGTTTTATCAGCTCGAAGGCATGATGGTGGATCGCGATGTCTCCGTCGCGCACCTGCTGTACTTCATGAAAACGCTGCTCTCGGCGATCTTTCATCGCGACGTCACGGTGCGCCTGCGGCCCGGATTCTTCCCGTTCGTCGAGCCAGGATTCGAGCTCGATATCCAGTGCCTCATCTGCGGTGGCAAGGGCTGCCCTGTTTGTAAACATTCCGGCTGGGTGGAGCTGCTGCCGTGCGGCCTGGTGAATCCGGCGGTGCTGCGCTATGGCGGCGTCGATCCGGAACAGTGGAACGGCTTCGCGTTCGGCCTGGGACTCACGCGCCTGGCCATGATGCGTTACGGCATCGACGATATTCGCCTGTTCGCCGGCGGCGATCTTCGTTTCCTGAGGCAGTTCTAGGCGATGAAATTCTCCTACAACTGGCTGCGCGATCTGGTCGACCAACTCGACGCGCCGCCGCACGAGCTGTCTCAGCTCATCACCATCAAGACAGCCGAGTCCGAAGGCGTCGAGGCTCACGGCAACGATTACGTCATCGAGATCGACAATAAGTCGCTCACGCATCGGCCCGATCTTTGGGGTCATTACGGCATGGCCCGCGAGGTGGCCGCGATCCTGGGGCGTAAGCTGGTCGACCCAGTGAAGCCCGCGCAGTTTCCGGGCAACGCGCCCGTGCGCGTGTCGATCGAAGATCATGCGCTGTGCCCGCGCTACTCCGCACTGGTTTTCGAGAACGTCACGGTCAAGCCGTCGCCGGAGTGGCTCCAGCAGCGGCTCGAAGCGGTCGGCTTGAATCCGATCAACAACATCGTCGACGTGACGAATTACGTGCTGGCGGAGATCGCCCAGCCTATGCACGCTTTCGATGCGACCAAGCTGCAAGGCGATGAAATTATCGTTCGCTCCGGGCGCGCCGGCGAAACCATCAAAGCGCTGAACGATGAAAGCTACACGCTGGATCCTTCAAATCTGGTGATCGCGGATCCGGGCGGGCCGGTGGCGATCGCCGGTATTATTGGCGGTGCCGATAGCGCAATCTCGGATTCCACCACGCGCATCGTCCTCGAAAGTGCGAATTTCAACGCGTCCAGCGTCCGCAAGACTTCCTCGAAGCTCAAGCTCCGCACCGACGCCTCCATGCGCTTCGAAAAAGCGCAGGACCCGGTGAACACCATTCGCGGCCTTGACCGGGCCTTCGCGCTGCTGCAGGAAGTCTCTCCCGGCATCCGCTTGGTGGGTGGGCTGGCCGATAACCATCGCCCACTGCCGGTGCCGCCCCCTGTTGTGCTTCCTCTTGACTGGCTGGATCGCAAGCTCGGCCGGGCGGTCCCTGAAGCGGAAGTTCGCGGGATTCTCGAATCGCTTGAGTTTCGAATTGAAGAAATTGCCCCGCGCGTGTTCTCCGTGTTCATCCCCAGTTGGCGCCTCACCAAGGACGTCTCCATCAAGGAGGATCTGGTGGAAGAAGTTGGGCGCATGATCGGCTACGATTCGATTCCGCCGGTCGCTCCACTGACGCCCGCGCGCGTTCCTCCGGGGAGCCCTGAGCGCGAGTTTCACCACCGTATTCGTGAAATGGCCGCGGCGCAGGGATTCACGGAGGTCCACAACTACTCGTTCATCAGCGAGGAAATGGCGCGAGTCTTTTCCGTGGATTTATCCGCGCACGTGCAGGTCTCGAACCCCATCGCGTCGGATCAGAATCTGCTGCGGACGAGCCTCCTTCCGGGCATCTGGAAAAATGTCAACGATAACGCTCGGCACTTCGACGAGTTCCGGCTGTTCGAAATCGGCCGCGCCATTCATCCCGACCGCGAGGTGCCGCGTTTCACGGCCGCGCTTTATGCAAAAGACGACGGTGTGCCGGCTCTCTTCGAGCTCAAGCGTCTGGCCGAATGCCTTTTGCCTGGACTCTCGGTACGCCCTGCCGGTTCGACACAATCCTACGAGCATCCCCGCCGCACGGGAGACGTAATGCACGGTGAGACCAACATCGGCCGTCTGTTCGAATTTCATCCCAAAATGATGGAAGGCGGCCGCGCCGCGGTACTGGATCTGGATCTCACCCGTCTGATGCAGCTCCAACCAGAAGCGGAGCGTTATCAACCCTTGCGCCGGTTCCCCGAAAGTGCGTTCGATCTTTCGGTTCTCGCTGGACCCCGAGCCCTCATTGCCGATGTGCAGTCGGCTCTGGAAAAATTGGCTGGAGAAGTGCTCTTGTCCATCGTTTTTCTGCGGGAATTCGCGCTACCTGACGGAGCTCGCAGCTTGTCCTATCGGATCACTGTCGGTGCTCCGGACCGGACGCTTTCGGCGGAGGAAGTCGGAGCAGTTCGCTCGCGGATCATCGATGGCATGCGCTCGGCGGGCTACGAACTCAGGCTCTGACTTTACTTCGCTGATACACCAAATTCGCGAAGTAGTTCAGAGTCTTTGCCGTACAGCCGGACCCAGTACACTCCGTTTTCAAGCGGCTTGGACATCGTCGCGACCAGTTTCCCGTCGATATCCGATACCGCGCCCTTCCAGGCCGGGTTTCCGGCCGCATCCACCACCTCGACGCGGTACGCCGCTGTGGACACCAGATCCCGCAAGTCGATACTGAGTCGCAGAGGTTTTCCGGCCGGCGCGGGAGCCAGAGGGCCCGGGCCGCGCAGCGAGGAAAGGCTCACCGCAACTGGTGCGGAAGTCTCTTGCGGGTGCTTCCAGACCACTACGAGCGCCAGAATTACCAGCGCAATGGGCATCAGAGCCGTTCTGTTGGCGAGCCTTGGGAGGAGACTCCACCACGGAGCCGGTTGGCTAGCCGCGAGCTTCATAGCGGCCACGAACTCGTCAGTTTGCGCTACGGAAGTTTGACACCTCTCGCAGAGCAGAAGGTGTTCTTCGACTTGGGCTGCAAGGATCTCCGGAAGACGATCAAGAACGTACGCTTCGAGGATTTCCTCGTTTGGATGGGGCAAGAAACATTTAGTTGGGTCCAGCACGATTCCCATAACGGAGCATCAAGCAAGAGCTACGTTTCAAAGTAGAACGTCTGTTTCTTAGTGGGACACACTCCTTGAAGTTCTCAAGAAAACTGTACTTAGGGTCTTGTGTATCAGTTTTTTCTTACCCAGCTCACCAAAACGAGCTTTCGCTCGGGATTTCAGCAGGCGAAACTGGGTCTCGGTCAGGCCCATCTCCGAACAGATCTGATCCTGACCCTGCTCTTCGATGTAGAAGCGCGTCAGGATCTCTCTATCCCGGTCCGACAGCTCTCCCAGGACTTGCCGGATGAGCCCGATCCGCTGGCGGAAGATCGCAGCCTCCTCGGGGTTTCCGCGAGGATCTGCGACGCGGACGGTGGAATCGAACTCCGCTTGTTCGCGGCGGTTGTGCACCACTTTATCGATATGGGCAGCCACCTGGCGGCGGACGATGGTGCGGACGAAGCCCATCAACCGTTCTGGTTCCCGCAACTCTCCCCGCCGAATCGCTTGCACCACCACCACGAAGGTGTCGTGGACTTTATCGTCCAGCTCCTGCGGTCCCAGTTGGCGGCACAGATAGAACCGGATTCCGCGCGAGAAGAGCTGATAAAGCTCCTCCATACCATCGGTCTTCTCCAGGCGGATCCGTTCCACCAGCTCCACCCATCCCGCATGGACATCCGCCGTTTCCTCGGATGGTCCGGCGAGCGCTGCATCACTCCCTTCCAACAGTGGGGCTTCCAATGACTGTGTAAGTGCGGCTGCCGCAGCAGTGGCTGTGTCCAGGGCCGCTAAGTGAGTGGGCACCTGCTCGGATTCGGGGGGCGGGTTGGGCGCCACCGCGGGCGAATAAATTCGGCGCCTGGAACGAATCACCGTCCACCTCCTGTCACCTGGAATGCGGCCCAATAGCCGGGCGCGGCTTGCCAAGTTCCCGAATGGATCTGTTCCACTTGACTGCGGCGCAAGGCTTCGGCCGCGGAGTTGGTCCGCAGATGTTGGTAGAACGACGGAATCAGATCGCCGTCCGCATCCGGCACCGGCCAATTTGTCGCCACTACGGCTCGTGCACCTGCCATCATCCATGCCCGCGTAAGTCCGAGCAATCCTGCGCCCACGCGGACATCGCCCGTGCCGGTGGCGCATCCGGTCATCACGATTAAGGCCCCGGGGACGTGCTGCATACCGATTTCGGCGGTAGACAGCAGCTCTGGACTGCCGCTTGCATCCATCGAGAAAGCTAGAAATGCCTGCTCGGAGTGCGTCTCGGAAGTCAGAACATGCGTCGCCAAATGAATCGTCGAGGGCGCCGCATCGAGCGCGTCCAGAAAAGCGCCGCGCTGCGCCGCCGTTCCTTCCAGAATTTGTACTTGCCGGGGAAGCCCGGTATCGCTTTGCCAGCTTTGAGAACTCCGATGCAATTCCCGAGCGCTACTGACCAGGCGGTTCAACTGGTTGCGATCTTCATTCCGATTCGCTTTCCACGCGGGCCAATTCGGCTTCCACATCGGATCGGGGTTTCTGCGGCGATCCGCCGAATTGTATACCGGGTCCGCGACGCCCAGATATCCGCCCGTCGAAGCCATGCCCTCAGTTAGGAAAAAAGCCCCGGGGATCTCTTGCGTGGAATGGCGTTCCGCGGCATAAACCGGCTGGCCATTCTGGTAATCGCTCGCGAGCGCCGCGAACGGCAACTCGAACAGCACCCCATCCAGTGACATCAGCCAGGACGTCTTGGCCGCGTCCGCCGGATCGAGTGAACCAAACAGCCGTTTGTAAAGATCAGCACCCACTTTATCTCCTGCCGACTCGCCCTTGAGAATCGCTTCCCGAAACCGATCTACATCCCGGCGGATCTCAGCCTCCGCCGGCAGTCTGTGTAGCTTTATGCCGCTTTGGGTAACGGCCCAAAGATAGGATTCCCGCTTGCCTAGGTAAAAACTGAGTAGCAGCTCAGATTCACCTAGTCCTTGTTGAATATCAATAAGTGAACTCCGAGTGCGAAAATTCTCGGCTAACCTCACCGCAAACCCGATCCCGGCGGTTGCTTCCATTTCGGTAAGTTCCAAATGGAGACGTTCTGACTCACGACTTCCGGTTCCGTTGGCACTTAAATCACGGGCTTCCTGCTGGTTCAACCGCTGCAGCGTTTCCCAATAGGCTAAAGGTAGTCTCTTTTTCCACACGGGCACCAGTTCCCGACTTT
>Ga0265314_10000539_pt1 | contig 48717 bp, 43 predicted proteins | sample 4126metaG_FD_203106 | JGI IMG/M metagenome (GOLD analysis project Ga0265314, IMG submission 203106) | Rhizosphere microbial communities from Carex aquatilis grown in University of Washington, Seatle, WA, United States - 4-1-26 metaG | ecosystem: Host-associated > Plants > Roots > Rhizosphere >... | reverse complement strand
TTTGAATCAAAGCCCCTGGCTATCGCAGTGCCGCACCTACGGTGTTATGGCGCGGGTGATCTCTCAAGCATGTTGCGCCGATAACGCAGGTCCTTCATGACGCTGCAGGCTCGGGGAAGCTGGCGGAAGGTGATTGGTAGTGACCGTGACACTGGGTGACGATGGTGACGATGGAATGCACGCAAAGTTTTTCTGATTGCCAGCAGGCAAAGTGCCAGTGCCGCACTTTCATCAACCGATAGCGCCGCACACTACCCGCGTCGCGGGCGAAACCACCGTGATTGGACGACTTGCGCGCCGTTTTTGGACGACTTATTGGACGACTTGAGCCGACGAAGTCGGCGTGGCGATGAAGGATGTTGCGTTCACAAGTCAGGCATTGGTAACGGTTTGCGACACGCGCGACGCCCCCACTATTAGTAGATGGACGACTTGGACAGCCTATTCTCTACTTTTCGAGCGAAGGCTAGGATCGTCGCGTTCGGTTCCATAGGGAACACCTTGGGCGACCTCCTCAGCATTTGGCAGCGGTGGCCGGCAAGGCCGGTTTTTCCGCTCATCATCGGAAACCGATTTTGTTTCCGGTGCGCTCGATTGACCGACTGCGGGGCGAAGTTGAGTAGTTCGGCGGCGCGGTCGATCGCCGGTCTGTTCCGACGGCATCGCAGCCGATCACGATCATCCGAATGCGGAGTGAAGCTCCGGCCGGCTAGGATCTCGCCCCGCCGCTGACCATAATGGGCCTTTGCGTGATTGCACCGGAGAGGAAACAGAGGCGCGCATGTCGAACGTCAGCACGGTCGCCAAGAAGATCATCGGCAACGTCGAGAAGGTGGTTCTCGGCAAGCGGCAGGAGATCTTGTTGGCCCTGGTTTCCTATTTCTGCGAGGGACACATTCTCTTGGAAGATGTGCCCGGCGTGGCCAAGACCATGCTCGCAAGGGCTTTGGCCCTCAGTGTCGATTGCAGTTTCAAGCGCGTCCAGTGTACGCCGGACCTGCTCCCTTCCGATATTACCGGGGCTTCGATCTTTAACCAAAAGACAACGGAATTCATTTTTCGTCCCGGCCCGATCTTCGCCCAGATCGTGCTGGCCGACGAAATCAATCGAGCCACCCCTCGCACGCAGGCCGCCTTGTTGGAAGCCATGGGCGAAGGCCGTGTTACGGTCGATGGTGAAACCTACGACCTCCCGCGGCCATTCCTCGTGATCGCCACCCAAAACCCGGTTGACCACGAAGGCACCTTCCCGTTGCCCGAGGCCCAGCTCGACCGCTTCCTCGTGCGGCTCAGCCTCGGATATCCCAGTTTCGAGGAAGAGGGCAAGATGCTCGAACGTTTGCAGCGCGGCCACCCGGTCGATCATCTGGCGCCGGTCGTCTCGGCCACCGACGTGATCGCCTGCCAGCGCGCCGTGCGCGAGGTCTACGTCGACGAGAAGGTGCGCAATTACATTCTCGAAATCGTCCAAGGCTCGCGATTGCACGATGACGTGCTCCTGGGCGGCAGCCCACGCGCCTCGCTGGCCCTGTTCCGCACGGCGCAGGCCGTGGCGGCGATGCGAGGGAATAACTTTGTCCTGCCCGACGACGTCAAGCGAATGGCCCCCTCGGTACTCAACCACCGCCTCGTGCTGCGGCCGGAAAGCCGGCTGCGAAAAGTGACCGCGGCAAAGGTGGTCGAAGAGGTGATCAACGATGTCCCCGTGCCGACGGGCAACGTGGGGGCCGCTGCGGCCCGCGCCCCATGAGATGGTACCTCGGCGCGGCGTTCATCCTGCTGGTGGCGCTCGTTTTTCAGTTGGGACTGTTGGCCTACGCGATGTACGTGCTGTTGGGCTTGATGCTCGTCAGCCGGTACCTCTCGCGCTACTGGATCGAGCACCTCGAAGCCGAGCGAGAATGCAACCGGCTGACCGCCGAAATCGGCGACAAGCTGGCGGTGCTGGTGAATGTCAAGAACACCGGCCGCTTCCCCGTTGCCTGGGTGCTCATCGAAGACAGTCTTCCACGGCAAGCGATCGTTCAACGCCCGCCGCGGCTGAAAGTCCACGGCAAACGAATGATGATTGCCATGCTCCGGCCCGGCGCGCAAAAATCGCTTCGCTACCAGCTCGAATTTCAGATGCGCGGCTACTACCAACTCGGGCCGGTCGTGTTGGAGACGGGCGACCTGTTCGGCTTGCACCGCCGATATCGCGTAGGCACGGCGCCGCATTTCGTGCTCGTTCATCCGCGGCTTGTTCCGCTCGTCGGTTACGACCTCGCGTCGCGCCGCCCGGTTGGTGAAATCCGCCTCACGCACCGGCTTTTCGAAGACCCCACACGGATCGCCGGGCTGCGGCTTTACCAGGCGGGCGATCCCTTGAACCGCGTGAACTGGCGTGCGACCGCGCGCACCGGCATTCTGCACAGCAAGATCTACGAACCCTCGACGATCGCCGGCGCATCGATCCTGCTGGCATTCCATCAGGATGAGTACCCCCGGCCGAACGAACCGGTGCGTAGCGAATTGGCGGTGACCACCGCCGCCTCGGTGGCCAACGCCGTTTATCTTCTAGGGCAGCAAGTCGGGTTGGCCACCAACGGGCGCGATGCCGCCGACCGCATCCGACAGGAGGGATGGGCCCATGACTTTCGCACCCGCGCCGCCGCAAAGCAGAATGTCAATATGCGCGAGCGCAGCGACCGCTTGCAGCCCGTCATTGTTCCAACGCGTCGCGGGCACGAGCAGTTTCAGCGCATTCTCGAAACCCTGGCCCGCGTCGAACTGACCGACGGACTGAGGTTCGATCAGCTTGTTCTGGAGACAGTCAGCCGCTTGCCCCGCGACGCCACCGTGGTCGCCGTATTGCCGACGGTCAGCGAGCCGACGGCGTTCGCCCTAGGTAGCCTGCGGCGGCGCGGTTACGCCGTGACGGCGGTTTTGATTGCCTTCAGCGACGACGAATACGTCGACGGCTCTGGGCGGCTGCTGGCAGAAGGGGTTGAAACCCGCCGCGTCGCCGATGAGGCGAGTCTTTCGGCTTTGTGCGGGCAGCATTTATTGCGGTGACATGTACCCGGACGAGTCGAAGAAACGGACCGAACAGGTAGCTGAGTGGCGCTACGAAGCCGAAAAGTGGGTTGAGTCGGGTCGTTGAACTAGATGTTATGCAAGCGTCATTTGACTGAGTTTGGCCGACGATTCCCCATGGGATTTCACTCCCTCGAGCGGTCACAGCCGATCCTGAATCTGCTAGTATGAGCTTATCCCTCCGCAGGAATCATGGTTGCTCATGGCACGCCGTCGCCGCCCTGAAATGACGTCGATCGATTACGTGGTCATTGCCCTTAGCCCGGCTTTGATCATGGCCCTGGTGGGGAGCCTCTGCTTCTTCCTGCTCGAGATTGGCTATCAAGGAGAGTTTGGCGGGCGCCTCAACTGGATCCTGTTCTGCTTCGTCTTCGCCATCGTGCTGATCGCCCGGATCTCGATCGAGGAAGGGAAAGAGAAGGCCCTATTCTACGGGCTTGCGCTGTCGGGTGCCGTGGCTCTGGCCGTACTGAAATTCGTTCCCTCGCCCTTCATCGCTTGGGGCCTGATAGCCGTCGTCTGGTGGTGCGCCAACAAGCTCACCTGGGATTGCACGGTGATCGACGACGAACAGGACGCCTCGGGCGAGGGGCTGTTGCAAGTTGCCGGACTCGACCGTGGCGAAGCCTCGAAGGCTGCCGATCCGAACGAGGCCGACGTGCCGGCGAACGATGCGGAGGAAGGCACCGACCGGAAGCGCCGAAAACAAGTGGCGTGGTGGCAGCAGTGGTTCGGCGCCGTCGAGGCCGACGCGAACCAAAAGAAGCCGCACGCCCCGGGCGTTTGGGTGGTCTATTTTTCGTTGGCTGCACTACCGCTGTTCGGGCTGGGGCAGTCGATGGTGCCGGCGAGCGATATGGCGCGGCGCCGGTACGTATTCTTGCTTCTGCTCTGCTATGTCGCCGCCGGGCTGGGGCTCTTGCTGACGACCAGCTTTCTCGGCCTGCGGCGCTATCTCCGCCAAAGGAAGATGGAGATGCCGCTACCGATGACAGGCGTTTGGCTGGGGGTGGGGGCCGTGCTCATCGTGGCTTTGCTCGTAGCCAGCGTGATTTTGCCGCGTCCCAGCGTGGAGTACCCAGTCGAGGAATTGATCGCCAACGTCGTCGGCTCTCCCAAGCGGCAAGCGTCGGATTACGCCGTGCTCACCGACGGCCATGGCGAAGGACAAGGGCGGCCATCGTCGGACGCAGCCAGCCAGGCGCCGGGCCAGCAAAGCGGTAACCGACAGAGCGGTAACCAACAGAGCGGTAACCAACAGAGCGGAGGCCAGCAAGGAAGCGGCCAGCAGAGTGGTGGGCAGCAAAGCGGCCGCCAACGGAGCGACGGGCAGAAAGATGCTGGGCAAAAAAATGGTGGGAAGGAAAGCGGCGGTGAACAAGGCGGTGGTCAGCCGGGCGGCGGTCAACAAGGTTCGAGCCCACAGGGTGGCAATCAACAGGGTGGCAATCAACAGGGCGGGAGTCAGCAAGCAGGGGGTCAGCAGAGCGGTGACCAACAGAGTGGTGGGCAGCAAAGCGGCGGCCAACAGAGTGGTGGCCAACAGAGTGGTGGCCAACAGAGTGGTGGCCAACAGAGTGGTGGCCAACAGAGTGGTGGCCAACAGAGTGGTGGCCAACAGAGTGGTGGCCAACAGAGTGGTGGCCAACAGGGCGACAGGCAAAAAAATGGTGGCCAAGAAAATGGTGGGAAGCAAAGCGGTGGCCAGCAAGATGGAAACCAACAAGGAGGCAGCCAACAAGGAGGCAGCGAACAAGGAGGCAGCCAACAAGGTGGAAAGCAGCAGGGCGGCAATCAGTCAGGAGGGCAACAAGGGGGGGATCAAAAAGCAAAAAACCCAGCATCAAGCGGAGAACCGAACGATCCAAACAAGGACTCCAATCGAACAGAGCATCCGTCTCCCAGCGGCGCCGCGTCGCAGCCGGCAGGTCAAGGTGTTCAACCAGGCAAGGAAGCGAAGCCACCCCAAAGTGGCTCGCCCGGCGGCAAGACGCCGAGTTCGTCGGCGAGCGCCCCACCACAACCACCAAAGCCCCAGTCCAGCTTTCCAAAGCTGCCGAAGTTCAACTGGTCGTTGGCGAGTTGGATTCGCTGGTTGATGTACGGTGTGATGCTAGCCGCGGCGATCTTTGGGTTCATCCGCTACCGCGAGCAAGTGCTCGCCTTCCTGCGGCAGATGCTCGAAGAGCTGAAGTCGATTTGGAACGACTTGTTCGGGCGCAAGCATCCGGCGGAAGCCTCCGCCGGCGCGGAGGAGCCGCGACCAATACCGCGTCCGTTCGCCGCATTCGCCGACCCATTCGCAAACGGCGCAGCCGCGCGCTCGACGCCCGACCAACTCGTGCGTTACACGTTCGCCGCGTTGGAGGCCTGGGCGTTTGAGCGTGGCGCTGCCCGACGGCCCGAAGCCACCCCGCACGAATTCGCCCAGCAGTTGGGCAACCGTTCCGCGGAGTTGGCAGCCGATGTCCAGTCGCTGGCCAATCTCTACGCGCAAATCACGTACGCGCGCGGCTCGCTTTCTCCCGAATGCCTGCCTACATTGAAGCGGCTGTGGCGGCGGTTGCGCGTGCCCGAAAGCGCCGTGGTGTAAGTTCTATTCCTTAGGCGCGGGCTCGCTCAGCGTTTCCGCCGAGGCTCCGGCTTGTTGCTCTCCTGAAAGATCGATCACCGTCACCTCCCCCAGGTGGAGTCTCGATAGATACCCCCCGATCGAGAATTTGCCTTTCACGGCCAGTGGCGCAGGGTCTTCATATTCCAGCAGGGTTTTACCATCGCGGGCGATTTCAATGCGCCCGCCATGCTTGGTGACCGCCAGGCGGAAAAACTTGTCGGGCACATTCCCCTCGGCGACCTTCGCGACCACCTTTCCTTCCCTCGACAACACCAGCGCCGCGTGTCCGAATTGCACCTGATAGCCGGGCGACTTAGGATTGCCTGGCGTCGCGCCGAAACGAATATAGACATTCCGTTGGCTGGGACGCTGGCCGATTTCGACTTTCTGGTTGCCAATCAAGTACTCGACGGCACAGTGTACGACCAATTGAAAGTCGCCCGGGAGGGGTGTGCGGCTGGTGAGCCAGAATGGCGCGCCGTGGTTGTCGTGGATGAGGTGTTCCCCATCCTCGCGCGGCCGGCCGGCGGAGACCACCCAGTTGGCGGCGACGGGCGCGATCGTCGTCGGCAGCCGCAACTGGCCAAGGTCGACCGGACCCGGTTGAGGCTGAATCTGTTCGAAATTGGCGGGCGCGACGGCATGCGAGTTGATCTCGTTCAAATAAAGCGCGAAGCCCATGTTTTCGGCGTCGAGCTCCTTGAGCGTGACGATCCCCACCGCTTCGCCGCGATCGTTCAAGAGCGGACCGCCTGAATTGCCGTGGTTCACGGCGGCATCGGTCTGGTAATACGATTTGCCGCTGAAGCGGATTCGCGTGGCCGAAATCGACCCCTTGTTGAACGAGAGCACGGCCTGGTTCTCGCGGACGTAGGGATAGCCGATCACGGCCACACTCGCCCCCAACTCCAGCTTCGTCAGTGAGAGCGGTAGCGGACGCAGCTCGCCATAGCCGTCGCGAGCGGCGATCTTCAGCACGGCGAAATCGAGCTCGTCGTCGGCCGCGACATAGACGACCTCCGCGACGAACCAATCGTGATCGTCGGGATCGGCCGTCGAGGGAACGCCGACCAAGACCAGCGTCCCTTTGGCTGTTGGATCGCTGGAGCGGATTACGTGCCGGCTGGTATAGATCAACCCGTCAGGAGAAACGAGAAAGCCCGAACCCAGGGCCGTCTCTCGGCCCGGCGTGATGCGGCGGACGAAGACCACGCTCTTGCGGGCTTCCGCCACGTTGAATTCGCCATCGGCCTGCGCCGGCGTGCATATGAGGAGAAACGGCAGGGCGATGGTCAACAGACGATTCATACGGCAGTTGCGCATTGAATCCTTCATTGCTCTGATGGACGACGGACCAAGACGAATCCAGTATGGTCAAACCATTTCCAACCGGTGCTTGCTAAAGCGCGAGCCAACGCCGAATCGCAGATTCGACCTCGGAGAGCTGTTCCGCCTTCAGTACTCCAAGCTTTCTGACGAACTTGGCCCTCGGAATCGTGATGAGGTTTTGAGCGTCGAACACTCCGGCACCTAGGAAACGCACCGTGACGGTGACCTCGAATCGCGAATTTCGCGCACTCGTGGTGTGCGCGACAACCGTGGACAATGCACGATCCTGGTCATTTGTCGCCACACTGAGCACCAGGCAAGGTCGCACCTTGGCCGCAAATCCTAGATCAACCAACCAGACTTCGCCACGTGCCGGATCAACCATCGGCGGACTCGGCCTTGTCTAACCGTAAAAACAGTTCCTCGGCGCAAAACACCAGATCCTCGTCGGTCACGGTTGGCAGACCCAGTTGCGCAGTGCGTCGCAGCATCTCCCTAAGAAGCTCGCGCTTCTCGGTATCGCTAAGTGCGTCGAACGTGTTCAACATCGCTTCAACGGTTTGGCTCATGCAAATACCTCTTGGAAATGTTAGCCCCGCAATGCTCTATTGTATCGTGCGGGACTCGTTGGAGAAACGGTGGCCGATTAGCGGATTAGCGGTCGCCCGAAAGTCGCTTGCAATTTCCCAGAACCATGCAGGTTGAGCGTTTCGGCGGGTTACGCGACCCGGGTGGCGACCTTGGGCGCTGACCGCACGAGGGCGGCGTCACCGCATCGCGAATCCTTCGAGCGAGCATGGATTTTCGCGAACGGTTCGTGGTAGACCACGTTCCAAGACACGGTGATTCCGAATCGCTTTTCGCGGTGAGTCCGTCGTGCCAGGATGGATTGATGGTGGGCCGGTGCCCGCTTCGCGGCCTTGTTCCAACTGCGCCCGCATTCTATGTCCGCCGGCTCGCGCATGGCAAATTTGGCCGCGCACAATGCATCGACAGAGTGAAACGACATCCGACCTATGGCGTTGGCGTGGCGGCCTCGGGAGTCGGCGGAGGCACGGGCGCCGCGGGAGTCGCCCCGGCGGAGCGGCCCGCCTGAATCTCGGCTGCCAACACGTCGATCTTGGAGGGGTCGAGGTGCTTGGTGGCCACCGACCGTAATTCGTCGAACATCCGCTCGATCTGCTTTTGGAGGGCGGGATCGGTGGAGAAGATCGGCTTCTGATCTTCTTGCAAACGCTGGCTGAATTGGACCAGCGTCGTCAAGGAGCGAATCTCTGCCACCAGCTTGTCGGCGGCGGCGAAGGCGCGTTCGGCGAGCCTCGCTTGCACCCGGGCAACCAGCACTTGCCGCGCAGCGACCAGATCGGTGAGCGCAAATTCAAGACTCGTTGTTACGGCCTGGGCCCTGAGCCATTGGTCGTCGACATGGAGCCGCACGTCGACTCTCCTCCGAAGACCAAATGCTAGCGGAAAACCGGTCAATGTGCGGCCACCGGAACGGATCGTCACCAGCCGCAGCGCCGCGGCGTCGGGCGCGATCCGCAAATGGCCTTCCGCGTCGGTCAATCCCAAGGCGCGCGGCGCCGTCTCGCCGGGCGCCATGGCGAATACTTCGAAACCGGCCAAGGGCCGACCTCCGTTGCCGATGGAAACCAGGCGCAAATCGCTCGCAGTGCGCGCCGGCGAGGTGCGCAGCGCAATCCATGCGTCACTCTGCTCCGGGCGTATGGCGTTGGTTGATGATCCATGTGCGCGACACGTCGCCCGTGGTCCGTCGACCGATTCGACAGTCAACCAAACCCAGTCGGTCGGCCCACGCGACTCACGCTGCGAATCGGGAACGCGTCGAACCAACCGCAAGGCATCGCCCGGTTTGACGAGCTTGAACGTTACGTCGCGCGGAATCGAATCGCCAGCCCGCACACTGACTTGTGCCATGTCGGCTTCGAGCTTTTCTAATCGAGCCAGCGGCGAAAATGCCGCGATCAACGCGAGCTTGGCCTCCTGCGCCACACGCGCCGCCGATGGCGCTCCGCGTGAGATCGTCGGTCCCCACGCGCTCGATGCCATGTCCCACTCGCGAGCTTCGATGCTGAAACCTCCGGGCGCGAGCGCGATGCGCAGCAGCAGCAACTTGTCGGGCGGCTTCATCGCAAGCGGCGGCCCTTCCAGTTCGTCGCGATGAAGAGGCTGGTCCATCAGCCGCGTGATTTCTTCCGGCGCCCGAGTCACCGTAAGCTTCCACACTCCGCTCATAGTTGCCTTACATCGGCGCACCAGATCGTCGCCGAAACTTGCATCACGTCGCGCGGTCCATTCGGGCCCCGCGGGCGTCGAATAGTAGATTTGCACGCGGTAAGGATCAAGCTCCCAAACCGTGAAAGCGTGAAGAGCGCTGGGGGCCGCGGCACCCAATAACACGATCGCCAGGAATTGCATTTCCGCACGTTTTCTCAGACGCGTAGTGGCGAAAGAGCATAGTTTGCCGTTCACTTCGACACCTTTTCCTTTCCCGCACCGCTCTTCCATTGTTCGACGTGCTGGTACAACGTCGCCGGTCGTTTACCAACGGCAGAAAGCTCCGCGCGGTAAGCGAGGTGCTCTGTCAGTTGCCACAACGGGACCACGGCCGCGGAATCATGGACGAGACGATGAATGTCGTGTAGCGCGCGGCGAGCAACGGCCCAGTCGTCGGCGGTTTCGAGGGTTCGCAATGCCGAATTCACTTGCGGACCATCGAAGCTCGTCAGGCTGCCGGGACCGAACAGCTTTGCGGCGTCGACGAGTGGCTCCATCGCCGGCCACTCGATGTATGCCAGGTCGAAATCTCCGTCGGCCAAAGGCACCGCGTCGCCGGCCGCTTCGCGCAGCTCGATCGTCATGCCCGCACCGCCCAGGGCAAATTGCTGCTGAATCGCGCGGCAGGCCGACCGGGCGACTTCGTTCGCAGGGTAAACGAGCGTCAATGAGGGGAACGGTTCGGCGGAGGCGCCTGGCCGGCCCGTCGCCGCGGCGAGTTCACCCTGGGCCGACCGGGCCAAAGCGAGGGCCAATCGCGGGTCGTAAGGCAGTGGCTTCCGGGAACTATCGTTGGCGTACCCCCACGGAAACGGTCCCGAAAGCACGCGGCCGTTTTCGGTCCGCTCGCCTCGGAGCAGTTCGTCACGCAGAATGCGCTCGCGATCGATCCCATAGACCAGCGCGCGGCGCAGCAGCGGGTGGGATGTCCACGGCCGCGCTGGATTGGGCAGAATGAAATGGACGGTCGGAAAGGCATAAGGCTCGACGATTATGGCTTCCGACGTTGCGAGTTTTCCCACGTCCCAGGGGTTCAGCCGGTCGATCACGTCGGCCTGAGCACTGCGCAGGGCCTGGTTTGCCTCGTCGGTGTGGGCGTAACGGTGCTCGACGATCTCCTGGAACCACGCCCGGTCGATAACTGCCGTATTGACGCGATAGCAGACCTCGTGTTCTTCCCGTACGTCCAACAGAAACGGTCCACAACCCCTCGCGACAGGCCCGCCGTCGGCCTCCGCGCTCCAAGGCAGAAGCGGCGACTGCAGCAATGCCGCGGGAAGGAGAAAGCGGTGTCGCAGGTGGATCGCGATTTGCCGATCCTCGACGATCTCGAGCGACTCAACCAGGCGCCGCCAGCCTGGCCTATAGTCGGGCCCGGATGAGTCGGCCAGTGCCAAGAGCCGGCGCACGACATCGTCGGTTGCGATGGGCAGCGCAGTATTGGACCGTCCGGCAGCGGTCTGGGAAGTGGTCGGCCAGCGCAATGCGTCGCTCAGTTTCCAGGTGAGTTTTCTTCCGTCGTTTTCTTCCTGCAAAGTCCCCAGTGGCGAGGCATAAACGCCAGCCATCTCGCCTGCCGCTTGCGGCTCGACCAGCCAGCGGTCGATCAGCCGAAAGTCGCGGCACTCCGCCCAGGAGGGCGCCTCCGGGGTCAACGAGCGTCGGAAACCGCGATTGGACGAAAACGCGTTCACGGCCACCGTGACGACGGGGTATTCAGCGCGCAAAGCGTGCAGCAGCTCTTCCGTGCCGGCCAGGTCGGGCCCCCAGACCACGGCATTCGTCGCCGCGCGATATGCTTCGCGCAAGCGGCCGGCTTGCCGGTGCTCCAAGGCCTCGGCCAGCGCCTGGGACGCCCGAAGCGTGAATTCCTCCTGACGGGTCCTCACGAACGGATCGTTGGGATACTTGACTACCAGTTGGCCCAGCAGCGCGCGGGCTGCACCCACGCGACCGTCGGCCAACGCGGCCTCAATCTGTTTGCGGGCCACGGCAACCAGGGCTGGCCGCAACCTGGCGTGCCGCGGGTTTCGCCGGTATAGTTCGTTGAGCAAGGTCAGCGCTTGGACCGAGTCGCCCTGCTTGTGCCAATAGCCCGCCTCCTGGAACAACCAGTTCGCGACCGCCTCGGCGATTCCGGGAAACGAAGCATATTTCGCTTCGAGCAGCTCATAGTAGGGCAAAGCCTCGTCGAACTTTTGCGACTTGACCAGCGCGGCTGCGTCCTCAAGCAACAACTCCTCGAACAGTTTCAGTTCAGCCACGTCATCCGGTGCGACCGAGAACCGCTGGAGAGGGTTCTCGACCAATCGCACGACTATTGCCGCATCGTCTTTGCGCGCGCCGAACGGCGCACGCGGTTTGAGCTCCAGCGGTACGATCTTCAGAACCGTCATCCCTTCCTTCAGCGTCAATCGGTCATACGGCTCCAACTCGTAAAGACGGTGGTGTTCCTGGGCAACGGTGGCGCGGCTGATCGCACAGAACCCCATGGCTGCCAGCACGATTGCAGCGGCGGAATTGAGTTTAGTTGTAGACCAGGTCGTCATATCACTTTGCTTCCGCGACTCCGCGTGGCAACAGATGCAGCGTGCCATCGGAGGTACTGACGATCACGCCCTGCTTAGCGACGACGATCGCGCCCGCTAACGGTTGACCGATTTCACGCCGCCACAGCGTGTCGCCCGTCGTTGCCGCCACGGCCCATATCACGCCACGCCGGTTGGCAAAGATCAACGCATTACCATCTTCCGCTGCCGACAGGGGAGAACCGTCGGGCAGTTCGACCTGCCATGCGATCTTGTCCGCCTCGGCAATGCAGCACAATCGCCCGCCTTCAGTCGCCACGAGCAACTGGTTGTTGAGAGCCAGTGGCCCCCAGACGACGGTACCCTCCAGGGCAATTGCATTTGTTTTTAGACTCGCGAGGTCGAACAAAATCAGCCTGCCCGCCGCGTCGGCCACCCCGATCTGAGTGGACGTTACCGCCAGTGGTGACTTGATCGGCGAATCGAGATCCGCCTTCGCTTCAACGACTAATGCGGGTGACGGCGTCGCCCCGCGCACGAGTCGATACAACGTCATTCCATCGCTGACGATCGCCTGTGTCGTGTCGGGCGTGGTCGCCAGGTTCCATTGTGGCAAGTTGTCGAGCTCGAACGTTCCACCGAACGGCTCACCAACAAGTTCACGTGACCGCGGGTCGACAAGATACACGCCGCCACGTTCGAGGCCCAAAAGCAATTCGTTGCCGAACCGCGCGGGATGGCAGGCCAACCTGCCCGGCAAAGGCCAACGCTCAAGCCGTGGCACCGGTTCTGTCGGATTGAGAACCAAGAGCGCCTCTGGTTCTCGCGCCGTGGAACAGACGATCAACCCATCGTCGAAAACGACGATCGATCGCTCGTCAGCCCGGAGTCGCGGAACTTGTGAGAGTTCCGGCGCGCCGACTCCGATTCTGGGAATACTGACGAATTGTGCAACGTCGCTGAACTGGTCGATCGGTGTCCGAAACAATGTACCCGATTGGTGCAAGATCGACACCGTCGTGCTCGTTGGGTCGATCGCCGGGCCGGCCGCCGGCCCGGTCCCCACGTCAACGGTCCAAGTTACGGAATTCACCGAGGCTAGCGGAAGCGACTGCACGCGAATGCCATAATCGCCCGCAAGCTGGGCCGCAAGCAACATCGATTCACCGCGCGCCACGATGGGCTGCACGAACTGGCCGGCGGCCACTGTTGCCGCGGCAGCCAGCGAGGATTCGTCGAGGGGCAGCGTATACCCCCTCACCCCATCACCGGCGAGCCAGAGCTTACCGCCGGCGAGTGAAAGCCGGCCCACGATCGGCGAACCTTCGTCCGGCCTCCGGCGCGGTCCAGGAACTAATGGCGACGTGGGATCCTCGCCGAGCCGGAACGACTCCAGTCCGTTGCCGACAGTGGCGATGTACACGATGCGCTCATGCACTAACAGTGGCGAGGCCACTTGTCCCGATAGTGCAAGCGTTTGCATCACGGTGACTCCTGTGGGCTGGTTGGCGGTCGCCAGCACACGGAGCATCGCGCGCGCGAGTCCTGCATCGCCGGCAACGAGCAGCCATTGGTCGACGATCACGGGCGGCGTGGCGATTTCGCCCGATTCGTGGCCCAGGTAGATCACTTGGATACACTTCCGCTCCGATTCCGAGAGCACGTACAATTGGCCCTCGTCGGCCAACTGGTAAATCAGCCCCCGCGCGACGTCGATGGCCGGCCCGACGCTGAGCGGCCGCGGTATCGCGCATTTCCAACGGGCCGCGCCGCTGGCGACGTCGAGCGCGACCAGGTCTCCATTGCGGCAAGCGACGAATACGCGGTCGGCTGCAACGATCGGTTCCGCGTCGAATGCCGGAAGCGGCGTTCGCCAAACGGTCTGGCCCGATAGCGCCTTGATCCGCGTCACTTCACTCCGAGTCGAGTCGACGAACAACAAGTCGGCATCTGCGGTCTCATCGAGCGCGCGGGGCACGAAGCTCGTATCGAAGCCCACGAACCTGCGCCACAAGAGTCGGCCGCTGGCGGCCTCGATTCCGTAGGCACAACCAACACCAGTGGCCAAGACAGGAACCACACCGTTGGCCGACGCCGTTTGTCCAATCGCACTAGCGAACAAAGCGCCATCTGACGGAAAATCGTTCGCCTTGGGTGGAACTGGCGGTTCGAACGGACCGAAAACCACATGGTCGTGTTCGGCCGCCGCGGCCTCGTTCAGCACGTCCATGAGCCGCGTGTCGGCCGCCAGTTCGGCATGCTCGTCGAGCAATTCGCGGCGAGCCTGGTCTGCCTCGCCGGCTTCGATGCGCCTGATCGCCACCTCCAATGCCAACACTCGGCTCCGTTCGCGTTCGCTTCGCGCCAGATCGAGTTCGGTCTGATCGAGCCCGGTTGCCGTTCGAAGCCGTTGAGGCAACCATCGCCGGCAAAGAGCAACCGCTTCGCGTGCGCGGTCGAAGGCGACCTGGGCGGCGTCGGTCTTTTCGGCGGCGAGGACATGGGCTTCGTCGAGCAAACCTTTGGCGATCTTGGCCAAGGCGTCGGCCAAAAGACGGCGATCGTCCGGATGCCCGAGGACGTCAGCGGCCGACGGCACGCTTGCCTGCGCCGTGGAAAGTGCCGTCGGCCAATTGCCGCCGGCGTCGGCCGCCGCGCGCAATCGCGCCAATGCTCGGTGCGCGCGCGCGACGTCGGCCCGCGGATGACTCGAATGGCGCCGCATGAAGGTGTTGAACTTCTCGGCTGCCGCGCCGAGTGCACCCGATTCGTATTCCCGTTCGGCGGCGGCCAGGATTTCGTCGGCCGAGGGGAGCCTTGAGTACCAAACCGCGCCGTAAGCGCCAAGTCCCAGCGCTGCCAGGGCCGCAATCGCTCTCCACAATCGCGGCGACTTGAAGCGACTCGGCCCTTTGACTTTGCGATCATGTTGAGCGCCGATTTTCTTGCCGGCGCCTTGGGTCTTACCGGCTTTCGCCTTGCCAGGGTGTCCGCTCTTACGCTGAACCGCCGACGGCTGGGCCGCGGGCGACGGGCCCAGCGGATCGGTGGCGTCCGTGACGGCTGGCACAGCACTCAAGTCGGCCAGGTTCATATCGGCCATGTCGGACATATCCGACAGTTCGTCGCCGAATAGCACGGCCGATGAAGATCCCAACGCGCTTTTTCCTGTTTTATCGTGCGAAGCGGGTTGCTTTTTCGACTGCACCTGCGGCTTAGTGGCGGGCTTTGACTGGGGACGTGCCGCCGCGGGCCTACTGGGTTTTGCCGCTTGCCCAGTAGTGGCCGGCATAGGCGCGGGATTCCGTGGAGGTGAACTCGATCCTTGCGTTTTCTGAACGGTATCGGTGGCCAGCGGCGCCAGCGTCATTTCGTCGTGTGCCGCTTCCTTCTTGGCTGCCGATGGCGGTGCTGCCACCGCGCTCGTTTTTGCGAGCGGCTGTTCCGCCGGTTTGGATACCGGCTTCAGTGGTGGAGAACTCGATCCCTTTGTTTTAGGACCGGTATCGGCGGCCAACGGCGCTAGCATCATTTCATCATCGTGCGCCGCCTCGTTTTTTGGTGCTGGCGTGGGTGCTGCGGTCGTAACAGCATTGGCCTGTCTGGCCGGCGCGTCATCCAAGGGTGCCAACACCATCTCGTCTGGCGACGAGGTCGTTGGAGCCGATGGCTTGGCGGCCGGCTGCGGCGCCGGCTTTCGTGGCGTAGAACTCGATCCCTGCGCTTTCGGCGCGGCATCGGCAGCCAACGGCGCCAGCCTCATTTCGTCGTCGTGTGCCGCCTCGTTTTTGGGTGAGGGCTGAGGAGCTGCGGTCGTGGCCGCTTTCGTTGGCCTGGCCGGCGCGTCATCCAAGGGTGCTAATACCATCTCGTCGGCCAAGGAGGTCGCGGGAGCCATTGGCTTGGCAGCCGGCTTTGACGCCGGTGCCGGTTTTCTGGCCGGCACTTCGTCAAGCGGCGCAAGAGAGATCTCATCGTCGGCTCCGGTGGCGTTGGTTGCTTTGGCTGGTGGTACCGTCGCGTCTCGCGCGACGACCGTAGCTTCGACATCGCCGACGCGGAACCGATCTCCGACTCTTAGTACCGCGGAAGCAACCTGTGTTTCGTTGAATTCGACCAACTTCGCGGCCGTAGCGGCGGCCAACTCAAAATGGTCTTTCTTCCAGATGACTCCGCAGTGCAACGCGCGAACGTCCTTCCCCGAAACCACGACCTCGACCAGTTTGCTCGTGCCAAACCGCACCGACTTGGACTGATCCAAGCTGAGCGTCCGATGTGTACCGTCGCTCAGGAGGATGTCGAGCTGCAGATCGCTGTCGGACACGTCAGCCACCCTTTCCCGAAACGGTGCCGACCGACAGGCGGCACGTTGACGCGCCCGATTCGTGGACCGCCGCCAGCGCTTGGGCCACTACTCGAAACAGCACCTCGCGATCGGCGGTTAGCACGACCTGCGCGTCGCCGCCCAACTCACCACGACGTTGCGCGATCCGCCGTGCCAATGCCGCCACGTCGGTCAGCGGTTGATCGTCGACCATTAGCCCGTTGTCGGCGTCAACGCGGACGGCGATTGTTCCGACTGAGTCCATTGAACTGGCTTGCACCATATGTACCGCGGCGAGTGGCGACGTAGTCGTTGCCTGGACGATACCTGTCACCACGAGTGCCGACACGAATAGGGCCACGTCGAATAGGGCCCCGTCGAGCAGGCGCGCGGTGATCGTTGGTGGGGCAGTTGGTGGTCGGCCAGTCGTTGCCGCGGTCGCCGCGTCAGACCCTTCCTCAGAGGTCAGCGGAGGGCTAATGTCCTCTGCCTGTGTAACTGGCTCGTCGTCGAGCGGTATCACCTCGGCGGTCGGCTCAATCGTCGCCGACGAATTGACTGTGACTTTTCGAGTTTTTTCCTGCGACATCGGTAAAACCGCCATTCAATCGGCCGGAATGAGCGACAAGTGGACCCGTACCTCACTCTGGGCCGGCAATGCGGCCGTCGCGGCGTCTTGCACCCGCGCCACTTCACCGCTGATCACGGCTCCGGCCGCTTGGATCAAGACGTCTGTTTTCCTCTCGTCGGCAACTGCCGCACGCACAGCAGCGACGACCTCGGCTTCGTCGGCCAGTCGTGGACCATCGATGCCAGTTCCGAGATAGACCGCCGCCTCGCCGTAATTCTCGCCGGGCAAGACGGTCAACACGACCGAGGACCTTGGATCGATTCCGATTGCGGCCGGCCCCATTGTGCGGCCGCGCGTCCACTGCCACGCGGCCACGAGCGCCAGCGTCAAGAGCAAAACGAGAATTCGAACGAGCGTTCTTGCTCTCGGTATCCGGCGGTGCCGGATCTCGGGCACGGACGCCGATCCAGGAACGGTATCCGCCGTCGGCTTCGGCTCTTCAGCTGCACCCTTGACGGCTTCATGAGTGGCATCGAGATCGCTCATCAATATTCACCTACTTCAAAGGCGACTGGTCGATGACGTAGAAAACGTGCCCCTGACCTATGGCACGCACTCCAAACCTGGTTCGCAGGATCGCCGACGGCTCGCGCCCGGCGAATTTCTTTTCCAATTCCGCCAACTTTTCCTCGGCCACCGCCGGGAGGAACAAGACGACAACCTTCTCACCGACATTGATTCCCGACGAGGCCAGCAGCCGGCGGTCGGCTTCGGCGAGGTCACCCCGACGCCACGACATATAGAGCCGTGTTTCGGCCGCGGCTGGCCCGATGCGGCGGTCGGGCATCGGTTTGGCGAGTTGCGCGGCGTACTCGATTTCGCCCGTCGCGCCAACGGCGCCCAGCTCAATGCCCAAAGAGTCGAGTTGGCGAGCGTATTCCGTCGCGGTAATCCCCTCGGCGAAATAAACCTGCCAGCGCTCAGCACGCGGCACTTCGACAAGCGCCGGGGGACCGGACTTCGTCAATGCGCCCTTTGACAGCGCAACCAACGCGGGGGCGTCCCAGGCTGCTCCCTGAGCTGTTACGGCCATCTCGAGACGCTCTAGCATCGGTTCGAGTGGCGTGGTGCTGATCGCGTCACCGGCAACCGCGATGCGAATCTCATCTTGCAATGAATTCGCCCTCTCCGCCGCGGGCGCGAACTCCACGATGAGCTCCGCCGGCCGATGGAATTCTCGTAGTACCAGGCGGCCTAACATAGCGCCGGGCAACACCACGGCGGCCGCCAACGCGGAGATGTGCATGACTCGTAGGGTGCGTTTCATCGAGAGAAGTGTCAGGGGCGACGACAGAATTGTGCCAGGTCGTTTAGTCCAAGTCCGCGTCGGGGCGGAGCGAACGGTACCATTCTCTCCATCGCTCGATGGCTTCCTTCCGCGTCTTGGCGCCGCCACGCACATCGAATCCAAAGGCGTCGAGCCGGCGGCTGATTTTCTTGAGCGCATCGCGCGCCGCCAACGCCACCTCGACGTCGGCGTCTTCCAGCAGGCCGATTAGGGTCGGCACGTGGTCGAGGTTGCGGCTCCGCCCGCACGCGCGGACCGCGGCCAGGCGCACTTCGCGGTCCGCGCCGCTGGTCAGGCGCCGCAGCAAGGCGGCGTGCTGGTCGAGCGTGCTGCGATCGCCACTTTCGGCCAGGTCGGCCAGGGCCTCGACGGCCTGGGCGTATTCGCTGTCTTTTCCGGCGCTGTCATATTCGGCATTGTCCCCTTCGACACCGTGTCTTTTGGCACTTTCGGGCGTTTCCAATACCGCCGCCCAGCGGTCGAATGGCGCCGCGGCCGGTTTGACGACCACTTTGCCGTCTCTCAGACGGACGCCGCCCGCGGCGGGCATTCCCCTGCCCACGGCCAGAATGCCCTCTCGAAAGCGAAACTTCGAGCGTTCCAGGCTCTTCTTGGTCGAACGCAACAGGAACAACAGCGCGAAACAGGTGTCATGCGGGTTCTTCGCCTCGCTCTCCCAACTGCCGTTCACGGCCTGGGTCTTCAACAGGAACCGCGCTCCGCGGTCGTACCAGGCAGTATCCGGAGGGCCGTCGGTCTCCATTTGCCGGAATGTCTCATATCGTTCCAACGCGTACATGTAGTAGTGAAGCCATCCTCGGGGCTTCTCGATCGCGAAGTTGGCGCTCATCCAATGGTTTCCGTCGGCACGGGCTTTTTGGATCAACTTCACATCCATCTTGGTCTTCACGCGCGAATTGACCTGCGCCTCGTCCTCGACGGGCCGTAGAGCGGAGGGCGTATCGTCGTTTGACCGCCGGCGCAGACGGCTCAGGCCGAGTTGATCCTTGCAGATATACAGGCTGCACATTCCGGCGCAGGTCATGCTGTGCAGCGTGCTCGGCTGCTTGACCCTCTCGCCAAGCTTGCCCGACTCGAGTCCCTGATAGCCGAAGCCGCCGCTGGGGTCTTGCGTGCGCAGCAGCCACTTTGCCAGCCGCTCCCAAACTTCCGGTGGAGTTTCGACCTCGGCCTGGTCGGCGGCCTCCCATAACCCCATGGCCGCGAATTGAGTCATTGAGGTGTCGCACGTTTTCCCGTTGGGGCTGTCGAGCGGATAGCCCCAAGCGCCGTATTCCTTTTGCTTCAGGTGCAGCCAACGTACCAGGGCCTCGATTTCGTAACGGTGTTCCTTGGGGTTGACGGCCACCAAAAACATGATCGAGACGCCAACCGAGTAGATATCGGAATTCAACTTTTCCACGCCGGCGGCGAGAGAGCCCTTGATGGTCGCTACCGCCTCTCTGATCTTCGGATGGTCGAGATTGGTCCCGCTCTTGGCCAGCGTCAGGCCCAAGAGCGCTTGCCCTCCCATGCCACCGCCGTTTTGCGTTTCAAGAAACGCCAACCCCTTGGTCACCGCTTCGCGCACTTCAGGGCTATCGGGCGAAAGCCCAGCGGCGACGCCGAATCTGCATGAGAGTAACCAGACCAGCGATGCCAAGAAAACGAATCGCCGCGCCCGACCCTCGTTGCATTGAGTCGACACCTTGTTCAATCGCATGGAGTGATTCTCCGAGAGCTGGAACTTCCCGTTATTGTACGCGATGTGCACGGCAAAGGAACCATCCCGACCTGCTGTTGACCTTGGAAAAGTATGATATCCTACGGGCTTCCTCGACCGCTTGAGGGAGCTCGCCCAACAGAAGCCAGCGAAATCAAGTTCTTCGCCTCCGTCCCGAGTTTTGCCCCAATCCTCGCAACGATTCCGCTTTAGTCGTTGAGACCCTTCCCTACGTACGAATACCCGTCACCCAGCGTGCATTGCCGCCCATGAAGGTCATTGGCCAGCTTATCGCGTATTTCCAGGCCCGCGGCGCGCTTTCAGAGGAACAGCTCGAGTACCTGTCGAAACACGGGTTCCGCGTCGCGGGCCGCGATGACGGCCAAGACGACGCCGACGATACGATTCTCGAAGACCAGTATCCCGCCGTCGAGCTGCTGGAACCGGAACCGCACGAAGAGCTGCTCGGTACGGCGCTCAAACGGAGGCACGGGCGTGGCAACGTGCAACACAAAGGGCGCGCCGTCGAGGATGGCGAAATCGCCGAATGGTTGACCGAGCGTTTTGACGAGTGGCAAGGAGCCTTCGCTGGATTGCAACAGGTGGTCGCGCCTCTGGCCGAGGTTGACTCGTGGCGCCGCGCGGCGACGCTCGTGCGGCAGGTCGATGATACGGCCCTGATTGCGGCATTCGCGCGGGGTCTGGCCGAGCAAACAATCTCGTTCGCCGCGTTGTGGGAAACTCTTGGCTTCGACCGCTGCCACGAACTGGCCAATCGGCCGGGGCTACGTGGCCCGGCAATCTCGGCGTTCCGCGCCCTTCTGGCTGCCACCGACCTGCGGCAGGTTACCAAGCACCAGTGGCTGCTCAAGCAGTCGGCCGTCGCCGACCTGTTCAATTTGCTTTGCGCCCAGCGGCGGTTGGCCCGCGCCTTCGGCCATTTGTTCGAGACCGACCCGCCCGCCGTGTCGGCGGCGATACGACGCGAGCCCCACCCGCTGGCGTTTTGGACGGTGCTCCTGCTCTACAATGCGGTCCGCCGCGATTCGCCCCACGAGAACCTGGCACATCGCGAATATGGTCCCCTGGTGTGGCACAGCCTCGACGAAGATATTGGTGTCGTGCCGACCTTGACCTGGGGACGCGAGGGCGCGGCGTGTGAGATTGAAAACGCCGTTTGGAGGCAGGCCTGGTCGCTGGCGATGGTCATGAATCCGGCACGCGTAACCCCCTATTTCGCCACGGAGATCCAACGCGATGATCCGACCGAATTGTATTGCCCGGCGGGATGGAGGCCGAGATGAGCTCAGCGCGTGAAAACCAGATCGAAACCGTCACGTTGAGCCAGGCCAAGGCGCTGATCCACTGCCTTTCGCACCAACAGAGCTTACTGCTGTTGTCGGCGCCGGGAATCGGCAAGTCGGACACCGTGGCGCAGGCGGCGGCCGAGGCAGGGCTTCCCTGCCGCTCGCTCTTGGGCACCCAGATCGCCCCGGAAGATGTGAGCGGTATTCCGAGAATCATTGGTGAGCGGTCGGTCTTTTGCCCTCCCAGAATCCTGCTCCCCGAAAACCCACAGCCGTTCTGCCTGTTTCTCGACGAGTTGCCTGCCTGCGCTCCCGACGTTCAAAAGGCGTTCTATTCGCTGTTGCTCGAACGCCGCCTGGGGGAACACTCGTTGCCGAATGGCACCTGGGTGGTGGCGGCTGGCAACCGCGCGGAAGACCGAGCGCTGGTCCGTTCGCTCTCTAGCGCGCTGGTGAACCGCGTGACCATCCTGCACGTGCGCGTGGATTTGCGCGAATGGTTGGTGTGGGCCAAAGGGCACGGAATTCGTAGCGAGATCCTTTCGTTCGTCACGTTCATGCCCGAGGCGCTGATGCGACCCGTGCCCGCCGAGCCAGTCCCCTTCTCGACGCCTCGCGCCTGGGCGTCGTTCTCGCAGGCGCTCGACCTGGCGGAGGGAGCTGGCATCCTGACGAACCCCTTGCGGCGCGCGTTGGCCTTCGGCCGGCTAACGGCCCAGGACGCCGCCGTGTATTGCGCGATGGCCGAGGAGTCGATAGCCCAACTACTGCCTTTGGACGACTACCTGACCGACCCCTCGCGGCTTCCCGAGGAGGATTCAGCCCGCTGGTTCGTGCTGAGCCGCATCCGCGCCATGGCCCGCCGCGACGAGCTCGCCGGGTATCCGCCGGCGACGATCAACGCCTTCCTCGCCGGCCTGCCTGAGGAGCACCGTTTCGCGCTGATGGTCGATATGATCGAGGTCTGGGGCAAACTCGGCGCCGACGAGGCGATGCTCTTAGCCCTCAAGGATGTGACCGGACTATGACCGAGCCCAGCCCGCAAGCCACCGCGCCCCGCCCCAAGCCGGTGACCTCGCCGGCCGCGGCCGCACTACGGCTGGCATCGCTCTCGTTGCCGCACTTGTCAGGGCTGGCTGCCGCAGTCGAGCTGGTGGTCGATCCGCGAATCGAGACGGCCGGCGTTTTCGCCTCGGGTCGGATCGTCGTGAACCCCAACTTCCTGGCCGAGCTCGACCGTAGCGGGGCGGCCTTCGTACTGGCCCACGAACTGATGCACCTGGCACTCGACTCGCATCAGCGCGCGGCCGGGAGCGACCCCATGGCTTTCAACTACGCCCACGATTACATCATCAACGATATGCTTGTCGAGGAAATGGGGCGTGCCGTGCCCGGTGGAGGCTTGTACCAGCCGGGGGCGCGGCAGCTCTCGGTCGAAAAAATCCTGGCGCAGATCGATCGCGAGGGCCGGCGCGGAGCTGGACAATGCTGGTCTCGAGGGGGCGGGCTGACGAAGCCGCAGTCCGATTTGGGCAAGGAGTTGCAAGATGCGCTCACGCGGGCCGGCATCCCGTTCGAACCATTCGATCATCCCGAGGACGTGCTCAGCGACGAGCTGGAGCGCCAATGGTTTCCCGAAGTCACGCCGCAGCAACAACAGCTGCGTCGGCAGGCGATCCGCGCGGCAGCGGCCAAGGCGGCGAGTCTCAAGGTGTTGGCCGACCGCTTCGACAAGCTGCAGACGAAACAGGCGCAGCTCCTTGCGCCCGAAGAGCGGCCCAGCGCGTTGGAGGTTGCCTTGCAGCGCTGCTACCGTCCCCCATGGGAAATGGCATTGCAGCGCTGGCTTGAGACGATCGCGCCGGGACCGCGGACATTCGCGCGTCCCTCGCGGCGCGCCGGCGACCGCGAAGATGTTGTGCTGCCCGGCCGGCGGCGCGAGGGATGGACGTTGCACATCGTGCTCGACACGAGCGGTTCGATGGAAGAGACGTTTCCTGTTGCCCTGGGGGCCATCGCCGCGTTCAGCGAGTCGGTCGGCATCGCGCAGGTCCACATCTTGCAGTGCGACGTCGACGTCACGGCCGACGAATTCGTCGACATCGAAAAACTCTCGCGTTTTCGCATCGCCGGGCTGGGAGGTAGCGACATGTCGCCGGCCATGCGGCGTCTGGCCCGCGACACACAGGTGGAAGCCGCGGTCGTCTTGACCGACGGCTACATCTATATTCCTGAGGAACGGATGCCCTACGAGGTGCTGTGGGTGGTAATCAACGGCAGCGAATCGTTTTCGCCCGAATATGGTCACGTACTTCGTTTGGGAATCGCGCCGACGTAATCACCCCGCGCGCTTCCGCCGCATTCGGGTGGGGCGCTCGATGAATTCATAGAGCCAGGCATTGGCCTGTTTGCCGACCTGCCGGGCAGCTCCAGTCTCTCGAAAACAATAGGCCATTCGTTGCGCCATCCAGCGCGCGACGCCGACCGCCTCCGCCAGTTGCCCGGTGTGGAAGGGCGAAGGAAGCTCGCGGGGGACCAAAGCACGCAGGTCATCGGCCGTGCGGAAGCAGTGGACCTCGCGGACGGCGATCAGCTTCTGGTCTTCGACGAGGTAATCGCCGGGCCGATATCGGCGGCGTCGGCCGTGGCCTGGACGGCGCCATTCTTCGACGTCGACTAGCACGACTTCGAGCGTCAATCGAGGGTGCGGAAAAACCTTGGTGAAGTAGACCAATTCGTCGAAGAGGCCCAGGAGCGTACACCGTTTGGGACTGAGACGGCGGTCGACGACCGGTCCACCGCGCCGGTCACGTTTGACGAGCAGTTTGCTCGCTAAAAGCGGTTTGACGACGCGCACGCGGTGCTCGTTCAGTAGCACTCGCACCTTGTCACGGATGGCGGCCAGCGAACCGTGCTGGATTTCGACCAGTTCATCACCCACGACGGCGTCGATTCGGTAGTTACCGTGGCGAATTTCGACCTGTGCCCCGCTCTCCGCCTGCCCGGCATAGAGTTGCTTCAGCTCGCGGTGGAGCGAGGTTTCCATGTCGTTTTCGCGCGTGGATTCATCCGGTTGGAACTGCGCATTGATATCAGCAACACCCGATTGCGTCCACCGCAGTTGCGCCGAACCCAGGCCGTGATTAAAGAGCGTGGGGCACGTTTTCAACCTTCCATCGCCAGTAGTAACATCACTGCACAACGGGTACGTCCAACAAATACAAATCAAACTTGCCCGCACGCTCGCTGACGACCACCAATCGCTTGCCGTCCGGGTGCCAGGTGGGATAATCGTCTTGCTCGGAATGATTTGTCACGCGTGTCAGTCCGCCGTTGGCTATGTCGGTGACATAAATCTCCGCATTACCGTCACGCGTGCTGGTGAAGGCCAACCGCTTGCCGTCGGGTGACCAGGCGGGCCGCATGTCCCGGCCGGGGCTGTCAGTGAGCCGGCGAATGCCGCCACCGTCGGCGTTCATCAGATAAAGCTCGAAATCGCCGTCGCGGCTGGAGCCGAAAGCAATCTGCATTCCATCGGGCGACCAGGCCGGCCAGCAATTTAGCGAGTCACCTTGCGTCAAGTCCTGGCGGCGCTTGCCGTCGATCGAAAGCGCCACGATCTGCTGTCCACCGCCTCCGGGCATGCTGATGACCACCCCCCTGGCGCCTGGCGCAATCGACGGGTGGCGCATGCCCGCGAACCCACCGCCAGGATCAAATTCAGCATCCTTGCCGCTTTCGCGGTCACGGATGACGAGTTTGAGGCTCAGATTTCCCTTGTTCTGGACGAACGCGCAAAACCTGCCGTCCGGCGAGAACGCGGCCTCGAATTCGTTGGTTGTGGCTTTGGGGTACAATCGCTCCTGTTTTCCGTCGGTTAATCGCAACTTGATCAGAGTCGTCTGGACCGCTGTCTCTTGCACTGTGAAAACCAGCTCGTCACCGGCGATGCAAACCGGGTCCATTTTCAATCGCCCATCGGAAGTCAAACGGATGTTACCGGATTCGCGGGCGTCGCCAGCGGAGATTGGTTCCGCTGCGATTATTTCAGATGAGGAAAAGAGCAACACGATGGCGAACGACAAAAGCGTCAGTGCCGCCGCCCCGTAGCGGATCCATTGAGAGTTCCGAGAATTACCGAACTCGACGCTGGGAATCCTCAGGAATTCCGCGACGTCAGCCGTGCGTTCAGAGTAGCTCATGGATTACCTGACCACCCGGCAACGCCTTGAGTTCGGCCCGCGTTTGCGAACTGAGGCCGGCGAGCTCGCAGATCGTCGTGCCGACCATGGCCGGCGTGATCGGCGACGTCACGGGTTCCTGGCCGAGTTTGTCGCTTTCGCCAATCACACGGCCCGGCACGACTCCGCCGCCCGCCCAGATCGAAAAGTAGACATTGGGCCAATGATCGCGCGCGGCCTGACCGTTGATTTTGGGCGTGCGGCCGAACTCTCCCATTGCCACCACAAGCGTTGTTTCGAGCAGACCGCGTTGGTGCAGATCGTCGAGCAGGGCCGCGAAGGCGCGGTCGAAGATCGGTCCATGCCGGTCGGCCAAAAGCTCGAAGTTAAAGATGTGCGTGTCCCAGCCGAAGTCGCAATTTGGCGTCATGGCTTCGACATATTGACTCCAATTAACCTGAATGTAGGGCACTTCCGCCTCGACCAACCGCCGCGCCAATAAACAGCTTTGGCCAAATGACGTCTGCCCATACATCTCGCGGGTCGCGGGGCTCTCGCGCGAAAGGTCGAGCGCCCGCCGCGCTTCGGGAGAGGTCAAAAGGCCGTATGCCGACTGGTACGTGCGATTCCAGTCGTCCAGCTTGATGTCGTCAAATCGGCGTTCGGCGCGATCCAGTTCGGATAGCAGCATTCGCCGATCGCCCAGACGGCCGGGCGTAAGTCCGTCGATGAGATTCAACGTGGGGATATCGACATCACCTAGTTCCGAGCATGAGACCATGAACGGATCGTACGCCTTTCCCCATTGTCCACCGCCGTAGCCGACAATCGGACGCACGACGTCGCAGGGAATACCCCTGCCCAGCGCGATGAAGGGGGGCAATTGCTCGTGGCCTTCCGGCAGCGCTTTGCTTCGGTGCCGCGCTACGATCGAACCGAAATTAGGCCACACTGGGCCGGGCGCTTCAGCCGCCCCGGTGAGCGCGACGGTTCCGGCGTCCGGGTGGCCTGGGGCCGTGGTCCGGTTCGAGCGAATGAGCGAGAACCGATCGCTGCGAGCCGCCAGCTTAGGTAACAATTCGGTGAAATGGATGCCCGGCGTCCGCGTGGCGATCGGCGCGAAAGGGCCGCGAAAGCTGGCCGGGGCTTTGGGTTTCGGATCGAACGTGTCGAGGTGGCTTGGAGCTCCCCACAGCCAGACAAAGAGTACGCTCTTGGCTCGCACCTCGCCGTACTCGCCGGCGGAAGCTTGGAAACCGCTGTGCCGACCCCGGTTGGCAGCGCCGGTCGCCAGCGGCAGCGCAGTGCCCCAGCGAAGAAATGAGCGGCGGGTGATTCCCTGGCAAAGCCGGGCACGAAAACTACCAATTTCCAGCACGCATGGCCCTCCCGTCGCCGTCTTACCGCATCACAGTCCTCCCCAAGGCGACGCTTCCAGCCTACGCCAAGCGGTGCGGAACCGCAACGTGTCACGACCTGGCGGTTCGGTTCATAAACAAATTCATCGTAATGTGCGCTTGTCCTTGGTGGTGCGCCTCGTGCCAGCCGATGATGTAGAGCACATCGAGAATGGTTAGCTTGCGGGCGGCCAACGCTTGAGGGATTTCCCCAAGTCGATCGTCACCAAAGTGCGACAGGGTTTCCAACAGGTGGGCCCGCGACTCGGTGAGCACACGGCGGATAACGGCCGGCTCCGGCACATCGTCGTCAGGCGTGCTGCCGCCGCGGAAGCGCGGCCAGAGATCGGTGAATTCGCCGGGCTTCTCGGGCATCAAGCGTTCGGTCGCAAATATCTCCTCGGTGACGCCGATATGCAGCATTTGCCAACCTATGTGCGCTCGCCCTGGACCGGGACGCCAGGCCAACGCCGCTCGCGGCTCCGGCAGCGCTTCGATTTTATCGAGCAGCCCCAGCGTGCGGTCGCGATAGAACTTGTAACTCTCGATGAATGTCGCGGCGATGCTCATGAAGACCTCCTGTTTCCTGAGTTACAGTGCATGAATTTTCGTCAAAATACCCGTTCGCCGCAACGTCGACAATCCATGGGTCACTGCCTGCCTTGATGTCCCTTCGTCGATAGCATTGGCGCGTTTCCTATTGAGCTTCTGCCGGAGGCGGCGCTGCGCTCGTGCAGAATTCCGGCATTTTCCTTCCGTCCGTTGTCGCTTGGTTGCGGTTTGGGTTACAATTACTCTAATGAAGACCATCATTTCATCCATCGCGGTCTTGGTTTGTACCGTCGTCGTTGCGGCGGATCAATCGAGTCATCTTGTAACTCTTTTCGACGGCAAGACCCTCGACGGTTGGGAGGGAGACCTGAAGACGTTTCGCGTCGATGATGGCGCGATCGTTGGCGGCAGTCTCAAAGCCGAGGTGCCGCGAAATGAATTTCTCTGCTTCAAGCGGGAATATGGCGACTTCGAGCTAAGGCTGAAGTTCAAGGTGCTCGGCAAAGGGGCCAACGCGGGCATTCAAATCCGCAGCCGACGCGTTCCGAACCACCACGAGATGATCGGATACCAGGCCGACCTGGGCGACGGCTGGTGGGGCTCGCTCTACGACGAATCGCGGCGCAAGAAAATGTTGGCGGCCGCCGATGCAGAAGCGGTCGCCAAGGTCCTGAAACGCGACGACTGGAACGATTATCGGATTCGCTGCCAGGGAAATCGCGTTCAACTATGGATTAATGAACAGCAAACGGTCGATTACACTGAACTGGACTGTACGCTCGAACAACGCGGCCTGATTGGATTGCAAATCCACGGCGGTCCACCCAGCGAGGCCTGGTACAAAGACATCACGATCGAGGAACTGCCGTGATCCGACCGACCATCCCGGCCGATCAATATCCCCTCGTCGACCTGGCGCGCGAAACGGGGGTCTTTAAGCCCTTGGAAATCCAGGCCCTCGAGGAAGTGCTGATCGACTATCATGCCACGACCCACGCGCACGGGCATCGCTCGGTGACCTACGAAGACCAGGGCACGATCCTGGGGTTTGCCTATTTCGCGCCGGCGGCAATGACCGACCGCTCGTGGTACCTCTACTGGATCGCGGTCAGCAAACAGATTCAGGCCAAGGGAATCGGCGGCACGCTCTTGAAGTTCGTCGAGGAAGAAATCCGCCACCACCAGGGCCGGCAATTACTGATCGAAACCTCATCGCTTCCGCATTACGAATTGACGCGCAGGTTCTACGTCAAGCACGATTACGAACAAGCCGCCATCGTGCCCGACTATTATGCCGAAGGGGACCACATGGTCGTGTACCGGAAGAAGCTCGGGGAATGAGGTCTCATTTCGCCGACGCCATCGCGGCACCCGGAGCGAAGCGGGCCTCGAATTCAAGACTCTTGAGGAACTTGCTGGAAGGGATGTATTCGTCGGGGCTCATCTCGTGAATCAAGGAATGCAGGTGGTCGGACATCATCGTGATGGCCTGTTTAATTTCGCGATAGTTGGCGGTCCCTAAGCCGGCCGCGCTCGGTTCGGCGTCGCGCGCTACGAACAAGGCTTCAATCCGCGTCCGGTCATCGCCGAATTCGTCGTTGGCAAGGGTCTTTGGCCAGTTAAAGACTCCAGCGCTGGGATACCACTCGGAGGGCAAAAGCCGGCCGGGTGTGCGGGCGTGGTTGTCCGCGGCGTACTGTTCCGGGGAATAGTGAGGGCGCATTCCGGCCATCTCAGCCCGTGCGCTGGCGTTGTTTCTCCGCGATTGGAAATAAGCTTGCTCGTATTTCAAGCGGTTATCGATCGCCATGCTGTACGCCTGCTGATAGCTGATCGCCGCTTGCCCAGAAAGTGCGTTGAATTGCCCGGCCCCCTGCATGAATTGGCCTGCCCCCATCATTGATATGCCGGCCCCCGCCAGGGCGCTGCCGATGGGCGTAGTCCCGGCACCATACCCGCCGAAGCCGTAATAAAACTGCGCTTCCGCGGAACCGGCCTGAACGCACCAGGTTCCGAGGATCACGGCAACGCTCAACCATTGAGTTGACATGCGCCTTCGCCTTCTAGGTTAAGTTGACTTCGTCCTACTTCGCCGAGGCGACGGCATCACCCGGCGCGAAGCGGGCCTCGAATTCGAGGCTCTTGAGGAACTTGCTGGAAGGAATGTACTCGTCGGGGCTCATCTGGTGAATCAACGAGTGCAGGTGGTCGGACATCATCATGACGGTCTGCTTGATTTCGCGGTAGTTTGCAGTACCTAAACCGGCTGCGCTCGGATCAGCGTCGCGCGCCGCGAACAACGCTTCAATCTGCGTCCGATCACTGGCGAATTCGTCGCCACCCAGGCTCTGCGGCCAAACGAATACTCCACGGCCCGGATCCCATTCCGAGGCCGAAAGCCTCGAGGGAATGCGGGCGTGGTTGTCAGCGGCGTACTGTTCGGGAGTGTAATGCGGGCGCATCGCGGCCATCTCGGCCCGCGCGCTGGCGTTATCTCTCCGTGCTTGGAAATAGGCCTGTTCGGCTTTCAGACGGTTGTCGATCGCCATGCTATACGCCTGCTGATAACTGATCGCTGCTTGACCCGAAAGGGCATTGAATTGTCCAGCCCCTTGCATGAATCGCCCCGCTCCCATCATCGATATGCCGGCGCCCGCCAGGGCACTGCCAATGGGTGTGCTGCCGGCACCGTAGCCGAAGCCATAACCACCGTAGCCGTAGCCATAGCCTCGACCACGACGACGGTACTGTGCCTCCGAGGTACCGGTCTCAGCAAACAAAGCGCCAATGATCACGGCAACGATTAACCATCGAGCGGGCATAGTCTTCACCTTATCTGCTGATTGGCTTTCTGAGGCAAATGAACTTCCGATTCGCCACGCGATGCACGGAATTCTCACGAATTCCACTACTCTCGGGATTCATCATACCAGCCAGGGCGTCAGAAAAACAACCTTCCGTCGTTGCAACCCGCGCAAGCGTCAATACCACGGCGCTCAAGGTGATTTACGTCCTAGGCTTGGTATAGGTTCATTTCCAATCGCATTGGGAGGCAGCTGCCAATTCGATCCTCTATTAATCAATCCAGATCATCGCCATGAGCACAACCACGATTGCCGAAAAACCGGTAAGTCTTTTGTCGGCAATCCTTTCCGACGAAACTTTCAAGCCCTCCGAGCCGGCCACCCTGGCTGACACTGGCCTGAGCGACTCGCTGATCGACTCGCTCGTTTCGAAGTATCTCTCAGTGGTTGGTACGGCCAGCGGACGTGGTATTGCCGACCACGTTTGTCTCCCCTTGGGAGTCATCGAGGATCAACTCCATCGTCTCCGCACGCGCCAATTCTTGGCCTACAGCGGGTCGGCTCCGCTCAACGATTATTACTACAACCTGACCGACCAAGGGCGGCAACGGGCACAGACGTACCTCGACGCATGCGCCTATGTCGGGCCCGCGCCGGTGCCCTTGATTGAGTACGTGCTTTCGGTCGAGGCCCAGTCGATCCGCGCCGAAGCGCCGAGGCGGGCGCAGCTTGAAGGCGCATTCGCAGACATTTCAACCGAGCCCTCAGTCTTCGACAGCCTCGGACCGGCGGTCAATTCGGGGGCCGGGCTGTTTCTGTACGGCGCGCCTGGCAACGGTAAAACGACGCTCGCCGAGCGGGTTACACGCTGTTTCGGCCAGCATATTTGGGTCCCCCGCACGCTGATCGAAGACGGCCAGTTGATCAAGCTCTACGATCCGGCTTATCACGAGGCGGTGGAAAGCTCGCAAGACAGCTTCCTCAAGTCGAACGATCACGACCGCCGCTGGATTAAGGTCCGCCGTCCCACAGTGGTGGCCGGTGGCGAGCTGACGATGGACTGCCTCGAGATCCGTCACGATGCGAAGAGTAATGTCAGCGAGGCCCCTTTGCAGCTCAAGAGCAACTGCGGATCGCTGTTGATTGACGACTTCGGGCGCCAGCGGATGGAGCCGGCCGACCTACTGAATCGCTGGATCGTGCCATTGGAAAAGCGATACGACTTCCTGACGTTGGCGTCGGGCAAAAAAATCCAGGTGCCTTTCGAGCAACTCATCATATTCTCCACCAATCTCGATCCAGAGGATCTGGTCGACGAGGCGTTCTTGCGGCGGATTCCGTACAAAGTCCACATTGAAGATCCTTCAGAGGAGGAGTTTCACCGCCTGTTCGCCCATTGCTCGCCGTTGATGGGCTTCGAGTATCGGCCGGAGGTCGTCGAGCACCTCCTCGCCACGCACTATCGGCCGGTCAATCGCTGCCGACGTCGATGCCATCCGCGCGACCTGCTCGGGCAGATCCGCAATTACTGCGCGTACAACGACCTGCCGCTGGAAATGCGGCCCGGAGACTTCGACCGCGTGGTGCGGAGTTACTTTACGACGGTCAAGGCTAAGCCTTGAGCTGAATGGGCACTTGCTCGATCTTGGCGGCAAGGATGAAGTCGTTTTCCGACAGGCCGCCGATGGCATGCGTCCAGATTTCGATGGAAAGGCTCCGGTAGCCCTCCAGGTGCAAGTCGGGATGATGCCCCTCGTCCTCAGCCAGTTGAGCCACGCGGTTGAAGAACTCGAGTCCGGCCATGAAGTTCTTGACGGTCCAATCCTTGCGAATGCGTTTACTTTCGTGCGTCAGTCGCCATCCCGGCAGGTTTTTCAACTGGGCCTGCGCTTCGGCCGGGGTACTAGGCGTGACACCGCCCTCGCAGGGGAGGCATTTCTTTCGCGTCAGTTGATCGACGGTTTGGGTCTCCATGTTGCATCCTCCTAATTAAGGATTTGGATGGATAGAAAAGCCCTGGTCGATTATACCGCGCGCGGCCCAGAGATTGTGAGTAGGCCAGGCTTCGCTGTCCCAAATGCTTACCACACCGGGTGTGGCCGAACCTGGTTCGCGGTCAGGTGCGGGAACCAGAGCGCTTTGTCGACGAGCTCCAGCAGCACCTGAGAATCGAATGGTTTGCGCAGGTAATACGTGCCGCCCGCTGCGTGCGCTCGCCGGACCACATCGGGAATTTGAGCGCCCGACAAGAAGATGATCGGCGTTTCGGCCAGGCCGGGAATCGACCGCAGACGTTCGCAAAGCTCCAGCCCGCTCACACCACCCAGGTCGATGTCCGAAACGATCAGATCAGGCGTTTCTTGCCGTGCCAACTCCATGGCCGCATCGGCGTTGCTACATGTACGGCATGTGTAGTCCGTCGCGAGCAGTGCCATAGCCACCTCGTCCAGGACGCGCGGTTCGTCGTCGATCAAAAGTAAACTTGCGGATTGGCGGGTGAAGTCGAGCATGGTTGGGTCCGAGCACGGGTTTTGCGGAGCGCGCCGGCCGGACGATCGGCTCGAGCGACTGAGATTACTCTCAAGTTTCGACCCAAAACGGCCCGCAAAATGACCCTGAATTCGCTGGTCTGCGCAACCAGCAAATCCGGCACGGCCGTGAAGATGACGGCGACTTACCGTGAAATACAACCCATTATGCCAATTGAGATACGACCTTCCATAAAATTATCGTCGAACAGCACTTGACAAAGACGAGTTAGATGACGATATTACTAATCATTAGTAATATGACTGATCTAATGATGTATTCTAGCAACGGCTCTCATTCGGTCGTTGAAGCGAATCAAAGCGATTCAATAGGAGTGCCCTCGTGACGATGATTTATGGAACGTCCGCCCGGCGAATATTAGTGATCGCGGCTTTTTTAACCGTGTCAATTCTGGGCTGCAACAACGGCGGTACGGCTAAAAACGACGCATCAAGCACCGGTGCGGCCAAGGCTGATGCGGCTCCGTCCCAGGTTGAATTGCTCAACGTCTCCTACGACCCGACTCGCGAACTGTGGCGCCAGGTGAATGAGCGGTTTGTCGTGGCCTATCGCAACCAGGCGGCTCGTGAAGTGACGATCAAGCAGTCGCATGGCGGCTCGGGCAGCCAGGCGCGGGCCGTGATCGACGGACTGGAGGCCGACGTGGTGACGCTCGCCATCTGGTCCGACATCGACGCGATCCGCAAAGCCGGACTGATCGCCGATGACTGGCAGCAGCGTCTTCCGCATGATTCTCTTCCCTACTTCTCCACGATCGTGCTCGTCGTGCGGAAAGGGAACCCACACGAGATTAAAGATTGGTCCGACCTGGTGCGGCCCGATGTGGCGATCATTACCCCCAGCCCGAAGACTTCTGGCAATGGCAAGCTCAGTTTTCTGGCCGCTTGGGGTTCAATCGTTCGGCGAGGCGGTTCGGAAGCTGAGGCCCGTGATTTCGTGACCGAGCTCTACCGTCACACGCCGGTGCTCGACACCGGGGCCCGTGCCGCCACGAACACGTTTGCCCAGAAGGGAATCGGCGACGTCCACCTTACCTGGGAAAACGAAGCGGTGCTGGAAGTCGCCGAATCGGGCGGGCAATTGCAGATAGTTTATCCGCCGATCAGCATCCGGGCCGAGCCTTTTGTAGCGCTGGTCGACGCCAACGTCGATCGCAAGTCGACCCGTGACGTGGCCGAGGCCTATCTCAAATTCCTCTATACACCCGAAGCGCAGCAGGTCATCGCCGAGAACGGCTACCGGCCGATCGAGCCCGACGTGCTCTCGCAACATAGCGAGAAGTTCCCCGAGCTTGAACTGTTCGAAATCGCCGAGATCGCGGCGGGCTGGGCTGAAGCGAACGATAAGTTCTTCGCCGAAGGGGGCGTGTTTGACCAGATTTATGAAAGCCGCGCTGAGTGAAATTTGCTTCAACTTGAAGTTGTTCTTCTTTGTCGCTCGCCAACCCCATGACAACCTCCACCATCAACCGCCGCGTCCTGCCGGGATTCCGCCTGAGCTTGGGCTATACAGTGGCCTGGCTTGGGTTTCTGGTGGTTGTGCCCCTGGCGGGCTGCCTGGTCAAGGCCGCGTCTTTGCCGTTCGACCGCTTCTGGGGCGCTGTATGGACGGCACGCGCACGGGCCGCCTACGCATTCACGCTCACAAGCTCGTTCGCTTCGGCTTGGATCAACGTCGTGCTGGGCCTGATCGTGGCTTGGGTGTTGGTGCGGTACGAGTTTCCGGGCAAACGTTGGCTCGATTCGCTGGTCGACCTGCCGTTCGCGTTGCCCACGGCGGTGGCTGGCCTGGTCTATTCACAGTTGTATGTCGAAAACGGCTGGCTCGGCCAGTTTTTGGTGCCGCTGGGGATCAAAGCCGCCTACTCGCGGTTGGCGGTGGTCCTGGTGCTGACGTTTATCGGATTTCCGTTCGTGGTCCGCACCTTACAACCGGTGTTGGAAAGTCTCGACGCCGAGATCGAGGACGCGGCGTTCCTGCTGGGCGCGACGCGCTGGCAGACGTTTCGCCGCGTGCTCCTGCCGGCGCTGGTGCCGGCGATGATCACGGGTTTCGCGCTCTCGTTCGCCCGTGCCATGGGCGAATACGGTTCGGTGGTGTTCGTTTCGGGCAATATGCCTTTCAAGACCGAGATCGCGCCGGTGCTCATCGTCGCGCGGCTCGAGGAATTCGCCTACGCCGAAGCCACGGCGATCGCCGTGGTACTTTTGGCAATGTCGATTGGCATGCTCTTGCTGGTGAACCTGCTGGAACTTTGGAGCAAGCGGAGCCATGTCTGAACTGAAGGCCACTTCGCGCGACTTGTCCCGTCATTCGGCCGGACGGCACGACCCTCCGTGGGTGAGGTTCGCGCTGATTGCGATAACGGTGGCGGTGATCGGCGTGTTGGTGATCGTTCCGGTGGTGGCCGTGTTCTATCAGGCGCTGGCTCATGGTGTGGGTGCCTATTGGCGGAACCTCACCGCCGATGCCGACACGCGGCACTCGGTGCTGCTGACACTTGCCGTGGCGCCAATCGCCGTGGCCGCGAACCTGGTATTCGGTGTGGCGGCGGCCTGGACGATCGCCCGCTTCCGTTTCCGTGGCCGCACTCTGCTTACCGTGCTGGTCGATCTGCCGTTCGCGGTCTCGCCTGTAGTGGCGGGGTTGTCGCTGGTACTGATCTTCGGCTTGCAAGGCTACCTTGGGCCTTGGCTGCGGGCACACGACCTGAAAGTGATCTTCGCCCTGCCCGGGCTGGTGCTGGCGACCACATTTGTCACGCTGCCTTTCGTGGCCCGCGAGTTGATTCCTGTGATGGAGGCGATCGGCGCCGACGAGGAACTGGCTGCGGTGAGCCTGGGCGCAAGCGGTTGGCAGATGTTCCGCCGGGTCACGTTGGCGAACATCCGCTGGGGCGTGTTGTATGGATTGATCCTGTCGAGTGCGAGGGCTACCGGCGAATTCGGCGCCGTTTACGTCGTCTCGGGCCATATCGCGGGCCGCACGGACACCATGCCTTTACGGGTCGAGAAGCTGTTTCAGGAATACAACACTCCCGGTTCCTTTGCCCTGGCTTCGGTGCTGACATCGATCGCGCTGGTCACGCTGGTGCTGAAGGTCTATTTGGAGCGGAAAACACGGCAAGAGCTGGATGAGGCGGTAATCTCATGAGCATTCGAATCGAAAATGTCAGCAAGCGATTTGGCCGCTTCGTCGCGCTGGACGATGTGACCGTCAACGTGCCGCAGGGCGAACTGCTGGCCCTGTTGGGCCCCAGCGGTTCAGGCAAGACGACGCTGTTGAGGGTCGTCGCGGGGCTGGAAGTCGCCGACGCCGGCCGCGTGCATTACGAGGACGAAGACGTTACGACCCGCTCAGCGCGTGAACGGAATGTCGGTTTCGTGTTCCAACATTACGCTCTGTTCCGGCACATGAACGTGTTCGAGAACGTGGCGTTCGGTCTGCGGGTGCGCCGTCGCCCGGCCGACGATATCAACCGCCGCGTGCGCGAGTTGCTGGGCCTGGTGCGGCTCGATTCGCTCCAGCGGCGCTATCCTTCCCAGTTGTCGGGTGGGCAGCGGCAGCGGGTGGCTTTGGCACGGGCATTGGCGATCGAGCCTAAGGTGCTGTTGCTCGACGAACCCTTCGGGGCGCTCGACGCCAAGGTGCGGCAGGAATTGCGGCACTGGCTCCGCCGCCTGCACGACGAGATTCATACGACAACCCTGTTCGTAACCCACGACCAGGAGGAAGCCTTCGAGGTGGCCGACAGGGTGGTGGTCATGCAGCAGGGAAAGGTCGAACAGGCGGGCACGCCCGTCGAAGTCTTCGAGCGGCCCGCCAACGCCTTCGTGATGGACTTCCTGGGCAACGTGAACGTGTTTCAGGGACGCGTACAAAATGGCCGGGCGCAGTGGGGTGGTTTGCACTTCGACTTGGCCGGCGACGGCCATCACGAAGGAAGCCAGGTCGCGGTCTACGTCAGGCCGCACGAATTGGAAATCGAGCGGTCGGCCAATGGTGTTCCGAGCTTACGCGGACGAATCGAACGGATCAACTCCGCCGGGTCAGTGGCCAAGATTCAGGTGTCGGCGGCTGAGTTTGGTGTCGACTTGCACGTGGAACTGAGCCCAGAGCGCTTTACCGAGTTGGACCTGCGGCGGGGCGACACGGTGTACGTTTCGCCGCGGCGGGCGAGAGTCTTTGCGCCGGAGTACGTGATCTGATGAGCATTCGGCAGGTGGCCAACGAAAGGGCAGTCATGTCCGATCCTACTCACGACTTCGACGACCGGCCGTCCGCGCGCGATCCATCGTTCGAACTGGAGCAGGCGCTGGTTCAGATCCGCGAAGCATTGCGCGGTCTTGAATTCGGCGTGCTGTCGATCATCGTGCAGGACGGCGTAGTGATCCAGATCGATCGCACGGAACGCAAACGATTACGCAAACGGTCCGGAGGCAGACCCTGATTGTCGGCGCGTGAGGACCATCCGCCGACCTGAATACAGACAGTCGGCGGAACCGCGAAGTTTTTTTGGTTTGGTCGCGGTGCGCCACTCAGAACACCCGCGAGCTCACGCCACTTTGTTCGCTCGTGGCAACGTGAACCAGAAGGTGCTCCCTTTACCCCGTTCGCTGCTGACACCGATCCGGCCCCCATGGGCCTCGACGATCTCCTTGGTTATGAACAGGCCCAAACCGGCTCCCCCCGAGTGTCCGCCGGGCAGACGGAAGAATTTTTCGAAAATTGCCTGTTGATACTCTTTGGCGATCCCTTCCCCCTGGTCTTGCACCTCGAACCGCACGCTGTTGCCCTCGATGCGGGCCCTTACATGCACGATTCCATCGGTGGGACTATGGCGGATCGCGTTGGTCAGCAGGTTCGAGAACACCAGCCGCAGCCGATCCGGGTCGGCGAGGACGTCGCCGCTGACGTCGAGCGTATCCGCCTCGAGCCGAACCGCGCGGCGTTCGGCGTTCGTCCGTTCCGCATCGACCGCCGTCTCGATCAGCTCTGTCGCCGGGGTCGGCCGCCGGTCGAGCTCGATCCGGCCCGATTGGATCCGCGCCAGGTCCAATAGCTCATCGACGATCATTTGCAGTCGGGCACAATCTTCTCGCGCGGCGTGCAGCAAGTCGGCCTGTTTTTCGTTGACTTCGCCGGCGGCGCCCTCGAGGCAAAGGTGGACCGCCATTCGTAGCGACGTCAACGGTGTGCGGAACTCGTGAGCCACGGTCGCGACCAGGTCGTTCTTCAGTTCGTCGAACCGCCGCAGCCTGGTGACATCTTGCAAGATCACGGTCGCACCGGTAATGCGGCCTCCCGCGTTGTAAACCGGCGTCGCGCGCGGCAACAAACAGCGTTCGCCGTCGCCCAGCACCAACGACACGGCCTCATCGAAACTCTTGGGGACATAAGCGCCCTTACCCTGCAAGACGTGTTCCACAACCCTCTGTAGCACGGGCCCAAGACGTATCGACACATCGGTTGCCAACTCGGAGCCCCCTTGGGGGCGATTTTGCACATAGAGCACTTCCGCGGCGTCGTTATGATTCAGCATGGCGCCGTCGGCCGTATAAATCAGCGTCGGGTCGGGAATACTGTCGATCGCGGCCTGCGCCGCGCGCTGCGCCAAGAGCAGCTCACCCAGCGAGCTGCCGCGATACTCGAGCAGGTGATCGGCCATAGTGTTGAAACGGTCGGCCAGAAGCGCGATCTCGTCGGAACCCGCGATATTGGCGCGAGCCTGGAAATCGCCCTCGCCCAGCCGCTCGACCGCCTGGCTGAGTACGCCCAGCGGCCGCAACAACCGTCGCGTGACCATGGTCGAGACCACGACGCCGACCAGCAACGCCGCGGCGGCGGTACCCAGCATCAGGCCATTGGTTTTTTGCGACAGGTCCTGCGCCTGTTTGCTCTTACGGTGCATCGCGTCCTGATTCAATGCCAGGATCGTGTCGGCGTCGTTTTTGACCACGATGAAGGCGGGTTCGAGCTTTTCGAAGTACATCTGCTTCCGTGTGCCGCCGTCGTCCAGGGTGAGAAAGGCGTCCAGTTCGAGCTGGTAGTCGGTCCACGCTCGTCGCAATCGCTTCGTGGCGGCCTCTTCGCCGACTTCGGTGATGTTGCCTTCCTGGACCTGTAGTTGCTTCTCAAACGCCGGACGATGGCTTGCGATTTGAGAGAGCGCCTTCTCTCGATGTCCGGCCAACAGGAACAAGGCGGCGCTGTCCATCCGTTCGACCGATTCCTTCATCCGCTGCGCGGCGAGCACGCTTTCGTAGTTGTCGTCCAAAATGCGCATCGACTGGCTGCCCAGCCGCGACACACAGCGCACTGCGACCACACCCACCACGACCAGCGCCAGACCCAGCGGGACCAGGGCCAACAATAGCTTGCCACGCAGGCTCATGGGCGCAATTCCTCGTCCGGGAACGAGACAATGTGGACGTCGAAGCCGTCGGCCTCATGGACGAACCGGTCCATCGCCGAGCGTCCCAGCATCCGCCGCCACCAGGGCTGCCGGCTGCGGCCGATCATGATGTAACCGACTCCGTGGCTGCGGGCAAAATCCAACAGCGCCGCCACCGGATCGTGCGAATGCAGCTTCTTCACTTCGGCCCCCAGCTCGCGGGCCTTGTCGATCGTGGCCAACAGCCGGCGCTGGGCCTCCGCGTCGATCAACGTGGGCACCTCGTGCGGCGTTTCGACGTAGACCACGTACCAATCGGTATTCAGTCGCCCGGCCAGTCGCGAGCCCCGGCGCAACAGCACCTGTGCGTGCGGGCTCGACGAGGCGACACAAACCATCACGCGGGCGTTGGGCCGGGCGGTGCGCTCAGCGTCGCGGGTGGCCACGAGTCCAGACATCGAGCGTTCGACCGTTTCGGCCACTTCGCGCAGCGCCAGCTCACGCAACGAGAGCAGGTGGTCTTCCTTGAAGAAGTGGGCCAGCGCCCAGGGCACCTTATCCTCCGCGTAGATTTTGCCGGCGCGGAGCCGGTCTAAGAGATCGCCCACATCCAGATCGAGGTTTACGATCTGGTCGGCCTGTTTGAGGAACGTGTCGGGAACACTCTCACGGATCACCACGCCGGTGACCCGCTCAACGAGGTCTTTCAGGCTCTCCAAGTGCTGCACATTGAAGGCGCAGATCACATTGATGCCCGCGTCGAGAATCGCGAGCACATCCTGGTAGCGCTTAGGGTGGCGGCTATCGGGTGCGTTCGTGTGGGCGATTTCGTCGACGACGGCCACCTGTGGGTGCCGCGCCAGGACTGCGTCGAGGTCCATTTCGTCGACTGCCAGGCCACGGTACTGGACACGCCGCGTGGGGACGATTTCCAATCCCTCGAGCAGGGCCGCCGTTTCAGCCCGGCCGTGCGTCTCGACGAAGCCGATCACGACGTCGACGCCCCGTTTTTTCAGGGCGTGCGCCTCTTCGAGCATGCGGTAGGTCTTGCCGACGCCCGCGGCGAAGCCGATAAAGACCTTCAGCCGGCCGCGCTTCGAGCGTTCGACCAGCTCGAGGAAGTCTTCGGGACGGGGCCGTTCGGTCGCCATTGGGAAAACTCAAGCGTCACAGCGCACCGGTATCCTCTCCGGCGGCGCAGCGCTGAGAATAGCAGATTCGCTTGCGGGCGACAGCGCCCAAGCGCGCTTGGCCCTGCGGTGGCATGCCGCCGGCGCGATCCTAGCCTTGAAGCGGCCGGATCACCTATGATGTGAGAGACTCAGTTTTGCCTGGCGAGTAGGATGGCTGACGATGCCTGACCGGCAAACAATCGATGCGGCGGTTTCCGCGATCGCCGATGCAAAGCCACTGGACGACGCCGCATCGGCAGACGCCGACCAATTGGTCAACCGCCGGCCGTGGCAATTCAGCCTGCGGGCGATGATGGTCTTTACCTCGGCCGTGGCAGGCGTCATGTGGCTGGCGACGGTCAAAGGGGTGGGGGTGCTGGTGGTCGTCGCCGGTCTGGCGGTTTCGATGCTCAACTGGCGTGGCGCGATGGCCAGGTGGCAGACTCCGGAGCGCTGTGGACGTCCGATCAAATTCGGTTGGGCGTTGCTCGCAATTTCGCTTGTCTTGCCATCCCTGCGGGGTTGCAACGACAGCCAAGTTTTAGGCTGGAAAGTAGCCTGGGCGTGCGCGAGCACAGAAATCGAAGTCATCCGAAACGGCATTGCCAACGGGTTCGACACTGATGACAGTAAGGGCGCGCTCAAAAGCATGCTTGAATTCGTTTTCATGTCGCTCATCAACCTGACCAATCTTTTGCTAATGGCCTCGCCATGGTTTCTCTTGTTGTTGCGGCGCGGCCGCGGGCCATGTTACGCTGCCATTCTGTCGTGCGGCGCGACGGCCGCTTGGACGGCGCCGGTGCCCGAGGCCGGTGGTTTGTTAATTGGTTATTACGTCTGGTGCCTCGGGCAGCTCATGGTCGTATCGGCGGCGCGGCTCGGCCCGCGGACCTTGGCCGCAATGGTCGTGGTTGCCTTTGTGCGCGTGTTTTTGTGGCCCGATCCGTAATTCCACTCCTATTGCCATGCTCGCAGCCACCCTTCTTCTTGGTTCACTTTTGTGCTTCGCCATCGACGACACGACCACAGCCCAGCCGTCACGAGTCGATGACGAAGATCGAGATCAGCATGCCGAACCAAAGCAAGCAACCCCCGACAAGCCGCGTTCGCCAAGGGACCTGCCGATGGAGAAAAGCTTCAAAGGGCCGTTGCCCGAGCTGACCACCGGTCAAAGCGCTCTGGTCGATGAACTGCGCCGCGACGTGGATGTGCTGGCGCGTAAAATCGGCGAACGTAACCTTGGGAAATACAAACAACTCGTCGAAACGGCCCAATTCATCGAAAAATCATTGCTTGAGGCGGGCTACGAGCGGGTCGAGCGGCAGGGCTACGACGTCAAGGGCCGGAATTGCGACAACCTTGAAGTCGCGCTGCCAGGGAACGAGCATGCCGAAGAAATCGTCGTCGTCGGCGCCCATTACGACTCGGTCGTGGGAACGCCCGGCGCCAACGACAACGGCAGCGGGGTCGCGGCGTTACTGGCACTGGCACGCCGCTTCGCCACGCGGAAATGTCAGCGCACGCTCAGGTTCGTCGGCTGGGTCAATGAGGAACCGCCCTACTTCCAGTCAAACACAATGGGAAGCGTGGTCTACGCCCGGCGGTGCCGGCAGCGGAACGAAAGGATCGTCGCCGCGATCAGCCTGGAGACGATCGGCTACTACTACAGCGACAAAAAGGGAAGCCAAAAATACCCGCCCCCTTTAAGTTTACTTTTTCCATCGGAGGGTAATTTCATCGGCTTCGTCAGCGACGTCGCCAGCCGGCCGCTACTCGACGAATTTGTCTCGTCGTTCAGGCGGCACGCAAAGTTCCCCAGTGAGAAGGCCGCACTGCATTCCAAGCTGCCGGGCGTCGGCTGGTCGGACCAATGGTCTTTCTGGCAAGAGGAGTATCCGGGCCTGATGGTCACCGACACGGCGCCCTACCGCTATCCCCATTATCACAAATCGAGCGACACGCCCGACAAACTCGACTACGACCGTCTGTCGCGCGTCGTCGATGGCCTAGACACCGCGCTGGCCGAATTGGTAAAGGCGACCGATGATGGCGTTGAGCCGGCCGAGTAGACGCGAAACTCCGCGTCGTCAAGTTGGCGGCAGCTTGTGCCCCATCTTTTTCGCTTTCGTCGCCAGGTAATGGGCGTTGTGCTCGTTGGCCGCGGCAACGATCGGCACCTGGTCGACCACTTCCAGGTCGAAGCCACCGTAAATGAAAGCATCGGTTTTTTTGGGGTTGTTGGTCAACAGCCGCACTTTCGTCAAACCGAGGTCCTTGAGCAATTGGATACCCACGCCGTAATCCCGAGTATCGGCCTTGAATCCCAACGCCAGGTTCGCCTCGACCGTATCGAGTCCCTTGTCTTGCAGGGCGTAGGCTTTGATCTTTTCGATCAGACCGATGCCGCGCCCCTCCTGCGGGAGGTAGACCAGCACTCCGGCGCCGTCTTCTTGCATCATCTCCAGGGCCATTTGCAGTTGGTCGCCACAGTCGCACCGCAGCGAATTCAATAGGTCGCCGGTAAAACAGGATGAGTGTAGCCGCACCAGTGGCGCCGGCTTGGCTGTCAAATCGCCCAACACCAGCACCAGCGGCTCCTGCGACTCGTACTTGACACCGTAGTAGATGATCCTGCCCAGGCCGTATTTCGTCGGCAGCTCGGCCTCGGCTTGGCGGTAGACGAGCTTCTCACGCATCCGGCGGTAGCGGATCAACTCCTCGATGGTGATGATCTGGAATTGATGCTCGCGGGCTAGTTTCGCTAGCACGTGACGATCGGCCCGGCCGCCTTGCTCGTCGAGAATCTCGCAGAGCACGCCGGCAGGCGAAAGGCCGGCCAGGCGGGCCAGGTCGACGGCGGCTTCGGTGTGCCCCGCTCGGCGGAGTACACCCCCTTCCTTAGCCATGATCGGAAACATGTGGCCCGGCCGCACGAAGTCGGAAGGCTGGCTGTACGGGTCGATGATGGCACTGATCGTGGTCGCTTTTTCCTGGGCGGTGATGCCGGTTTGCGTGCTGCGATGGTCGACGGGCACGGTAAACGCGGTTTTCAAGGGGGCGGTGTTTTCGTCGACCATGGGCGCGAGCTTGAGCCGCTCGCAGACTTCCGGCAAAACAGGCACACAGACCTGGCCACGGCCGTGGTGAAGCATGAAATTGACGATTTCGGGCGAGACCTTTTCCGCCGCGCAAATGAAGTCGCCCTCGTTCTCGCGGTCCTCGGCGTCGACGACGATCACGATTTCGCCCTGGGCAAAGGCATGCACTGCGGCGTCGATGGTGGAGAATTTGCTTGTCAAAGGCGGGTCCTTACATCGCTGGCGTACCAATCCCAATCACGAGAACGTTCTTGCAATGTGATTATAGCGCGCGCGGGCCGCGGGAAGGCATCCTTCATCCTTCATCCTTTCCTCACTCCCTCAGGTGCTCACCCAGGAACATCATTTCCACCGCGGTCAGATAGTCGCGGTTGTCCTTCTTGGCGAAACCGTGTCCTTCGTTGTTGGCGTAAACGGTCCAGACAGGGCGGCCGGCGGTGCGGACCTTCTCGGCGATCTGCTGCGCCTCGGAATACGGCACCCGCGGGTCGTTCACTCCATGCGCCACCAAAAGCGCCGAGCGGATTCTGTCTGCACTCGCCGCTGGGCTGATTCGCTCGAAAAACGCCCGCACCACCGGTTCGCGTTCGTCGCCATATTCCGCCCGCCGTAGGTCTTGCCGGTAGGCGCTGGTCCGTTCCAGGAATGTGATGAAGTTGGCGATTCCCACGATGTCGACGCCGGCCTTGATCCGCTCAGGAAAGCTTACCAGCGATGCCAACACCATGAAGCCGCCGTAGGAGCCGCCGGTCACGGCCACGCGTGAGGCGTCAAGCTCTGCCTGCCGACCAATCCAGTCTAACAGCGCGCCGATGTCCTTGACGGAGTCCTCTCGCAACACGCCATTGTCGAGCTTGAGGTAGGTCTTGCCATAACCGGCCGAGCCGCGGACGTTGGGAGAAATCACCGCCAGGCCTAACTCGTTTAGCTGAAACTGCGTTGTGCCGGAAAAGATCGGCCGATACTGCGACTCCGGCCCACCGTGGATTTGCACCAGCACGGCCGCCGGCTTATCGGCTGATGCGGTCGGCGGACGAAAGTAATATGCCGGGATTTCGAGGCCGTCGAACGCCGGGTATGCGATGCGCTCAGGCGCCACGAATGTGGCGGGGTTCAAGCCGCCGACTTCGCTGTAGGTCCAGCGGATCAGCTCGCCATCGCTCAGCCGCAGCGAGTACGCTTCGGCCGGCGCGTCGGGCCGCGCCAGCGTGAAGCCGAGCTGCGATGCATCGGGCGAAAACTCCAAGCCGGCGACGACCCCCAACGGCAATTCGAGCTCGCGTCGGCGCTCGCCCTCGAGCAAGTAAAGCTGGCTCGCTCCGTCGGCGTTCACAGCGAAAACCACCAGCCCACTGGCCGGTTCAACCTCCAGGTCGCTCACGTCCCACTTCAGCTCGCCCGCGGGCCAGGTGTATTCATGCGTCTCCAATTCGAGCCGCGCCAATTCGAGGAATTCGCCGCGGGCGTCCGTCGTGAGGTAGGCGGCCTTACGATCGGGCGAGAAGGCCATCCTCCCTAATGCCGCGGGAGCGTCGCCTGGCAATGGAAGCGGCCGCAGCGACTTCGTCGACACTTCGAATAGCGCCGGGTACGACTCGTTGATCGAAACGTAACGCGACATTAGAAGCTGCTCGCCGTCGAGCGACCAATCGGCGGCCGTCCAGAACTGGTTTTCGACCTGCATCAGGAGCTCTTGCGATTCCGGTCGCCGGCAGTTGGCCAGGAAGAGGTCCATATCGCGACCGTTGCGTTGGTTCGAGAGCACGATCATTTGTCCACCGTCGTGGCGCACGGGCCCGAGCAGGTTCCGCGACTTGCCGTCGGTCAGTAGTGCCGTGCGATAGGCGGCCTGGTCGAGAAAGTAAACCTGGTCGTTCTCGCTGCCGCCGCGGCTCATGGTCACCAGGAGCCCGGGAGAGTCTGCCCCCGGGATGAATCGTCCACCGGCCGGCTCGTCGAAGAACGTGACCTGTTCGCGGCGTCCGCCGGGCTCGTAGACGCGGTGCAACTGGGCCGAGTTGCCGAACCGTGTTTGTATCAGAATGCCGCGCCCGTCGGGCGACCAACCGGAGAACACGGCGCTACGCGTATTTTGATATTGCCGCAGCCGTTCGGCCAGGTCGGGCGGCACTACCGGCACGTCACGCGTCGCGATCGCCGGCGGACGCCGCGAATCGGGCGGTTCGTCGGCGCAGAGCCTGGTCATGGGAAAAACGACGACGAGGCAGGCACAGACTTGGAGGAGCGTTTTCATCGAGGTTGAATCCTGGCGGCGAACGGCGGGAAGCGGTTCCGGCGACAACCGGGTATCTTAGCTCATGGATCGGCATTCCAAAACCCAGCGCTAGCGAAACAGCACCGAGACACGTTACGATGGCTCACGCCAGAACCCATGCCTGCGATTGAGGAACCACACTTGATCACGAAGATTACCGGCAAGCTGCTCCAGCTAGGCGACGATACCGTGACTTTGGGCATCGAGGCCTTCGAATACGAGGTTCGCATCCCAGAATTCACCCGCCGCCAATTGCAGCAACAACTGGGCCAGACGGTGAGCCTGCACACAATTGACTACCTGGAGGGGAACCCGACCCAGGGGCGGCTTACTCCGCGGCTGATCGGCTTTCTAAGCGAAATCGAACGCGAGTTCTTCGAGCTGATCTGTTCGGTCGACGGTGTCGGGGTGAAGAAGGCCCTGCGCTCGATGGTCCGGCCGGTGCGGGAAGTGGCCACGGCAATCGAGGAACAGGACGCGAAGCTGTTGTCGAGCCTGCCAGGCGTGGGGACCGCCCTGGCCGAGCGAATTATCGCCAAGCTGCGGCGCAAAGTGCCTAAGTTCGCTTTGCTCGTTGCCCGCGACGAGCCCATTGCAGCCGACGTCGAGCGCGACGTGGTCGACGAGACCTTCGAAGTGCTCCGCCAACTGGGCCATTCCGAAAGCGATGCCCGGCGGCTGCTCGAAGCGACACTGAAAACCAAAAAAAAGTACGCCGACGTGCAGACCCTGTTACAGGCGATCTACCAGCAGCGGCACGGGGAGCCGACGTAAAAAGTAACTTCAAGGCTAGGGGCGTGCCCCGCGTTGTTCTAAATAGGCTTTGGAAGGGATTGAAGGATGGACAGGATTTGTTTCGATCCATCGTCGCCCTCAAATTCTATCCTGCTCATCCTGCCATCCTGTCTTTTCTGCTGGACGACGGGGGTGGGACGGCCCATTCTTGGCGGCGATCTGTACAGCACCTAGCAAGGGCCGCATCTCACGGTCGAAATCGCGTTTCGCCAGCGCAAGCACAACGACTAGCGGAATTGCCACCAGCGCCATACGGAGCCCGCAAACCCGCCAAGGCTTTCGACCGCGTAGCATCGGAAGTTCCGTCGCCCAGCACATAAGAGGGGCGAGGAACACGGTCAGTGCACGTCCGGTTGTCAGGCCCCCGAAAAACCGGCCGATGAATAACAAGCCGAACAGTCCCACCACACCGATTCCAATGGCCCCCTGTTCACCGCCGCGTGCGGCGATAAGACTCGCGCCCACCGTTGCCCCCACGAGCGCCGCGGCCGGGGGCACGGCCGCCTCGCCCCCACTCACGTAGCCCGCCATCATCACGGTGATGCCACCGCACAGGCCCGCCAGCGAAAGCGCCAAAGTAACCGAAGTAGCCTGCGGCATGGAGACTCCCCAACGGTGCTCCGACAACCAGATCAAGAGGCCCCATTGGGCCGCCAGTAATGCGCCGCTGACCGCCAGTGCAATACCCGCCTGCCACGTGGTCCATTGGCCTGGGGAACCAGCCAGGTAAACGGAACCGTGCAGCAATACCCTTCCGATCGCCGCGGCCAGGCCCATTCTGAGCGACCAGGCGAGCCATCGCGGTACGCGATGAAAGCCCGCGACCAACTCAATGACGATGGCGGCGGGCATGACGATCGTCAAAAGCCGGCCGAGACCACTCGCCGGCGGCCAGTCTAGCGGTAATTGCAACATCTGGCTGCCCAGCGCCAGGCCGATACCGATCGCCAAAACGCACGCGAAATTCACCCTGGTCGTGCTTACCGGACGTCCCGCGCAGCAAATCCGGCGACGCCAACCGAGAGCCAGTACGACCAGCGCACTGGCGCCTGCGGCGGCACAGACTGCCTTCAGATGCAAGACTGGGTCGGGCATTCACTCTTTCCGCGTTCCCTCGAAGTCGATCATGATCAGGGCCTCGTCACCGATCAGGCCGATGTTCTTCTTGTCGAAACCGAAGTCGCTGCGCTTAAGCTTGAGCTCGGTCGAAAACCCGGTTCGCTTCGTCCCCATGAACTCGACTTCCTTGCCCCCTTGCAAGGCGAACGTGATTTTCTTCGTCTTGCCGTGCATCGTGAAGTCGCCCGTCACTTCGTAACCCCCCTTGACGGCCTTGACGCTCGTGCTCTTGAAGTCGATCGTCGGGAACTGCTTCGTATCGAAGTAATCGGGCTGCCGAAGGTGCTCGTCGCGTGCCGCGTTGGCCGTATCGATGCTGTCGGCCTTGATTGAAAGCTCGAACGTCGACTTGGCGGCGTCGTCCCTGTCGAGCGAATACTTTCCCTCGACCTGGTTGAACCGGCCATGGATCCAACTGATGTCGAGGTGCCGTGCCTTGAAGCTGACCGACGAATGCACCAGATCGAACGTGTATTCATCGGCCGCGGTGGCCGGCTTGCCGGCGGTAACCAGTCCGATGCCAACCACGACCGTCATGACGCATGCCGTGAATACTCGGTGCATGAGATACTTCCTTCCAAAGGGGGTTCTAGGGATGTTCATTCGCTCTGCCACCAGGACGTTCGACGATTTTCGCACGGTATCCGATTCCCAGGCCGGCCGCAATCCGCCGGTCCGGCAAGCGACCTGCCGCGAGAAAGCGGTGGCTGGTGGCAGAGCTTTAGCGATGCCCCGGCCAGGTGGCAGCCGAGAGACCGGGGCGTCGCGAAGACTCTGACTCAGCGATCATGTATGTCTCCTTGCCGTCGCGCGGTTAGGTATAACCATGGCAGGTATAATCCCAACATAAATGCGCATCAAAACCGGACACTGTGTCCGGTTTTGATGCGCTTTGATCGGCCGCCCCCGACCCCAAGGGGGTCAAATTCCATAGCCCACGGGCGCAGCCCTGGGTGACGAATTGACCGCCCATGCCTTCACCCCAACGGGGTGAAACCGAGGCGTCCTCTCGGGCGAACGAGGCCAGCACAACACGAATCAGATGCGCCAATTCGCGCATCATGTTAATGGTGGCTGGGGCAGAGCCGGCAGAGCCTTAGCGATTTCAAAACGCCCCCCACGATGCGCGAGCGGCCTCAAAGGCGCCAATTGGACTAAGCCGCTGCGCGGCGGCCGGCGCAGCCTATTGCCAAGAAGGAAGCTGCGAAGTACCTGAGGGCGGGTTGTAAGGATGATAACGGTTGTATGACTTGCGCGCCGCCG
>Ga0265314_10000538_pt1 | contig 48732 bp, 48 predicted proteins | sample 4126metaG_FD_203106 | JGI IMG/M metagenome (GOLD analysis project Ga0265314, IMG submission 203106) | Rhizosphere microbial communities from Carex aquatilis grown in University of Washington, Seatle, WA, United States - 4-1-26 metaG | ecosystem: Host-associated > Plants > Roots > Rhizosphere >... | reverse complement strand
GCTTCCAGTACGTCCGCCTGGTCGTCAGCTATGAGAATTCGTCCGTCGTTTGCCAAGTATCCCTCGACTGGTAAAACCTGATTCTAGCGAAGATGGAACTGTGGCAATTCGAACACCTATCCTATCTCATTGAAAAAAGGAACGATCTAGTTGCGATAGCTGTCCGTTTTTGGGATTCTCTGCACGAAAAGCGAAAAGAAAAGACACCTAGCGGCCGGGACTGTTCCCGAAACTCGACTGGCCACCCGTAGGACCAAACGTGCCGCTGGGACCGAATGTGCTCGGAGCGCCGTTCTGACCGGCTCCACCCTGCTGCCCTGGTCCGTTTTGAGGCATGCCAGTCGCGGGGGCTCCGCCACCGGGCCCAGTGGTTGCCGTGGGGCTAAACACAAACTCCCACATCTCATACTTCTGCTGGTCTTTATAAACCTTGATGCTGGGACCCTTGTGAGTACTGGCGATCCCGGCAATCGCGCCGATCTGATTGGTGCTCGCGGGCGACGAGGTCGCTGTAGTGGTCTGGCGTGAACTGGTCAAGAGCTGGTTAATGGCGGTTAATGCCGCGTCCGGCGATCCCTGTACCGGACCCGCCGCAGTTGGAGGCTGAGGCGTGAACGGCTGCCCCGGAATTCCCGGCTGGCCTTGGAAGCCTTGCGGTTGTCCTGGGGTACCTTGTCCTGCGCCGGAAGCGGTCGGCACCAGTTGGCCGTTCGCATCGATCTGGAATCCAGGCGGAATGCCTGGGATTGCGCCGGGCAATCCTCCCTGGACGGTCTGACCTGGGGTCGGGCTCACGGCACCCTGTTGGTTACGGACCTGGCCGGGAGCCTGCCCTGGGACTTGTCCAAGTATTTGTCCCGGAGCTTGTCCTGGAATCTGTTGACCGCCCGCTGCTCCGATAGGCGCCAGCGTGATGGGAGGTAGTCCTCCAGGCTGATTCACGGTCCCTGGTTGCAGGGTGATCGGCGGAAGAGCGCCTTGTCCCGTTTGCGGTTGAAGCGTGATGGGAGGAAGCGGCGAATTTGCCGATTGCCCCGACGGATCCTGCGCAATCGGTGCCTGCCCAAATCCAGGCGGCGTGACCGGGCGATCGCTGGGACGCTGCAGCACCGCGGCGTTCACCTGCGGCGGCTCGTTGGCGGCGGTTGTATTATTCGAGTTGTTCGTGGTGCTGGTGCCGCTACTAGTCGAGTTGCTGGCCGATTGTCCCTGGGTGGCCGTCGGGGGCTTCTGCACCAGGGAATCGGTGAGGAACCCACCGTTGGTGTGAACGATCCGCCACTCGGCTTTGCCCGTAAACGGATCCACGAAGCGACGGCGCAGGAAGCGCTTTTCTCGTTTCTCCAAATCGTCGAGGCTGGTGGGGTATTGCCGGTTATTCGCGAGATAGTAAAGCTGAATGGCGCGGGTGTACTGTTCGCCGCGGTCGATCAGGAGCTGTTCTTTTTCCCGCTCGCTTTCAAAGGCCACGCGCGGCAATTGCTGATAGAGCATCAGCGCGATGATCGCGGCCATGAGGAAGATCATCAGCAGGGCATAGCCTTGCTGCGACTCGAGCCGTCTTTTCGTTGCGCTCTTCATTTTCTGACACACTTCATTGCGCTTCTTCGGCCAGGGGCAACGTCTGTTGATTCTTGGCGACGGTGTCCTCAACTACCGCCGAGTTTACACCGATCCGGATGATCTTATAGCGGTTCAGGAGGATCTCGTTCTCGCCCGCCTGGACGATGTCCTCGCCGCTCAGAAAGAACGCCCGTCGAACGTTGGAGCGCTGAGCTCCGGAATAGCCGTAGAACTTGAGCGGGATGGGCGGCTGCGGGGGCGGCTGCGGTGGCCCTTTTTTCGCCTCGGCCGCCTTCAGTTCAGCTTCGGTCAGCGGCTTGGGCACGATTGGCTGCGGCTTGGGAACCGACGGAGGCGGCGGCGGAGGCGGGGTGTAGAACTCGAACAGACTGCGCGACCCGCCTTCGATGGATACGTTTCGTACTTTAGCCATCAGATCCAGCTTCAACGTGGGATCGATGCGGCTCACCTCCATGCCGTCGGGCAGTTTCAGGGTGGGCCGGAAATCGTCGCCTGAAGAGGAACTACGGCCGCCGCGCGTAGCGGTTCTCGGACCATAGGAAGCCGTTGCCGGCCGTGGCGCAGATGGTGCGGATGACGGAGTGACCGCGGTCTTCTCGGCAGGCGTCGCTGAAGCTGGAGTCGTATTCGCGCCGGCGGGCACATCGGGCCTGCTGGTCCAGTAGTAAGCCCCGCCCGCCAGGACTAGCAGTACACCCAGAATGGCGAGCTTCTTCGGCTCCGCGCCGACGCCTTTGGGAGCCAGGCTCATCGTCCTGCTTCTCCCCGCACGGCCGTCTGCGCTGTCTCCACAGCCGGAGCCGACCCGTCGTCCCGGATGAAAGCATCGATTTTCATGCTGACGGTGAGGATATTCGAACCCTGCTGCGGGGCGGCGCTCATCGATTCGATGATCAGCAACTGGTCGGAATGGTCCACTTCACTGATGAAGTTCAGCAGATTCTTGTAGGTCCCCTCGTAGTTGGCCGAGATGGTCATCATGCTGAGCGAATCCGAACCTTCGATGTACTCCGTGGTCTGGGCGCGATCGCGCTCCTTGATCTGGGCCTTGGTGGCGGCCTCGGTCAGCGCGGAAAGCAACGTGGAATCCGCGATCCGGCGGCTGATGAAATAATTGTCGAGAAAATGGTCGCCTTCGCCGCGTGCCTTTTCGATGGCGGCTACGTTGAGCCGGGTGCGGTCCAACAGCACGCGCTTCTGCATGATTTGCGATTGCAGCGCAGCGAGCTCATGCTCCAGATCGTCGGCCGACCCGCCGGGAGGAAATAACACCAGACCCACCGCGATCAGGTTGAGCGCCAGAAGCGCACCTAAGACGATGCGGATTTTCCGCGTGAGATCGCGAGTGTGACTCAGCGCCGCCGGCCCCTGGCCCCTAAAGTTTTTGGGCATAGCTCACCATGACTCGAAAGTGCCACAACGGCTCGTTTTGCGTAGGCGGCGACGAACGCGAAAGATTGGTCGGCCCGAACAGAGGGGAATTTTCCAAGCGCTTCAGAAACTCGATCACCGGCCCCTGGTCTTTCGCGCCTACCTCCATATCGAGCGTCACTTCGTTGCGGGTATTGATCTGCGGGAGACGTACCTGAATCAGGCGCACGTTATCGGGCTTCACGCCTTCGATATCGGCGTACAGCTTGGTCCAGCTAATCGATTTGCGCTGGATCAGTGAGTTGAGGAGCATGCTGCGCTCCAGCACCTCGGCATTCATGGGCTGGTGCAGCGTGGCGTCGAGCTTGGCCTGCTCGGCCGTGATCGTGCGCAGTTCGGAATTGAGTTTCGCCACGGCCGCGCGAGTTTCGGTTTGCCTGCCGCGCTCGCTCACGATCAGGAACACCAATACGCCGAGCAACGCCACCAACACGATGCCACAAGCCGTAGCAGCCACCAGCGCGGGCCGGTCGCGACGAAAGGGTTCACTGGCGAGATTGACCTGAATGCGCATACTCAGACAGCCGCCTCCAGATACCCGAGCAGCCCTGCGTTGTAGGCGTTCGGCGTGCCTAGGCGGCTCCTCAACGGCTCCATTTCCACGTGCAATCCTTCGATCGGCTTAGAGAATCCGCACAGCAGCAGCTTTTCGGGCTTCTGACCCAATTCATCTTCGATGTAAGCAAAGGTCGGATTGAGCACCGCGAGGATTTCTTCGTCGCTTCCGCCCTCGATCGTCAGGCAGCGGAACAGTTTCAATTGCCCGTTGTCGACGGCCATCACGGTGAGAACATTTCCGGTCAACTTGGCGATCACCGCCACACCCTCCGCGTTATACAGGCCCAGCGCGGCCAGTCCCGAGGTCGTGACTTCGCCGGGGTACAGATTGGCGTTCCGGAAGATCGCTTCATAGCGAGCCAGAATCTCCATCGAGACGGTGACCGCGACCACCTCAACTTTTTTCACGCCAGCTTTGGTTGAGGCCGGCTGGGCCCAATAACTCACGGCGGCCGAATCGATATCGAACGGGATGGTCTTTTTCACCCGGAACCGCACCAGGGGCAACTGCTCCTCGGGCGACGACGGGAAAGAATCGAAATCGAGCAAGCTGACGCGCGCGGCGTAATCCGGCAGAATCACGGTGGCGGGCCGCCGCTTGTTCCCATTGGGAGGCGCGATGCGCGCTAGCACCGACGCCAGCGCGTCGGGCCGCAGGAGGTTGTCCGTCACTGGGGAGACCGCCAGCACTCCCGGCTCGAAGGTCTGGAACCCTGTTTCGCCGTTCCGCGCGTAGGCGATGCCCGCTTCGGACAGTTCGAAGATGTGATCCGGCGGAGGATCCTTCACCAGATGCGCGATTTGTTTCCACAAGGCCATAGGATCTAGCTTTCGATGAAGGTGACCTTGTTGATTTCCTTAAGCGTGGTTATCCCGTCGCGCGCCTTCTCCACGGCCGATTCGCGCAGGAAGGTCATCCCTTCTTCGCGCGCCTTGCGGCGGATTTCCGTGCTGGGCCGGCGGTTGAGGATCAGGTCGCGGATGTTGTCGCTTAGGTCGAGTAGTTCGGAAATCGCGCTGCGTCCGCGGAATCCCGTCCCTCCGCACTCGAAGCATCCTTCGCCTTCGTAGAGCGGCACATCGCGCCACTGGCCGGGATCGAGACCGCTCTCGACCAAATACGAATCCGGATACGTGACCTGCTTCTTGCAGTGCGGGCAGATCATCCGGACCAGCCGCTGCGCCAGGATGCAGTTCAGCGCGGAGACGAAATTGTACAGCTCCACGCCCATGTTCAGGAATCGTCCCAGCACATCCAGCACGTTGTTGGCGTGCACCGTGGTGAACACCAGGTGTCCGGTGAGCGCCGCATTGATGGCGATCTGCGCGGTCTCGTTATCGCGGATTTCGCCTACCAGAATCTTGTCGGGATCGTGGCGCAGGATCGATCGCAGGCCGCGCGCGAACGTCAGCCCCTTCTTCTCGTTCACCGGAATCTGGGTGATGCCGCGAATCTGGTATTCCACCGGATCTTCGATGGTGATGATCTTGTCTTCATCGTTCTTGATCTCGCTCAGCGCGGCGTATAGTGTCGTGGTTTTACCCGAGCCCGTGGGTCCCGTGACCAGCACCATGCCGTACGGTTCTTTGATGTATCGCCGGAACTTCGCCAGCTCCGATGCCGAGAATCCGACCACGTCCAGCGAGAGATTCGAAAATTTCTCGCTCATCGATTCTTTGTCGAGTACGCGGAGTACAGCGTCCTCGCCATAGATCGTCGGCATGATGGAGACGCGGAAATCGATCAGCCGGGTCTTGTAGCGCACGCGAAAACGTCCGTCTTGCGGAATGCGCCGCTCGGCGATATCCAGCTCCGACATCACCTTGATGCGCGAAATGATGGTCGAATGCCAGTCCTTAGCGATGGGCGGCATCGCATAGTGCAAGACACCATCGATACGGTACTTGATGGCTACTTCCTGATCGCGCGTTTCGATGTGAATATCGCTGGCCCGCCGCTCCAGGGCATTGAAGATGGTGGTGTCTACCAGCTTGATCACCGGCGCGATATCGGAATCGCCCGCAGCAAGGCGGTCGATCGACAACGTTTCGTCGGGATTCTCTTCGTCGCCGACCACGTCGAGCGTAAAACCCTCGGTGACCTCGTCGAGCACGCGCTGCGACTGTTCGGTTTTCTTCAGCAGGTCGGAGATCTGCGAGAGCGTCGCGACCTTGACCCGCAGCTTCTTGCCCAGCAGCACGGCCAGTTCGTCGATCAGGCTGAGATTTCGCGGGTCGGCCAGGGCGATATCGAGGGTCCCGTTGTGCCCTTCGATGGGCACGAAGTTGTAGCGGAACATCAGGTCGACTGGAATGGAGGTGAACAGATCGTGGTCGATACGCACTTCCCTGAGATCCACGAACTCGTGGTAATACCGCTCGGCCACGGCGCGGGCGCGCGCAGCTTCCTGGAGGGGATCGACGGGCGTCATGCGGTCGCTGCTAGCCATTTATAATCAGCACTTTAGCCGAAGGACACTTGTCCCAAGCCAGTCCTACTACTAACTTATGACGTGCCGGGAGATCAAGACGTGGACAAGGAATAGTTCAAACTCAAATTGGGGAGATGCGTCAAGGTATTGTTGGGATGTGACTATCCAGGGGGATCATGAAAAGACTGTTCAGCATCACTGCCTGTATCGCCCTCGCGGCCGGAACTGTCGTTGCCCAAACTCCAGCTGTTCCGGCATTCGACGTTGCCACCATCAAGCTCAGCCAACCGGAAACGGCCGGTCCGCTCATCGGAATCTCGGCTGGCAGGCTTACCCTTACGAGCTTCACCTTCAAAGAACTCATGATGTACGCCTATTGGATTCACCCCAGCCAAGTCCTGGGAGCCGCGGGATGGACGGACTCGGAAAAATTCGATATTGTCGCCAAGCCGGAAGGGGGGCAGACTCCCGAGGAGCAGCTTAGGAAGATGCTCCAAACGCTGCTGGCGGACCGGTTCAAATTGAAATTTCATCGCGACAAGAAGCTGCTCCCGGCTTACGCATTGGTAGTGGGTGAGAATGGTCCCAACATGAAAGCGCGCACCCCTGGCGACGGTGGCCCCGGTTTCCGGCTGGTGCCCCAGGGTCCTCGCTTGCCGGGCCGGAATGCATCCGTCGCGCAACTGGCGTTTGTGCTTCAGGCGGTGGTAATGGACCGCCCCGTGCTTGACGAGACTGGGCTGACAGGGAACTTCGACTTCGACTTGTCGTGGACGCCGAATGAGACTCAATTCGGGGGCCGCGGAGGGAAGATGACTGCGGACCCAGATAGCCCGGATATCTTCACTGCGGTGCAGGAACAGCTCGGATTGAACCTGGAACCGCAGAAGGGTCCAGTGGCCGTGCTGGTGATCGATCACGTGGAGAGGCCGACCGACAATTAAGCCACGGGTAGAATTTTATCCGTGGAACGAATCTGCCAGCGAGAAGATCGGCAAATACAGGGAAACCAGCACGAACGCTACGAAGACTCCCATGCAGATCATGATGCCGGGCTCGACCAAACTGAGCATGGCGGTCACGCGGGTCGAAACGTCATCCTCGTAAAACTCCGCGACACTCGATAACATCGCCGGAAGCGCGCCGGTGGATTCGCCGACCTCGATCATATCGATCGCCAACGAGGGAAAGATCTTCGCCGCCCGCAGGGACTGCGACAGAGACTGCCCCTCGCGAACCGTTTTCACAGCCTTTTCGAGCACCCTCTTAAGCACCTGCGTACCCAATGAATCCGCGGCTGTCTCCAGGGCCTGTAAGAGCGGAATGCCGCCGATCAGCAGCGTTCCCAGCACGCGCGAGAACTGCGCCACCTGATATTTGAGCCACACTTCGCCGACCATCGGCACGCGCATCAGGAATCGGTCCACGCGCTCCGATCCGCTGGGGGTGCGGGACCAGATCCGGAACGCAATGATCCCCAACACGAATGCGCCAAACCCCGCCAGCACGTAGTTTCGAGCCGTAGTGCCCAGTGCGATCAGGATTTGTGTCGGCACGGGCAATGTCGCCTGCATGTCTCGATACAGCGTGGCGAAATTCGGGACCACGTAGGTGACCAGGAATACGATCAGACAAGCCGCCAGAACCACCAGCACCGCTGGATAGAGCAGCGAAGTCATCAACTTCCGGCGTACCGCCAGCGATAGTTTCTGATACGTGATGAAGCGGTCGAGCACGTCCGCCAGCGATCCACTGCGCTCGCCCGCCAGCACGGTCGTGACGTAAATTGGCGGGAACACTCGTTGGCGCGCGAACGCATCCGACAACAGCGCGCCGTTTTTCACTTCCTGGCGGACTCCCTGAATGTGGCGCGACAATTTCGGGTCGGTCAGGCGGTCGGCCAGCAGTTCCAGACCCTTTAGGATCGGCAGCCCGGCCCGAATGAGAGTCACAAACTGCTGGTTGAAAATCAGGAACTTTTCGACGTTGAGTTTCTTCCCGCTGGGGCGCAGGCTCTGGGCGACTCCCTCACTGCGGGGCCGGATGGAATAGATCAGGTAGCCCTGTTCGGTGAAGCGGTCGCGCAGTTCGCGCTCGGATTCGGCTTCGGCCACCTGCTGGTGGATTTCCCCCCGGGCGTCCGCGTATTTGAGCGACCATTCAGCCATGCACACTCCGGGCTACCAAACCAGCCCCTGAGAGATTGACGCAGCGAAAGCTCGCGGCGTGCAAGAGCTACTTAAGGGCGGCTTCGACCGCCGCTTCGATTTCTTTAGAATCCGGCTCCACGGCCGGCTCGAAGCGCTCGATTACCTTGCCGTTGCGGTCCACCAGGAACTTGGTGAAGTTCCATTGGATCTCGCCGCCGGTCTTGGGATTTGCCTTCGCGTCCGTCAGAAACTGGTACAGAGGGGCTTTATCCGAGCCCTTGACCGAGATCTTCGAGAACATCGGGAAGGTCACGCCAAATTTCGATTTGCAGAACGCGCCGATTTCCGCATCGCTTCCCGGCTCCTGCCCGCCGAAGTTGTTAGCGGGGAAACCGGTCAGAACCAGGCCGCGATCCTTGTACTTGACGTACAAGGCTTGCAGACCCTCGTACTGATAGGTGTAACCGCACTGACTGGCGACGTTCACCACCAGCATCACCTTGCCCTTGAAGTTCGCCAGCGGCACCTGTTTGCCATCCAGCGATTTCATGGTGAATTCGTGCACAGAAGAAGCGCCCAGGGCCATCCCTGCCGTCACACCTAGTACCACGAGCAGCGTTTTCATAATTTACAATTGTACTAACCCATGAACCTCACCAAGATGATCGCCGAGCTGAAGGAGCAAAAACAGGCCCTCGAAGAAACCATGATCATGCTCGAACGGCTTGCTCGAAGCCAGGGCAAACGCCGTGGCCGGCCTCCGCTCTTTTTAAGCAAGACGCTGAGCCAGGCGAGTGAGGCCGGTCTAGCTCGCAAACGCCGGCCGTTCAGTGCGGAAACTCGAAAGAAGATGGCGGCAGCGCAGCGCAAGCGTTGGGCCGCGATCCGGAAGAAACAGGCTTCCTGAAGCTCTGATTCATGTCGACGTTCTGATTCATGACCCGTCGCGAATTTTCGATCGCCTTGGCGGGTTCTGCTGCTCTGCCGGCGTTAGTATCCGGCGATCCTTCACCGTTTGTAATCCTCCAAGCGATTGCCGGCGTCTGCCTTCCTGAGACGCTCGCGATCCCTACCGATTCGCCTGAAACACTGCGGCGAGGTCTGTGGGAACTGCGGACTTATCGCGGCGCCGCACCTGAGCTCGCGAGCCATCTCGTCAGAATTTTTCCGCGCGCCGGGATTCGCCCGCTGTTAAGCGGAACGGACGGTCCGGAGCTCACATACTTCATCCCGTTCGAGAATCTCACAACCCGCGAGCGCGCCTGGACCGCGGTCAACGCCGACCCTCAGTGGATCCGCGCTCGCACCCAGTTCCGGTCGTATCACTTCGGTTTATATCGCTCGCCATAACCGGCGGCGACGGCAGCAACTGCGTCGGACTGGAGTTCTTTCCGGCGGCGGCCGCGAATGGTTCGCGCCGCAGCGACCACGATCATCGCCGTGACGGCGCCCAGTCCGGCCATCAACATGTCTTTCTGCGAATCCCATATGTCGCCTTGCATCCCGACGAACTCCTCGCCGCGTTCGGGTGTCAGGACGGAAGCCGCGAAGGCCTCCAGCATTTCGTAACAGGCGCTGAACGACAGCGTCATCTCCACCGGCAGCAGGTAGCGCCAGCGGCTGGTCACGCCCACCACGCGCATGAACCACTCCTGCATCGGATAGGCCAGCAGCAGCCCATAACTGAAATGCATGATGCGGTCGTAATGATTGCGGGTGGTGTGCAGCCAGGGCTTTATCCATTCGCCCAGCGGCACGTCGGAATATTTATACTCCGCGCCCCATTCGTGCCCGCTCAGGTAAATGAGAATCAGCACATAAGACAGATCCGACAGCGGCAATCGCCGGTAGCTAATCCCCAGGGCGGCTAGGAACGAAAGAGCAGCTGCGTTTTCGAGCCACCAGTCGAAGACCTTCTCCGGCCGGTATCCGGTGACGATGACGACCACCGCCATCGCCACGCACAGCAACTGCAAGAGGCGATTATCCCGGAACGGAATGAATGCGGCGTTAGAAGCGGTCGTCACTTGTGGATCGCGCGGGGCACTGTTGATTACACAACGATTACAGGGTCCGCGGCAAGCGCCGTTCGGCACAACTGAAGTAACATAGACTCCTTGCGATATGTGGACGCATAACTATACACCTCTTTCCGGCAGTCTAGGACTTTCCGCTCTCGTTGCCGCGGTGCCCATCTTTGTGTTGGTCGTGATGTTGGGCATCTTACGCAAACCCGCGTGGCTGGCTGCGCTTTGCGGGCTCGGCGCCGCGATACTCATGGCGATGGGATTGTACGGGATGCCCATCCCCATCGTATTCGCGGCGGTAACGTATGGCGCCGCGCAAGGTTTGTTTCCCATCGGATGGGTGGTGTTCACTGCCGTGTTGCTCTATCGCATCACCCAGGAAACGGGAAAATTCGAAATCATCAAAGATTCCATTGGATCGCTCTCCTCCGATCCCCGCCTGCAGGCTCTGCTGATCGCCTTTGCGTTCGGCGCGTTCATCGAAGGCGCTTCGGGTTTTGGAACGCCGATCGCGGTCGCTGCCGCGATGCTCACTGGTCTCGGATTCTCGCCCTTCTACGCCGCGGCGATTTGTCTGCTGGCGAACACCTGTCCAGTTGCTTTCGGATCCATCGGAATCCCCATCACGACGCTCGCTCAAGTGACCGGGCTACCGGAGATGCGCCTCAGCGCCGGAGTCGGACGGATTTGCGCTCCGCTTTCGCTGTTCGTTCCGTCGTACTTGATCGCGGTAATGGGCGGGATGAAAGCTCTCAAAGGTGTATTGCTCGCGTGTATCGTGTGCGGGATAAGCTTTGCCACTGTCCAGTTTGTCATTTCGAATTTCGTCGGCGTGCAGTTGACCGACATTCTCGCGTCGCTCACCGCCATGGCCTGCCTCGCGATGCTATTCAAGGTTTGGAAGCCAAAGGACCAGTTCGCGATGGCGGAGGGAAAGAGTCTTGCCGAGCAGAATGTAGCTCCTATACGCCACCCCGCGGGTGAGATCTTCATGGCATGGCTGCCTTACATCCTCTTGGTGATCATCGTCCTGGTGTGGGGCTATAACCAGACGGCTCTTCGCACCGTCAGCAAAGTGATCAACTGGCCCGGCCTGCACAACGCGGTGGAAATCGTTCCGCCCGTCGCGAAAGCTCCAGGTCCGTATGCGGCTACCTATCGATTCGACTGGCTCTCGGCATCGGGAACTGCTTGTTTGATCGTGTCGATTGTCTCCGCCTTTCTGCTGGGTATGAGCCCCGGGAAATTGGTGAGCGTCTTCTTCCGGACCGTGCGCCAATTGGCGCTAGCCGAGATGACGATTGCGGCGGTCATGGGTCTCGCGTACCTCATGAATTACTCCGGTGCGACGGGAACCCTGGGTTTGGGATTCGCCGCCACGGGCGTGCTATTCCCGTTCTTCAGCGCCTGGTTGGGATGGTTGGGAGTATTTCTGACCGGTAGCGACACGTCCGCCAATGCTCTCTTCGGCAACCTTCAGGTGGTTACCGCCAACCAGCTCAACATGAATCCGGTGCTGATGGCGTCGTCGAACTCCGCGGGTGGCGTGATGGGCAAAATGATCAGCCTCACCAGCGTCGCGGTCGCGTCGGCGGCTACCGGAATGAAGCGCGCCGATGAAGCCCGTTTGTTCCGGTTCACCATCCGCCATAGCGTCACACTGGCGACGGTGATCGGATTCATCGTAATTTTCTACGCCTACATCGCTCCGCAGCTCGCACCGTAAATGGTGGGGCAGGATTGTATCCTGCGCGCGGGTTTGTAACCCGCGTACTGCGCGATCACTGACCACGCGTGACGCCGATTAGAAATCGGCGCGCAGGTTGAAAACCTGCCCCACAAGCAAACGTGTACACTGGACGGTCATGGTGAAAAGAATCTTCTTATTGTGGTTGATGACTGCTCTCATGGCGATGGTGGCATTCGCCAAGGGTCCCGTCTACGAACTCCGAACCTACACCGCAGCCGATGGCAAGCTCGATGCTCTGAAGGCGCGCTTCAAGAACGACACCATCCGGATTTTCAAGAAGCACGGGATGGAGAGCGTCGGCTATTGGGTTCCGGAAGACCCGGCATTGTCCAAGAACACACTCATCTACATCCTGAAGCACCCCAGCCGTGAGGAAGCGGAAAAGCACTGGACCGATTTCCAGAACGATCCGGAATGGAAGAAGGTGTCCGCCGAGTCGGAGGCCAACGGGAAACTGGTGCTTAAAGTGGAGCGAGTCTGGCTCGATCCCACGGAATTCTCGGCGCTTAAGTAGCGCGCGCGTGCTCCGTCGTACTCCGAAATCCAAGTCCCTCACGCTGGACGAACAGCTCCAACGGATGCAGAGCGATTGGGACCGGCGAGCCCGAGAGAACGCCCGGCACTTCGTCGATACCAGCCGCACGGATTGGACCGATCAGGACTTCTTCGCTTCCGGCGAACAGGCCATCGCAGAACAAATCCTTACTGACACAGAGAATGTCTATCAGGGCCGGGATCCCGCCCAGATGCGTATCCTAGAGATCGGTTGCGGCGCCGGCCGGCTCACTCGCGCGCTTTCGAACATTTTCGGCGATGTTCATGCCGTGGATGTGAGCGGCGAGATGGTGGCTCGGGCGCGTGTCGCGCTTCACGATCGTCCCAACATAACGCTGTACCAAAACAACGGCTGCGACCTGGTGGTGGTGCCTCCGCTGGCTTTCGATTTCGCCTACTCGTCGCACGTTTTCCAGCACATCCCCAGCCGCGAAATCATCGAAAGTTACGTCCGCGAGGTTTATCGTCTATTGCGTCCTGGAGCGCTCTTCAAATTCCAGGTACAAGGTACCCCGATAGAGGACAGCTCGCCTGACGATACTTGGCATGGGGTTTGTTTTAATCACGAGCAAGTGAGTGCCATGGCTCAACGATGCGGGTTCGAGCACCGCTATAGTGCTGGCCAAGGCCGTGTGTACTTTTGGCAGTGGTTCTTTAAGCCGCTTGCGTAGGCGCGCGTTCTTCCGCAGCGAGCGCACGCGCGAAGAGAATGCTGCTTTCCAGGCGCGAGTGGGCATGCATGGCGGCCTCCAGCGCTTCCAGTTCCCGGAACAGCAGGCGCAGTTTCTCATCCGCCCTTTCGGGAAGCTGATAGCCTCGTGCGATCTGCCGCATTTTCTCCAGGCGCTCCGTCTCCCAATCGTGCTCCTGCTCGATCATGCCGATGGGGTTCCGAATGGAGCCGAAGCCCTTTTCCGTTGCCTGGGGCTCGGTTTCCGCCTCTAGAATTGCCGGAAACAGGACATGTTCCTCGCGGCTCATGTGACCTTCCATCTCGGCGCACAGCCGGTGAAAGGCGGTCCGCAACGGCGCCAGACACGGAGGCTGCCCTTCCGCCGACTGAGCCTCGTCGAACAGATGGGAGATCAGCGGAAAATCCTTGCTCCGCCACCGCCGGTGCTCCCGTTGCAAATGTTGGATGATGTTTTCCGCTGGCGCTGTCTGATCTTTCATATTCGGCATACAAAGTTCCTCCGAAAGCTAATGTCCATCGCAAAACCTAGGCTGCCTGAGTGACTACACGCAGCTCCCGCGGGCGAAATCACCCAGGCTGGCCCGAACGGCCCATTCTTCTCTAATGGATCCGTCTCTTGACCACAGGTACTCGCATTCGGATTGCCACAATTGGGGACTGTGTTACTACTAGGGAGGTTCCCTGGTGAAAGGAGTCTCTGGGTGCTCCTCGAAAGACGATTTCGCGAACTATTAGAAGCTGCGCCGGACGCCATCATGCAGGTGGACGCCGAAGGCCGGATCATTCTCCTGAACCGGGTCGCCGAGGACATGTTCGGCTATAGCCGTGACGAGCTTTTGGGCCAGCCTGTGGAGGCTTTAATCCCCCACGAATTGCATGCCCGGCACGCCGAGCATCGTGCCCACTACCGGCAGAATCCCATGACCCGCACCATGGGAAGCGGCTTGGCTCTCGAAGCCATACGCAAAGACGGTTCCCGCTTTCCGGTTGAAATCAGCCTCAGTCCTTCGGAGTCCGTCGAAGGCTTCCGCGTCACCGCGATCATTCGCGACACCACCGAGCGCCGAACGGCGGAGGAACGCTTGCACAAGGTGCAGGAAGAGTATACGCAGCGGCTCGCCGAAACCAACGCCGAGCTGGCGATGACCAACCGCGAGCTCGAGCGGGCCAATCGTCTCAAAAGCGAATTTCTGGCGAGCATGAGCCATGAGCTTAGGACCCCGCTCCATACGATCATCGGCTTCTCCGAACTGTTGGGCGAGAAGTTGGAAGGTCCGCTGAATGAGAAGCAGATGAGGTTCGTGCAGCACATCCACAAAGATTCGCTGCATCTGCTGGAACTGATCAACGACGTGTTGGACATCAGCAAGATCGAAGCGGACCGCCTGGAACTGCGCCCCGAGGCATTCGACTTCGCGGCTCTAGTGGCCGAGTCTGTTGCCTCGGTTCGAAGCCTGGCGGAGGCCAAATCGCACATTCTCGAAACCGCTTCAGACGTTCCCACGGCTGTCGAAGCCGACCGGCTCCGCATCAAGCAGATCCTCGTGAATCTGCTCAGTAACGCAATCAAGTTCACACCCGAAGGGGGTCGCATCCGTCTGGAAGCTCGCGTGCAAGAGTCTTTCGTCGTGGTTTCTGTTTGCGACACGGGAGTCGGCATTCCTCCGGAAGAGCACGAGTCGATATTCGAAAAGTTTCACCAGGTGGGTGCGACCACCAAGGGCGTTCGGGAAGGCACGGGGTTGGGTTTGGCAATCACAAAGCGCCTGGTGGAACAACACGGCGGAGGCATTTGGGTGCAAAGCGAGCCCGAGCAGGGGAGCACTTTTTCTTTTAAGCTTCCCATGAGTTCGGCTGAACGAAAGACTCAGGGCGCATGAAGAAAGTGCTGGTGGCGGACGACAAGGACACCGGGAGGGAACTGGTCCGCACGGTTCTGGAAAATTCCGGACACCAGGTCTTCGAGGCCAGCGACGGCGAGCAGGCCGTAGCGGAGGCGCTGCGCATTCATCCCGATCTGATCATCCTCGACATCCACATGCCCGGCCTGGACGGATTTGGGGTTATCGAAAAGCTCCGGCGCGAACCAAGCTTTTCCCATACGCCGATCATCGCTCTGACCGCTAGTGCCATGATGGGGGATCGTGAGCGAGCCATGGCTGCGGGCTTCACCGGCTATATCACCAAGCCCATTCGTCTCGGAGCGCTGCGAGCCGAAGTCGAGCGTTTGCTAGCATAAACAACGATGTCTTCCCGGCCCGCGCTATCCCTGCTGATTATCGACGACAATCCAGGCAGTCTGGAGATGCTGTCCAGCGCTCTGGCACAACCTGATCTCGAAATTCTCACCGCTTCGGATCCTGAAGATGGGGTGGATCTGGTTCATACCCGCCATCCCCAAATCGTGCTCACGGACCTGATCATGCCCGGCATGACCGGGATGGAAGTTCTCGATCGGGTTATGGCATTTGATCCGGCTACGGAAGTGATCCTCATGACGGCGCATTACTCCACCGAGTCCGCTGTCGAAGCGATCAAGAAGGGCGCCTCGGATTATCTGAACAAGCCGGTCTCGATCGCGGCGTTGCGGGAAAAGATCGGCGCGCTACTCGAAGTCGCACGCAAGCGGCAGAGGGCCAGCCAGCTTGAGGATGAGCTCTTGGCGAGCGCCGAGTTCGAAGGCATCATCGGCAACAGCCCCAGCATGTGGGATATGTTCTCGCGCATCCGGCGCGTGGCGCCCCATTATCGCGCGGTGCTGGTCACCGGCGAAACTGGCACTGGCAAGGACCTGGTGGCGCGAACACTTCACAGTCTAAGCCCCGCCTCGCAAGGTCGCTATGTGGTGCTGAACTGCTCAGCCGTGGTCGAAACGCTGTTTGAAAGCGAGCTATTCGGCCATGTGCGCGGATCCTTTACCGGCGCGACCCACGACAAAGCCGGCCTGTTCGAACACGCCCATGGCGGCACACTGTTTCTGGATGAGATCGGCGATATGCCTCTGTCCACCCAAGCCAAGCTTTTGCGTGTGCTGCAAAACCAGGAAGTGCTGCGCGTTGGATCGCTCACGCCGCGCAAGGTCGACGTGCGGGTGGTCGCCGCGACCAACCGCGACCTACGCACGGAGATCGCCGAAAAACGCTTCCGCGAGGATTTATATTACCGGCTCTCGATGGTCGAGATTCACGTGCCGGCGCTGGAGGATCGCAAGGAAGACCTGCCCTTGCTGGAGCGTCATTTCATTACCAAGTTCGCCAGCCAGTACGGCAAGGAGATCAACGGCCTGACGCGCCGCGCGCAGATCCGCCTGGCAATGCATTCCTGGCCCGGCAATGTCCGCGAACTCGAAAACGTCATCGGCCACGCCTGCATGATGACCCTGGGCGATACCATCGACGTTCAGGATCTGCCGCCTTATCTTCAAACCGGCGAATCCGCTCATGGAGCAGCCCATGAACCCTTGCTGCCTGGTGAAGCGGATCCAGGCACAGGCACCCTGGAGGAACAGGAACGACAGCTCATCATGAGAGCCATGCAGTCGGCCGGAGGCAATCAGTCTCAGGCTGCCCGAACCTTACGAATCGGCCGCGACGCGCTCCGCTACAAGCTCAAGAAGCACAATCTGTAGAGCTGGCTAGACGCTCAACACCGGACACGGCGCATGCCGGATAATTCCGTACACGTTAGTCCGCAGCCGCCCCATCGTCTCATCCAACAGCCCCCGCCCGACGATAATCAGGTCCGAATTGTGCCGCTCCGCTTCTTCGCGTACGGCGCCAGCGACTTCTCCCACAGCCACGCATAAAGGCGTCTTCATTCCCACCGCCCTTTGGAGTTTCTCGATCGTCTCCCGCGCCTGCGCTCGCAGCGTTTCCTCGAATTCCCGATCCAGCTGGCGTTCCGGCCATCCCTGAATACCCGAGACGACGTGCACCAGACGCAGCGAGCCGCCGGTCACCTTAGCATATTCACTGGCCCACTCCATCAGTGGAGAACTTTTCGGTGTGGCGTCGACCGCGCAAAGAATATTGCGTCCGGCCACGTGCGTGAGCGCCGGCGGATCTTCCATGTGAGTCGCGGTCCAGACCGGACACTGGGCGTCGTGCAAGACCTTGGCCGTTACCGAACCCAGCAGCAGGCTGCGGAATGGTCCATAGCCATGGGTTGGCATCATGATCAGGTCTGCGCCTTGCGTGTGCGCGTAACGCGTGATGACCTCTGCCGGGTCGCCGATCTCCGCGAATCGGTCCACGGTCAGATCCGCGAACTCCCGGGTGAATGCGCCTTCCAGGCGCGTCTCTGAGTCTCGCTTCAGTTCGTCCATGTCCACGATCAACGCACCCGAAAGATCGCCGGATGCGGCTTGCCAAAAGGGCGACACGACGCTCATCAACGTAATCCGCGCGCCAAACCGCTGCGCCATCGCACGTACAAAGGGAGCGGCGCCGCAACATCGCTCTGAAAAATCAATGGGGAACAGGATGTTCTTGATTGCTAACATACGCCCTCTTTTCAGTTAGGTGTGTTGCAATCGGCACGCCACTCCGCGCCCGACTGAAAACGGGGCAGTTACCGGGCCCGTTCCGAATCCCACGCTGCGTCAAAGCGCGCAGAGCCACTCGCGCGACTACTCTTCCCGCCGCAAGTGTGGCAAACTAAAGTTTCCCGGAGTAGACCCATGGTCGGGAAAACTGTTCACCATTATCAATTCTTAGAGAAACTCGGTGCCGGCGGGATGGGCGAAATCTGGAAGGCCCAGGACACCCGCCTCAACCGGATTGTCGCCGTCAAGATTCTCACCAACGCTAGCGCCGGCGATCCGGAGCGCCGCCGCCGCTTCATTCAGGAAGCGCAGGCCGCTTCCGCGCTGAACCACCCTAACATCATCACCATCCACGACATCATTTCGGAAGGCGACGCCGAGTACATGGTGATGGAATACGTGCAGGGCAAAACGCTCATCGATCTGATTCCCAAGGGCGGCCTGCGCGTGCCACAGGTGCTCAAGTATGCGGTCCAGATGACCGACGCTCTGCAAGTCGCCCACTCCGCCGGTATCATTCACCGCGATCTGAAGCCGGGCAACGTGATGGTGACGGAAGCGGGATTGGTCAAGGTCCTGGACTTCGGCTTGGCCAAGCTTACCGACAGCAGCCCCTTGAGCCAGTCGGGCGCCCCCGGTCAGAGCGACGCTACGCAAACCATCGACCAAGCGCCGCTCACGGTCGAAGGCTCCATTATCGGCACGGTCAGCTACATGTCGCCGGAGCAGGCCCAGGGCAGGAAGGTCGATTCGCGGTCTGATATCTTCTCCCTCGCCGTGGTGCTGTACGAAATGGTCACGGGAGCGCGGGCGTTCGCGGGCGATTCAGCCCTTTCCACGCTCTCGGCGATCCTCCGCGATGAAGTCCGGCCGATTCCAGAGATCGCGCCCGATACGCCGCAGCAATTGGACCAGGTGATCCACCGCTGCCTTCGAAAGAACCCCGATCAGCGCTTCCAGACGATGAAAGAAGTACAGGTTGCGCTGGGCGCCCTGAAGCATGAATCCGATTCCGGCATGCTGTACCGGTCGCGGGCGGGAATGGACGCCTGGCCTAAGCCCAAACGGTCCCCCATTCCGCTGATGATCGGCGCCGGCGTGGCCGCCGCGGTGCTGGCGATCGCTGGGGGCGGTGCCTGGTGGTGGACACACCGCACCAAACCGCCGGTCCCAGTGCAGGCCCAAAGTGTACAGAGCCAGAATCCTGCTTCAGCCCCGCCGCCCGTGGCCGCCGTACAGCCGCCCGCGGACGTTACGCCCGTGGTTACTCCAGTGCCCGCTCCCGTTGCTCCGGCCGTACCTCCGGTCGCGCCCGCGGACCAAGCCCTCAGTAATCTAAACATCATCCAGATGGTCGAAGCGAAAGTCGCACCCGCGGTCATTCTCAGCCAGATCCGCAATTCGAAAACCGCGTTCAGCCTTTCGGCGCCTGAAGTGATCCGGCTCACTAAGGCTGGCGTGCCGGAAACCGTGATCGAGGCGATGCGTAACCCCAAAGCCGCGCCCTCGCGGCCCGCTATTCCCGCTGCATCTGCCATTCCTGCCGCGACCCCAACGTCAACAACCGCGGCGTCCGCCCCCTCCGCTGCCGCAGTCCCCACACCGGCTCCCGCTCCTGCTTCCCCTTCAAGCTCCATCGTGGCGGTCACCTTGACCAACGGAATGCCCATCACGATTAGCTTGGCGGAAGATATTCCCCAGAACGCGGAGGAAGGCAGTCCGCTTCACTTCACGGTGGCGAAGGACGTCCGGGTCGGCGATCTGGTAGTAATCGCCAAAGGAGCTAATGTCACCGGTGAAATCGCTCAGGCCGCCCGCAAGGGAAAAATCATCGGGATCGGCGGGGGCAAAATAACCATGCGCCTGCTGGTGGTGGACGCGGTGGACGGCCGCAAATACCGGGTTCGCACGCAGTCGGCTCGAAGCACCGACGGCAAGAGTGAGCGTCCCGTGGAAACTAACGTGAAGCCCAAGAACAAGGAACTGGCGGCGGTCGCCGGGACCGAGTACGTCGCCTATATCGACGGCGACGCGACCGTGAGCGTCAAGAAGTAGGCTCGGGGACTGCCTCCGATTTCGAAGAACGAGCCCCACCGCTTTCCGTTCCGGGGCGCCGAAATCGGCTGGCTGTCCCCATCCATTCTTACGGCAGCTGAACGGACCTCTGGGTGGTGAACGTCAGCACCGTCTCCGACGGAATCCGCACCTGCTGACCTTTCATCACCGTCTGTGCTCCGGCACCCGTAGCGGCGCCGGCGCCCGCTCCGATGGCCGCGCCCTTTCCGCCGCCCGCGATCGCTCCGATAATCGCTCCGACGGCGCCGACCGCGGCCGCCGACTTGGCAGTGCGCGCGCCGCGCGATCCGCTGTATTCGGAAACATCGGAAGAATCCACTCGTACGGGCTTGCCATCGACGGTGATCGAAATCAGTCGCACGGTCAGTCCCGCCTTGCCCGATAGTTTGCCGGACTCCTGTTCGTTCACCAGCTTCACCCGCGCGTCGGCGCCTTTCGAAACCACGACGTCATTGCCCAGCGTGATGGGATCTTCCAGGCTGGCACGGAACTCGTCGCCTTCTCGGTTCCTTTCTGAGTCGATGGAGTCAATCAGGCGGATGCTGATCTCGGTGCCACTAGGCAGTTCCCGTGTGCTGCCCTGCTGGACCATTAAGGCCAAGATTCTCTCGCTGACGCCGGCCTGCTTCAGATCCACGATCCGCGACGCGTCCACCGTGAATTTCGAGGGCTGCGCGTTCAGCAGGTTGATGACGAAGCCGTCGCTGAATCCGGCCTGAACCAGCCGCAGAACGGAATCCGAATTCAACGGCTCTCTCGATGGCGCCTTTCGCACGACGGCTGAAATGATCCGCTCATTGACTCCTTCGTCTTTCAGCACAATGAGCGCCGACGGATCGCTGGCCAGCCGCGAACCCTGGGTGTCGATCAGGTTCGTGATGAAATCCTCGCTCAGCCCGGCCTTGCTCATTTTCACCAGATCCGAGTTGGTCAGCGTGGTTTGTGCACTGAGCGTGGTCAGCGCGGCCAACAGGCAAAAAAAACACAGCAGCGGTGATTTTCTCATGGATCCTTAAATCCTCTTCATGTTTAGATGTTACTCCGCCCTCAACGGTTGCGGAAAATCTCCTTCCTATTCACTCGCGGCCGACCCGATTTACGGTATGCTAGACGGTCCATGTTTGTTTACGCGGCTACCATCTTCCTGAGCGCTTTCCTCCTGTTCCAGGTCCAGCCGATGATCGCGAAATTTGTCCTCCCGTGGTTCGGGGGATCGGCCGCGGTGTGGAGCGCATCCCTGCTTTTCTTCCAGCTTTTATTGCTCGCGGGCTATCTCTACGCGCACTGCCTGATCCGGTACCTCAAGCCCAAGCAGCAGATCATTGTCCATTGCACGCTGCTTCTGATCAGCCTGGTCACGCTGCCGATTATTCCCAAAGACTACTGGAAGCCCGTCGGCGGGACCGATCCGTTGGTGGGCATTTTGCTGCTCCTGGGCGCAACCGTCGGGTTGCCTTACACGCTGCTTTCCGCGACGAGTCCCCTGCTTCAGGCCTGGTATCTGCGAACGAAGGCTGACGTCATTCCCTACCGTCTGTTCGCGCTCTCGAATTTCGGATCGATGCTGGCGCTGCTGAGCTACCCTTTTCTGGTCGAACCCAACATCGCCCTGCGTCTGCAAGCGCGGCTCTGGTCGGTCGGATTTGCCGCGTTCGCCGTGGCCTGCGGTTTAGCAGCCTGGAAGAGCCGCGGCGGCACCGACGCGTTACAAACGGCCGCGCAAGAGGATGCCCCGCCGCCCCGATTCTCCACCATTCTTATGTGGATTTCGCTGGCCGCGTGCGCCTCCACACTGCTGCTGGCCACTACCAGCCATCTGACTCAGAACGTGGCTCCGATACCGCTCCTCTGGATCGCGCCGCTGAGCATCTATCTACTGACCTTCATCCTTTCGTTTGAAAGCGACAAGATCTACCAGCGCTGGCTGTTTCTTCCGCTGGGCTTGGTCGCATTGGGCGTCTACACCCGTGGCTTGGCCCAGTATGAAGACAACGTGGACGTTATTAAGACGCTAATTCCAATGCTGTGCGGAGCCCTATTCATCGCCTGCATGGTCTGTCATGGCGAGCTCGCCAAGCGCAAGCCGCATCCGCGCTATCTCACGCTGTTTTTCTTAATGGTCTCCCTGGGCGGCGCGATTGGTGGATTGTTCGTCGCCCTCATCGCGCCCCATATTTTCCCCAACTACTGGGAAATGCCGATCGCCATCACCGGATTGGGCGTGCTGATCGCCATCGTGCTCTCCTATGACGATAACGGCGCGCCCCGGCCGCTGGCTGTGCGCGCATCGCTGCTGATCGTGGCGCTTTCCTTCGGCGTGTATCTGGCCCGCCTGGAACGCCGCGCCAACCAGGATTACATCCTGGCTGCCCGCAATTTCTATGGCGTGTTGCGCGTTCGCGACGATGCGCCCGTGGACAATGTTGGTGGGGTGCGCGTCCTGATCCACGGGACCATCAATCACGGCACGCAGCTTCTCGGTCCTGGGGGCGGGCGCATCCCGACTTCTTATTTCGGCGAAACTTCCGGCATCTCTCGCGCGATCCGCTCCAAGGGCGAACGCGGCCCGATTCGAATCGGCATTCTGGGCCTGGGCGCCGGCGTTACCGCCACGCTCGCCCGCGCCGGCGATACGTTGCACTACTACGAAATCAACCCGCTGGTTTTCAAAATCGCGCAGGAGAAATTCGATTTCTGGAAGGACTGTCCCGCCGACAAGCAACTGGAATTCGGCGACGGCCGTCTAACGCTAGAGAACAAGAAAGAGAGCGAGAACCTGGATTTTCTCGCCATGGACGCCTTCACCAGCGACGCGGTGCCGATGCACCTGCTCACGCGGGAAGCGTACGCGACTTATGCGCGCCACATGAAGCCGGACGGTATTCTGGCCGTCAATATCTCCAACCGGTATCTCGATCTCGAACCGATCATGGCTCAGGCCGCCCAAGAGATGGGTTGGACCGGAGTCGTGGTGTACGATGAAGGTAATTCGGAAGCTTATTACGTTTCGAATACTTGGGTTCTGTTGTCGAAGTCGCCCGCGGTTTTCGCCCATCCCAATTTCCAGGACGGCAGCACCTCCGCGTTGCAGCCGCGCAAAGGGTTCAAGACCTGGACGGACGACTATAGCAACATCATCCAGATACTGCGCTAGATCTACAGTGAAAAAAGCCAAACTCTCATGATCCTTTACGCCATCACTATTTTCCTGAGCGCATTCCTGCTGTTCCAGGTGCAACCGCTGATCGCCAAGATCATTCTTCCCTGGTTCGGAGGCTCGGCCGCCGTCTGGGCCGCCGCGCTCCTGTTTTTTCAGCTTTCGCTGCTGGCCGGATATGCCTACGCGCACGCGCTTATCAAATTGACCAAGGCTCGAACGCAGCTTCTAATCCACGGAACACTGCTGGTTGTGAGTTGTGCGCTTCTGCCCATCATGCCCAACGTGTCCTGGAAGCCCACGGCAATCGGCGATCCGACGCTGCGCATTCTGGAGCTGCTGGCTGCCACCATCGGGCTTCCTTATTTCTTGCTTTCTTCGACAAGTCCGCTGCTGCAAGCGTGGTACGTACGCCGCACCGGCAGCAGCGTCCCGTACCGGCTCTTCTCGTTATCGAACTTCGGGTCATTTCTGGCCCTGCTGAGTTTTCCTTTTGTCGTGGAACCGAACCTCGCATCGCGCCAGCAGGCCTACTTCTGGAGCGCTGGATTTGTGGCGTTCGCGGCGCTCTGTTTGATAACTGCTTGGGTTAGCCGAGAGGCGGCTTCCGGCGAGCCCGCGCCCGTACCGGCGTCTCCCGCGATCCACGAGAAATCCGGCGAGCGTCCCACCGGTTTGCAGCTCTTGCTGTGGGTCAGCCTGGCGGCGTGCGCCTCGACCCTCCTGGTGTCCATCACCAACCACATGAGCCAGAACGTGGCGCCCATTCCCTTGCTCTGGGTGGTACCGCTGGCGATCTATCTGCTGACCTTCATCCTCGCTTTTGAAAGCGACAAGATTTACCAGCGCTGGGTCTTTTTGCCCTGGGTCGCCCCGGCTTTGGGCTGGATGGCGTACGCGCTTTACGCCGGCGAAGGAAACTTCCACATCAAGTTTTCGATCCCCATCTTCTGCGTTGGTTTGTTCATCTCATGCATGTTGTGCCACGGCGAGCTGGCGCTGCGCAAGCCCGCTCCGCAGTATTTGACGCTGTTCTATCTGATGGTTTCGGTGGGCGGCGCTATCGGCGGAATCTTCGTCGCTATCATCGCGCCGCGCGTGTTCAACTCCTACCTGGAGCTTCCCATCGGCCTGGTGGCCTGCGGCGTGCTGGGGACGATTGTCCTCTTTAACCTGGAAATCCCCACGTTCACGATGTTTGGACGCAGCTTCGCATGGGGATCCTGGCCCATACGCTTTGCCCTGGCCATTGGCGTCGGCCTCCTGGCCGGTTATCTGGTGCGGAAAGAGGTGGCGGATCGGCAGGGCTATCACTTGTTCGCGCGAAACTTCTATGGCGAGCTGCGTATTCGCGACGACGATGTCGGCCAGGAATACGCCCTGCGCAACCTGCTGCATGGGACCATCAACCACGGATCGCAGCGGCTCAACCCGGAACATCGCTATGAGGTGAATTCTTACTACGCGCCCAGCTCCGGCATCGGCCGAACGATGCAGGCCAAGCAGGGGCTCGGACCGGTTCGGTATGGAGTTGTCGGCATGGGTGCCGGCGTCATGACCGGATACTGCCGCGCCGGAGACTACGTGCGCGTTTACGAGATCAATCCGCTGGTGAAGTCGCTTTCCGAACGCGGCGAGTTCACATTCTTTTCGCACTGCGCCGGCGACAAGGAAGTGCTGATGGGTGACGCGCGCCTGACCATGGAGAAACAGGAGCCGCCGAACTACGACGTGCTGGTGATCGATGCGTTTTCGAGTGACGCGATTCCCGTGCACCTTCTCACCAAGGAAGTCATGCAGCTGTATTTCAAGTTGCTGAAGCCCGATGGCGTGCTTGCCGTGCACATTTCGAATCGCTACCTGGATCTGGCGCCGGTGTGCGAGCGCGGCGCGGAGTTCGTCGGCAAGAAAGCCACTGTGGTGGCCGACGACGCCTCCGACAACACCTTCGCCAACTCCACTACCTGGGTTCTCATTACGTCTCCCGACAACAACGTTTTCCAGAACCCGAGTTTCGAGGGTGCCAATATGTACCCCGCAACTGCCGCCGCCACGTTCCGCGGCTGGACGGACGACTACAGCAGCATTCTTCCGATCCTAAGCTTGAATTAGATCGGAGCTCGAACCAACCGGCAGCCGGGCTTCGGCCCGGCTTTCACGGCCCGGATGACTCTCTTCACTCCGGCATCCCAGTCCGGGAACAAGTCCACGTACTGTACCCCCTCCTGGATCTGCCTGGGAACGGCGCATGCCTCGAACCGTACCGGGATCACGAAGGCTTCCTCCAACGGCATCCGCTGCGCGCAGTGGAGCGCCCACCGCAGCTCGCTCTGGAACGGCCCTCGTTTGGAGCTCGAACGCGCCGAAAAGCACGCCACGAAGGTGTCGGATATCTCGATCGCCCGGCGAATGGCCCGTGGCCAGTCCTGCCCCGGAATCAGCTTATCTTTATCCATCCAGGGCGAGCACCCGGCCGCCGCGATCTTGTCCCGCAGCCGCTGCGCGAGCAGGAGATCCTCCTCCACGTACGCGATGAACACTTGCGGCTCGGTCTGGGCGACGAACTTATAGGTGCCGTCAGCCCCCGGCCGGAACGTCCCCAAGCCATCGATTTCAACCGTCTGGCCGCGCTCCAGGGCGCGCCGGATCATCGCAAGAATTCGATCGGCCAGAATCGGTTCGGGATTCTTCACTGCCTTTTTCGTGCCCCCGCGCGTGCCACCAGTTTTCCCAAGCCCGGAAGCTCCACCGGCCGTCCCCGGCGCAGGTTCTTGATGATCTGGTGCACCAGTTCATCGACGCGGTCCTGGGCTACTGCCGGTGGCAACCGCTCTTCCCGGGCCAGTTCCCGGGCCAGTTCCGCCTGTTTCATGCCCCAGGCTACCCCTGCATCGGGAGAGGCGGGACCGGCGTTCTCGCCAACCCGGCGGGCGAACACGGCTTATTTGAGATTTGGAGGACGTTAACCCTATAGAATGAAACGATTTTAATGGGTGCTTAAGGGCCTGTTCATGTACACCTGTGAACATAGTAGTGCTGCGACGGTATTTGCCGTTCGGCCAAGAAAGAAGGAGATCTCACCCAAATGAAGAAGTTCATCAATATCATGTTGGCCCTGGCGTTGACCGTCGGCGTTGCCACCATCACGGTAGCTCAGGACACCTCTAAAGACGACTCCAAAACCACTACCTCCACTAAGAAGACCAGCAAGAAGGTGGGCAAGAAGGGCACTACCACCAGTACCAGCACGAGCTCCAGCACGACCTCGACCACCAAGGCCAAAAAGGGCAAAAAGGCAAAGGACGACAAAGCAGACACGAAGTAGTCGTTTCCTTTCGTTTTCCGAAAACAGCCGCGTGTGGGTAGCCTGCTCGAAGGACACCCGCCGCGGCTTTCGTTTTTTCATCTGAAACTTTTTGGTTGTCCGATTGCGAATGTAAGGGCCTGAGGAGATAACCACCATGACTGCATTCGTGATTTTTTGGGCGATTCTGGGAGTTGCAACCCTGGCCCTGGCTCTGTACCGGAAGTTCGTGACCATGCACGAAGACGACTACGTGCACTTGTCTGCCGGCGAGGAACGCCTGATTCCTCAACAATTAGCGACGTTTAAGAGGATCGGCGCCATCGACCGCTGGGGAGTCACCATGACCATCGTGACCGTGGTCCTCGGTCTGGCTTTGGCGGCGCTGTATCTATACCAGATCGTTTTGCGCCAATACTGAGCTGCGTTATAGCGCCCAATGGGTGGGTGGCTGGGTTTATTCAAACAAGGTCTAGTGCAACAGACTCGCGGCGAGCCCGGCACCGGCCGCCCCTAGCATCAGCCACGCCGAATCGATGCGTGTGAAGGTGAGCACTCCGAAGCTCGCCACCATCAGGATCGCGGAGAACGCTCCGGTGAATGCGTCCTGGGTGAGGGGAACTGACGAAGAAAGCAGCAGGCCAGCGCTGGCTAACAGCAATCCCCGAATGGCGCTCCGGACTCGAGGGATGTCGGCCCGCGCTCCGATCCAGCGCATCAAGGGAATTACCAGGAACGCTGGCGTAATCAATGCCAGAAAGCCCATGAACGCCCCGGGGACGCCTCCCACCTCGTAGGCGACGCATACCAGGTACAGCCCGAACGGCCCCGGCCCGGTGCGTCCCGCGACGACGGCCATATTCAACTGGTGATCGGTGAGGAGGTGGCGCTCCACCACGAAATCGCTGCGCACCATCGGCAGCGATCCCAGGCCGCTGAACGACGTCACGCTAGCCTTGAGCAACAGCAGATACAAAACCAGCAGATTCACGAGTCTTTAGCGTCCTTCCACAAGAATCCGATCAGCGTGCCGACCAGGATGATAGGCAAGGGTTTAAATCCGAAAATCCGTGACGCCACGAACCCCCCGCCCGCGATCAGCACCACTTGCAGATTCCGGGTCATCCCCTTCCGCGTTATCCCGCCAACGTGCGGCTTCAGAATGACCCAGATGGTGGCCCACATCATACCGGCGACCGCCGCGACCGTTCCGCCGATGGCTGCCATCGCGATCCGGTTTCCCTGCCACCGCTCGAATCCGTATGCGATCAGCACGGCTAGCGCGGACGAGGGCGCAGTCAGAGCCAGCACCGCACCGATCGCTCCCGCCACCCCGCAAATCAGCGCACCGATCGCCGCGCAAAACGCGATCAGATTCGTTCCCGGCGTCACGCGCGCCAGCGCGAATGCCAGATCGAACTTCTCCGGGCTGATCCAGTGGCGGGTGTCCACCAGCTCCCGTCCCAGCATGCCGATGGTCACGTATCCGCCGCCGAACGTCGTGTTGCCGATGCGGAAGAAGATTTCCGTGAGCTTCTTCACGGACGGAAGGGGACCACGTGGATTCAAATCTGGCGGGTTCAAACCTCTAATTCTCGTACAATCGTCGTTACCCGCGTGGTTACAATCAAAGATTCCTATGAACCTCGGTCTCACGAACAAAGTTGCCATGGTCGCCGGCGCCAGCCGCGGACTTGGATTCGCCGTGGCGCGCGCCCTAGCCCGCGAAGGCGCGAAAGTATCCTTATCTTCTCGAAGTCCCGAGGCTGCGTCCGACGCCGCGTACAGAATTAGCCGGGAAACAGGCGCCGAAGTCATGGCCGTCGCCGCCGACGTGCGTTCCGCGGATGCGCTCGCGAACTGGCACCATGAGACGGTCGATCGTTTTGGCGGCGTCGACCTGCTCTACACCAATTCGGGCGGTCCGCCGCCGGGTCCCGTCTTGAAGTTCGACGATGCCGCATGGCAAGGCGCGTTCGAATTGCTGCTGTTGAGCGCCGTGCGCATGATCCGGATGGCGGTTCCGTCGATGACGGCTCGCGGCGGCGGCGCGATTTTGCTGGCTACTTCGTCGGCGGTGAGAGAGCCGATTGGCAACCTCGCGCTTTCCACGGTGATGCGGACGTCCGTGTCGGCGCTCTCGAAAATCCTCGCCAACGAACTTGTCCCGAACAAGATCCGCGTGAATCAGCTCATCCCCGGGCGCATCTCGACCGACCGCGTCAAGGAAATCGACGAAGATAACGCCAAGCGCGCCGGTATCACCATCCCCGAGCAACAGAAGCGCATTTTCGCCACCATTCCGATGGGCCGCTACGGCGATCCTGACGAATTCGCGGCAGCCGCTGTGTTTCTGCTGTCCGACGCCGCCAGCTACATCACTGGGGCCAGCCTTCAGGTGGATGGCGGCATGCTCCACGGAATCTAAAAATCCGGCAGGTTTAGAATGGAGTCGTGCGAACGGCTGCCCTTGCCACTTTCTGGAGTCTCGGGCTGTGTTGTGTGGCGGCCTCGGCCCGTACGCCCACCGAGCGCCTGAAGGACGCCCGTCTGGAAGCCGTCCATTCCCAGATCGTCGAATGGAAGAAGACTCGCGCCGATTTTCCTGTCGAAGGAGTTTATCAGGACTATCGGGCAGTCTTTCTTCCCGAGCCTGCTGCACAGCAAATACTTGTGGAGCCCGCGCATAATGCCGGAGTCCGTGTCGTCTTCGGAGCGGCCACCACGGGGACGCGCGACGGAGTTCTATTCCTGCACGCGCCCGACGCCGATTTCAAGGGCACGGATATCTTTGGCTTGCCTCAGGAAGAAGATGCCCAGCGGTTACCTTCGAAATTCAAGCAGCTTCCCGATGAGGCTTTTGGATCGGATGCCCACGCGTCAGCCGAGCCCTTGCCCGCGCAGTCGGTGCTATTCGCCCACACCCATTTACCGCCGGCTAAGGTCACGAAGGACCTGACCGACGCCTACACCGCCGCCTTCCGCCACGCGACCACCCACATCCTGGCGACCGAGTTGACTCCGGCCGCGATCCAGGCTTCGTTGGCCGCCGGACACGCCTACGTGGCCCACGACTGGCTGTGCGATCCCACGGGCATGGCGTTCATCGCGCAGAGTTACTTTGGTGTCTTCGAAATTGGCGATACCGTGGCGCACAATCCGCTGACAGGTGCCGTTACCATCAGCGCGCGCCTCCCTGTTCCGGCGACCATACGCCTGCTGCGCGACAACATGGTGGTCGCCGAGGCTCACGATTGGAGGCTCGATTACATCGTGCGAGACACCGGAGCGTACCGCGTGGAGGCGTCGCTCTCCATCGATGGTGAGGAACGCCCGTGGATCTTCACCAACCCGATTACCGTCGGTCCGCCCACCAACGTGACGCCGCCTGCCGCGCGGATTTCGTCCGACGTGGAAATGGTCGCTGGGATCTCATACGTCGTTTCTGAAAATGACGGCGCACCCGCCGACGCCGACAAGCACAAACTCGACTTATACCTTCCTCGCAACAAGAAGAATTTTCCAGTGCTGGTGTTTCTCCACGGCGGATCCTGGAAAGCCGGCGATCGTTCCCAGTACGTGGCATTGGGCGATCGGCTGGCACGGGCCGGGATCGGTGTAGCGATTCCCAGCTACCGGCTGATGCCGCAAAACCCGCATCCGGCGCAGATCGCGGACGCGGCGGCTGCTTTCGCTTGGGTGGCGAAGAATATCGCTCAGCGTGGCGGCGATGCGTCGCGCATTTATCTCAGTGGGCACTCCGCCGGCGCACATCTGGCGGCGCTGCTGGCCCTGGACGAAAAATATCTTCGCAAGTTCGGGCTGCCTCGCACTACGATTCACGGTGTCATCGCCATGAGTGGCATTTACAATGTGGATAGCCTCGACACCTTCGTTGCAACCGGTGACCGGCATGACGCCTCGCCAGTTGCGCACGCGCATTCCGGCGCGCCGCCCTTCCTGATCAGCTATTGCCAGTGGGATTATTTCGGCTTGCCCAAACAGGCTCGCGATTTCACCAGGACCCTCAAGAAGAACTTTGTCCCGGCCGAACTTCTCTACGTTCCGGGCGAAAACCACATTTCCGAAGTCATCAGCCTGGTGCAGGATCACGGCCTCATGATCGATACCATCCTCAGCGCCGTCAATAATCAGTGACTGCTCCCACGTTCGATTTAGTCGGCGTGGGCCTCAACGCCACCGATACTCTCCTGTTGGTTCCGAGATATCCGGAGCTCGGCGGCAAGGTCGCGTTCGAACGCGAAGTCTTGAGTCCCGGCGGCCAAGTGGCCAGCGCCCTCGTCACGTGCGGCAAGCTCGGCCTGCGAACCAAGTACATCGGTGCGGTCGGCGACGACGAACGTGGCCGCATCCAGATGGCCAGCCTGCGCGAAGCCGGGTTGAATCAAGTAAGGATGAATCTCGACGATCTCCAGATTCGCGCTGGCTGCCCAAATCAGAGCGCCTACATCGTCATCGATCGATCCACCGGCGAGCGCACTATCTTCTGGCATCGCCCGGATTGTTTGACGATCGACCCGGCCCAGATCACCCCGGACAAGATAACCTGCGGCCGGATGCTCCATGTGGATGGGCACGACACGCCCGCTGTCGCGCGTGCCGCCCGCATCGCGCGCGAACATGGCGTCCCGGTCAGCGTGGATGTCGACAACGTGTATCCCGGCTTCGATCGGGTGCTCGCCTGCGTCGATTATCTGGTCGGCAGCACCGAGTTTCCCGCGCGATGGACCGGCGAGCGCGATCCCTTCCGCGCCCTGGAGCGAATCCAAAACGAGTACGGCATGCGAGTGGCCGCGATGACTCTGGGGCCCCACGGTGCGCTCGCGCGCGAAGGCTCACAATTCGTGTATTCTCCCGGTTTCGTGGTGAATTGCGTCGACACCACCGGAGCCGGAGACGTGTTTCACGGAGCGTTCTGTTATTCTGTGCTCAAGGGAGCATCCGTGCGGGACGCACTCGAATTTTCCAACGCCATGGCTGCTCTGAATTGCACACGGTTGGGAGCCAGGGGCGGAATCGCCACGGCCGACGAGGCGAGTGATCTGATCGAGCGCGGCGAGCGTCGCTCCCATCCCGACTTCGTCCGCAATCATTCCTCCCGATGATCCCTCTGCGCTCGAGCGAGCGTGTTTACTCGCGAACGGTGGTCACAGGCTCGCTAATCGCGATCAACACCGTCATCTTTCTGTACCAAAATACGCTGAGTTATTACCGCCTGGATCAGTTCGTCCGAACCTGGGGCATCGTGCCGGACGATCTGCATCTGATCACCTTGTTCACCTCTATGTTTCTGCACGGCGGGTGGCTGCACCTGCTCGGAAACATGCTGTTTTTGTGGGTTTTCGGCCGTAACCTGGAGGATCTGATCGGCGGAACCCGATTTCTGATTTTCTATCTGGTGTGCGGTGTGGTGTCGGGGGTGGTTCAGGTGCTCGCGAATTCTTCCGCCCCGACCCCCACCATTGGAGCCAGCGGCGCCATCGCCGGCGTGATGGGCGCATACCTGATCAAGTTTCCGCGCTCGCAGATCGATACGCTGGTGCTGCTGTTCGTATTCTTCACGCGCCTGGCGATTCCAGCGCCGTTCTACTTGCTCCTGTGGTTTGGGATGCAGTTCGTATCCGGCTTCGAATCCATCGGCGAACGGAACTATACCGGTGGCGGAATTGCCTACTTTGCGCACATCGGCGGCTTCATCGCCGGGATCCTGCTGATTCGCCTGTTTCCTTCGCGCCAACGCTGGCGGCACTGGTATGAAGAATCCTAGATCTACCATTCGGTAGACCTCAAAACCCTCCGAAATCTCGATGGTTTCGAGACGGCCTTCCCGGTACTCTTGCTGTGGGAGATATCCGGTGGGTTTTTTCGATACTTGGCTAAAAGGCAACCGAAAGCATATCGCGGTCCAGGAGCGTGAAGCCCCTCTCCGGAACGAACTGTTTTCGCGCATCTTGATCTTCGCGATTGCGGCGCTCGCGCTCCAGTTTGGTCTGCTGTGGTGGGCAGGGGTCAGGGTGTGGGGAAACGGTTCCTACTTATTCGGGTCGCTCCCTTTTTCCGGCGCGTTGCTCCTGGTCGCGATTCTGGTGCGAAAGCGATTTCCTTCTTACGCACTTGGGCCTCTCTTCTTCGCCATCGTTTCAACCGTCGTGCTGCCCATAGAGCCGGCTGCGAAAGGCCTCTACGAATATCCGGAATTCAGTGGAGCACTCTTACTCACCATCCTGCTTTCCGGCCTCCTGATGGGGAAATCGTTTGTACGGCTCTGGACCAGCCTCTGCATAATGTTTCAGTTCGCCGCACCGGGGTCTAATTGGAGAACAAATGCACTTTGGGATTTGCTGTACGTCGCGGCTGGTTGGCTGGTGACGTTGTATTCGAGCCACCTACAGCGGCTCTTTGAAGTCAGCCGCACGGCCGAGGAGCAGCAGCGCAATGCGATTGTCGCCGAGCGCACGCGTTTCGCGCGGGATATCCATGATACGCTGGCGCAAGGTTTCACCGGCATCATGATGCAGCTGAACGCGGCCGAACAACGCTTGCAGGGAGACTCCGCGGACGCGCGGGTCCACATTGAGAAGGCCAGGCAGCTTGCGACCGAGAGCCTGGAAGAAGCCCGGCGTTCCGTATCCGCCTTGCGGGCCGGCGCGCTTTCGAACGGCACGTTGCTCGATGCGATGGAACAGATCGGGCGCAAGCTCACGTCCGACTCCGGGGTTCAACTCGACACCAAACTCGAAGGCCAACCTTATGCGTTACCCGAGCAATGTGAAGCAAATCTTCTTCGCATCGCCCAAGAGGCCATGACCAACGCGGTCCGTCATTCCGGCACGGCCCGCATCGGCATCCGCCTGGCGTATCGGACTGGCTCGGTGGCGCTTCAAGTCGGCGACAGCGGCCGAGGCATGAGCGGAGTAGAACCATCGGGTTTTGGCGTCGACGGAATGCGGGAGCGCGCTCGCCAGATCGGGGGCGAGATCCAGATCCTAAGTGATCCTGGGCGCGGAACGCGGATCGTGGTCACCGTCCCGAATGCCTGAGGCTTATGCCTAACCCGATACGGATTCTGATCGCCGAAGATCATGCTGTGGTTCGTGACGGCCTCGCCGCCGTACTGAAATTCGAGGCGGACATGACCGTCGCGGGGCTCGCTAAGAATGGTCTCGAAGCCGTGGCCCAATTCCGCGAGCTGAAACCGGATGTGGTCCTGATGGACCTGGCCATGCCGGAGTTGGATGGCGCCGGTGCGATCCTGGCAATCTGTGGCGAATTTCCGGACGCCCGGATTCTGGTGCTGACCACCTATGATAACGACGAAAGTGTTTTTCGCGCGCTCGAGAACGGCGCGAAGGGATATCTTCTCAAGGACTGTTCCACGATCGAGCTGTTGGCAGCCATTCGCAAGATCCACGCCGGCGGCACGCACGTTTCAGATCGCGCCGCGACGCGTCTGGCTGAGCGCGCCATGGCTGGGGGCCCGCTGTCGGCCCGTGAAATCGAGGTTCTCAAGTGGATCGCAGAGGGGAAAAGTAACAAAGAGATCGCTGCGCTGTTGTTCATCAGCGAAGGCACCGTCAAGACCCACGTGCTGAGCATTCACGAAAAGCTCGGCGTATCCGACCGTACCGAAGCTGCAGTCACCGCAATCAAACGCGGGATCTTGAAGGTCTGACTATTCTTCCGGCACAGTCCACTTTTCACCGCACTGGAATACTTTAAATCGCTGCTCGGGCCGGTGGCCCAGCATGTGCGAGACGAACTCGGTTTCGAGGTCATCGCCGAATGTTTGATAGTGCATGGGTGCGACCCAGGCAGCACCGATATCGGAAGCAAGCTGCGCGGCTTCACTCACGCTCAGGTTTCCTTCGCCGATAGGCAGCAGCGCCACGTTCACATTGAACGGTCGCAGATGCGCCGCCAGCTCCGGATACATCACGCAATCGCCCGCATGATAAATGGTCCAGCGGCCGAAGCGGATCAGGTAGCCCAGGTACGGATATCCGCCCGACGAAGTCCAGTCGAGCTGCGGATGCGCCGAGGGCACAGCGTACACCCGCCCGTAGAGGTTGTCCTTGAAGTACTCGATGCGCAGCCCGGAATCCGTGGTGGTCATGCGGTTGAAGGGAATCCCGGCGGCATTCGCGGAATCGGCCGAGCTTTTCGGAAGCACCAGTTTCGCGCTCCGGCAAGTCTCGAGGATTGTGCAGACTGAGGGCGCGTCCAGATGCCCAGGATGACCATGCGTCGCGAAAACCATGTCCGCGTTCCGGATGTCGCTGGCCGCCAGCGGCGCGGCCATTCTGCGCGTTTTCCCTGCAGGGTCCGATAGACACGGGTCGACGTAGAACGTGATGTTGGCGAATCGCACCACGAATCCGGCGTGGCCCAGCCACCACAACGCGGGCGTGACGGAAAGCGTCTGATCGATCTCCTCGATCAACTCGCGGCCGCTTTTCATGGGACGATTCACTGGCTGTATTCTACCGTCCTGCCGCTCTCTGCAGCCGGTCGCGAATCGCCGACCAGTCCGGCGCATCCGGCGGCATCTCCACCGCGATCCACGGCCAGTTCTCCGCGTCCAGCTGGTGCAGCACCCGGTAAAGCTGCGCCGCGTACGGCTCGGCATCGAGGGGCATGCGCACGGCGCGCGCAGCAGGGCCGAGCGCGACACGCCACACGTAGGCACCCGTGCGATCCGGAAGTTCAGACGCGCCGCGCACCAGGATCAATGGCGTCCTCGGGCTGTAGTGCTTCTCGTGCATGCCGGGTGAGGGATGGGCCTCACCTGCCTGCGCGGCCGCTTGCTCGATCTCGCCCAAAGAAATCATTCCCGGCCGCAGCAGTTTGAGTTTGCCATCCTCAATCGCGATCACGGTCGATTCGATTCCCACGGCGCACGGCCCGCCCTCGAGCACAGGCACTGCGTCGCCGAACGCGGCGCGCACATGGTCCGCAGTTGTTGGAGAGAGACCGGTGAAACGATTCGCGCTCGGCGCGGCTATGGGTACCCCTGCTGCTTCGATCAGCTGCCATGCGATCGGATGATTCGGCATGCGGACGCCGACGGTGGGCAATCCTGCTGTCACGTTGTCCGGAACAAGACTCTTCTTAGGTAGAACCAGCGTCAATGGCCCCGGCCACCATTGCCGGGCAAGCTCTTCAGCGAGCGTCGGCCATTCAGCCACAATTTCACGAGCCATCTCCACCGATGCCACATGCACGATCAGCGGACTGGTCTCGGGCCGCCCCTTCATCTCAAATATTTTCTGGACTGCGGCTGGATCGAGCGCGTTCGCGCCCAGCCCGTAAACCGTTTCCGTGGGAAAGGCGACCAGCCCGCCTGCACGAATGATCTCGGCCGCCTCTTTAATCGAGAGGCTCATGCTAATCCAGAGGCTCGTCCTTGTCCGATGCGGTTTTGCCGGTTTTACGCCACACCAGAAAAGCGTGGATCAGCGCGTCCAGATCGCCGTCCAGCACGCGATCCACATCGCCGATCGACAATTTGGTGCGATGGTCCTTGACCATCCGGTAAGGGGCGAGCACATAGCTGCGGATCTGGCTGCCGAAATTGATCTCGAGCTTGGAATCCTCCATCTTCCGATCTTCGGCGCGCTTCTTGTCCATCTCGTGCTCGTAGAGCTTGGCGCGGAGCTGCTTCATAGCGGTGGCCCGGTTCTTGTGCTGGCTGCGCTCGCTCTGGCACTGCACCACGATGCCCGTGGATAAATGCGTCATGCGGATGGCGGAATCGGTGCGGTTGACGTGCTGGCCGCCCGCTCCCGAGGCGCGGAATGTATCGACGCGCAGATCTTCCGGACGAATGTCGATCTTGATCTCCTCGTCAATCTGCGGATAAACAAAGACGGAAGCAAATGATGTATGGCGGCGCGCGGCGGAGTCGAACGGTGAAATGCGGACCAGGCGATGCACGCCTACTTCGCTTTGGAGCAATCCGTAAGCGTTCTCGCCGTTGACTTCGAAGGTCGCCGACTTGATGCCCGCGCCTTCGCCTTCCAGGCGATCCGTTTCGACGATCTCAAATCGATTGCGTTCCGCCCAGCGGTAATACATGCGCAACAGCATCTCCGCCCAATCCTGGCTCTCAGTGCCGCCCGCGCCAGGATGAATCGTGACGATGGCGAACTTCGAGGCGTTCTCGCCCGAGAGCAGCATCTGGGTTTCGAGCTTTTCGAGAAAACCGGAAAAACTCTTCATCTCGCGCTCAAGGTCCGCGGCGACGTTTTCGCCTTCGCGTCCGAGCTCGAACATGGTGTCCAGATCCGAAGTCAGGCCGGAAATCTTGGCGTCCTGGGCGATCTGCTCTTCCAGGCGCTTGCGATCCTGCATGATCTTCTGGCTTTTTTCGGGGTTCGACCAGAAGTCGGGAGCGTTGGTAAGCTCCTCAATCTTGGCTAACTGAGTTGTCCGGGTGGGGGCGTCAAAGATAGCTCCGCACAGCGTCGGCTTGCTGGCGGAGCGTGGTATATTCGCGTTGCAATTCGTCCAGAGTCATTCTTTTACGAGTGTACCGTATGCTAGAAGTTTCAGACTTTATGCAGCCCCGGCGGTCGACTCAGGACTGGTTGCTCGAAGCGATCGCATTCGCGGCGCTCGTCGCCATGTTCGCCATGGTGTTCGGGCATTGGCAGCGACTGCCCGTGTTCGCGCGCAGAGGCAGTACCGGGAGTTACAGTGTCATGGTGCTGCTCAACGTCGGCATCTACCTGCTCCTGACCTTCGCATCGCACTATCAACAACTGGTCAACGTGCCCTTCGAAATCGACCGCGATCGCCCCGAAGTCAAGCAACTTCTGCTACAGATGACCATCGTGCTCAAGACGGTTCTGATGGTCTTGCTGGCAGCGCTGTTGTGGATCATCGAGCACACGCCTATCGGCCGGATGAGGACGGCGGGACGCGGTTTTCTGGTGGTGTTCCTGATTGCGATGCTCGCGCCCACCCTGGTTTACGTACGCAAGTTGAGCCGGTTCCGCAAATGATCGAGAACGCCTTAGTTAAGAAAATGCCGCGCGCATCCGCTCGGGGGCTGGATTTTAGCGAGGACCTGCTCGCCATCGGCTGGTATCACAGCTTCGAGTTTCCGGACGGCGCCGTTATCGACGGATACATGCCGCTGACGGTCCAGAAAGAGCGCTACTCTCGTTATCCCATCCCGGATGATTTGTCCGGCAAACGCGTGCTCGACATCGGCGCGTGGGATGGATGGTTCAGCTTTGAAGCCGAGCGCCACGGGGCCCAGACCATCGCCATCGATTGCGTGGAGGTCCCGACGTTCCAGCAGGTCCATCGCCGGCTGAAGTCCAGAGTCGACTATCGTATTCTCGATTTCTACGAACTGCCGGCGGCAAGCTTAGGCAAGTTCGATGTGGTGTTCTTCCTGGGCGTTCTGTATCACCTGCGCCATCCGCTGCTGGCGCTCGAGATCGTTTGTGGCCTGACCAGCGATGTGGCCGTGGTGGAATCCTACGTCATCGACGCGGACACCTGGAAGGAACATCAGGACGCCATCCCCACGTTGGAGTTCTACGAGATGTTCGAGCTGGGGAACCAGTACGACAACTGGAGCGGCCTCACCGTCACCTGTCTGCTGGCGATGTGTCGTGCGGCGGGTTTCTGCCGCGTGGAGCTGATGTTCGCGGGAGGCACGTACGCCGGCGCCGCGTGCTATCGCAAGTGGGAACCGCCTCCCACACAGCCCGCGAGCCCGCCTCCGCAACAGCTATTCGTGTCCAACAGCAGAACGCCGGGCAATTGTTTCTCTAGCCGAAAATCGGAAGAGTATCTCGAGTGTGCCTTTCGAGCGCCGCACGACCACGAAGTTGTTCCGCAAGACCTGCGGTTGGAGGTCAGCGGTTTCGGCACCCGAGCGATTCACGTGCAACGGAAGGAAGACGGAACTTGGGCGGCGTCTTTCCGCTTGCCGCCGGCGCTCGATGCCGGGTGGTATCCCGTGCGGCTGCGCTTTGCCGACACTGCATTCAGTAACGAGCTGCGGATTGCAGTAGATCTTCCACTCGAACGTCCGGGACAGATCGTCGTGAAAGATGTGTACGACGGCAAGTCATGGAATCGCGGCGAGGTCAGGATCGCCGACGGAGGGTTCGTGAGTTTCTGGGTGAGCGGATTGCCCGAGAACCGCAGCGCACTCGATGTGCGTGTGCTGCTGGGCGAAATTCCGCTTCAGATCACTTGGCTCGGACCCGATGAACGCAGCGGATACTGCCAGATCAACGCGAAGGTCCCACCGGATCTGGAAAAAGGTTCGCGGGATCTTCAAGTCACGTTCGCGGGCGTGAGTTCTGAGCCGCAGGTCGTAAGAGTTCTCTAGAGTTCCAGCAAGTACCCCTTCTTGCCGACGTTCTGCGCGCGCGTGGCGCCCATCTGGATCACCGCGCCTTCAGCCTCGTGAATATGGCCGCAGAAGAAGTAAGTGGGCTGGTGCTTCTCGATGAACTCGCGGACCGCGCGGCTGCCCGCGTGAAGACCCGGGCGTATTTGGTCGAGATCGGTGTCGAGCGGAGGCGCGTGGCAGATCAGCACGGACGGTTTCCACTTCGAAAACTTTTGCAGCCGCGCCGCCATTTCCTCCTCTGAATACTCGCCCGGCGTTTTGAAAGGTGTTGGCGTCGAGTACCCGAGCCCTGCGACATGCGTCCCGCCAACGTCAAGCGTTCCGCCGTGGAAGTTCACGAATCCGTAGCGCTCGCAAAAATCGGCGATGTTGCGTTCCGACTCATGATTGCCCGGCAGCACATACATGCGATCGGCACGGCGCGTCATCAGCTCCCCCATCTTGTCCAGTCCGCGAGCCCAACTCACCAGATCGCCTGCCGCGAAATAGTAGTCCGCCTCGATGTCTAGAAGGCGCTGAAGAGCCTGCCGATCATTGTGAATATCGGAAAAGACTAAGAGGCGAGGCATAGGCGAGGTTAGATACCATAGTAATAGCGCTCGTTCCCCGTAAGAATTCAATGCTAGATAACCCAACCCAACCCGACATCAATAGCTGGCTGGAAGATGAGCTTTTTCAGCAATATAAGCACGACCGAAAGACCGTCGATGCTACCTGGACGCCGGTTTTAGAAGGCAACGGACACACCGCTGCTCCATCGGCCAAAGCCACTGCCGTCGCCGAACCGCCCCGGTCTCTTACTGACCAGCCGCGGGCGCTCGCCGTGCGAACTCAGGAAGTGCCGGTTGTCGCGATCGCTGAAGGCGACCAACTGATTCCTCTGCGCGGTCCGGCGCTGCGTATCGCCGAAAACATGGCGGCCAGCCTGACCATTCCCGTCGCCACCAGCCAGCGCGTGATGCCGGTGAAGGTGATCGATGAGAATCGGCGGCTGCTCAACCAGTATCGTTCCGCCACGGGGCAAAGCAAGCTTTCGTACACGCATTTGGTGGCGTGGGCCATCGTGCGCGCGATCGAATCGGTTCCCGCGGTGAACCAGGCTTATTCGGAACGCGGCGAAGAATCGTTCCGCGTGACGCGTGGGCATGTCAACTTGGGGATCGCGATCGACGTCGCCGGTAAGGAAGGATCGCGGTCGCTAAAAGTTCCGTGCCTCAAACGCGCCGAAGCCATGAACTTCGCGGAGTTCGTCGCGGCCTATGACGATCTGGTCGCGCGGGCGCGTGGCAACAAACTCACCGTCGCCGATTTTGAAGGCGTGACGATTTCGCTCACCAATCCCGGAACCGTCGGGACCGTCGGGTCGATCCCGCGATTGATGCCGGGGCAGGGCGCGATTATCGCCACCGGCGCCATCGATTATCCGCCGGAGTATCGCGGCGTGCCGGAAGACGTGCGTTCTTCCATGGGCCTCAGCAAAGTGATGACGATGACCTGCACCTACGATCATCGTGTGATTCAAGGCGCGGAGTCGGGCATGTTCCTGGCGCGCGTGCAGGCGCTGCTTGAAGGCGAGGACGTCAAGGAAGGGGTCGGTTTCTTTGACCAGATTTTCCGCGATCTCGCGATTCCCGCGCAGGCCTGGCGATGGCAGCCCGATCTGGCTACGGCTCCGATGGTCAGCTCCGATCCCCTTAAACAAGCGGGTGTTGCGCGGCTCATCCATGCTTGGCGCGAACGCGGGCACCTGGTGGCGGACATCGATCCGCTGGGTTTGCCGCGGCCGTCGCATCCGGATCTGGAGCCATCGTCGAACGGGCTGACCATTTGGGATCTCGACCGCACATTTCACGCCGAATCGTTCGGAGTGCTGCCGCTACGCACGCTGCTCGATCGGTTGCGCGACACTTATGCCGCCAAGACGGGTGTGCAGTTCATGCACATCGATGATCGGGAAGAGCGGAAATGGATTCAGGAACGCATGGAATCCGCCGCGGAGCAATTCTCTCTCGACGCGGCCACGCAGCGACGTATTCTGAAAGACGTCGTCCTGACCGACGGATTCGAAGGATTCCTGGATAACCGCTTCAAGGGGCATAAGCGCTTCTCGATTGAAGGCGGCGAGACCACAATTGCCATGATCGAGGAGTTGCTGGAATGCGCGGCTCCGGCCGGCGTCCACGAAATCGTAATCGGCATGGCGCATCGTGGGCGGCTGGCGGTGCTGGCCAATGTCATCGGCAAGGGCGTGGCGCAGATCTTCTCGGAATTTGAGGGCGATATCGATTCCGACCTCGCCGAGGGCACGGGCGACGTGAAGTATCATCTAGGCGCGAGCAGCGTCCGGCGGATGTCGGGCGGTCACGAGATTACCGTCTCGGTCGCCGCGAACCCCAGTCATCTGGAAGCCGTGAATCCGGTGGTCGAAGGCATCGTGCGACCCAAACAGGATCGCTTGGGCGACAGCAAACGCGAGCGCGTGATTCCGGTGCTGATCCACGGCGACGCCGCTATGTCGGGGCAAGGGATCGTCGCCGAAGTCCTGAACTTCAGCCAAGTGAAAGGCTACACCACCGGCGGAACTATTCATCTGGTGATCAACAACCAGATCGGGTTCACCACCAATCCGCACGAGGCGCGTTCGTCCACATATTGCACCGATGTAGCGCTGGGCATTCAGGCGCCCGTCTTTCACGTGAATGGCGATGATCCGGAAGCGTGCGTGGCCGCGATGGAGCTGGCCTTCGATTACCGCCAGCGATTCCACAAAGATGTAGTGCTGGATATGGTCTGCTATCGCAAGCACGGCCACAATGAAGGTGACGATCCCAGCTATACGCAGCCGCTGATTTATCAGAAGATCCAGAACCACAAGCCTGTCGCGGCTCTCTATGCGGAGCGGCTGATCCATGACGGCGTGGTCACCGCGCAGGAAGTCGCCGCCTGGCAGGAAGCGCAGAAGAAACAACTCTACGAGATTTACGACAATACCCAAAAGGTCAAAGAGCAGTTCGAGCTGCTGGAGATGAATCCCATCGCAGCCGAATTCATGCCCGGGAATCTGCCGCCTACCGCGGCGGATCGGGCAGTACTGCATCGCATCATTGAAGGCATCACGACGCTTCCGGCGGATTTCCACCTGCACCCCAAGCTGGCGCGATTTGTGGAGCGCAGGAAACAAGCTCACGAAGGCCCGCACGTGGATTGGGCGTTGGCGGAGACGCTGGCGTTCGGCAGTCTGGTGCTGGAAGGAACGCCGGTCCGGCTAAGCGGCCAGGATAGCGGACGCGGCACGTTCAGCCAACGCAACGTGGAGTTCCACGACTCGGAAACAGATCGCGTGTATACGCCGCTGCAGCATCTAACGGCGGACCAGGCGAGGTTTGAGGTGTACAACAGCCCGCTGAGCGAGTTCGGCGTCGTCGGTTTCGAATTCGGCTACAGCGTGGCGGATCCGTTTTCGCTGGTGCTGTGGGAAGCGCAATACGGCGACTTCGTCAACGGCGCGCAGATCATCATCGATCAATTTATTTCCGCGGCCGAAGCGAAGTGGGGCCAGCCCAGCGGAATCGTGATGCTGCTGCCGCATGGGCAGGAAGGCGGCGGCCCGGAGCATTCCAGCGCGCGGCTGGAGCGGTTCCTGCAACTGTGCGCCGAAAACAACATGCAGGTGGCGTATCCGACCACTCCGGCGCAATATTTCCATCTCCTTCGCCGGCAGATGCGCGGAGGCGGGGACCGGCGGGGGTTGCGGAAACCGCTGGTGGTGATGACGCCGAAGAGTTTGTTGCGGCATCCGAAGGTCGTTTCGACCCTGGATGAACTGGCGACCGGATCATTTCAGACGGTTCTGGACGACACTCGCGTTAGCGATCCTGCCAGCGTGACCCGGATTCTGGCGTGTACCGGCAAGATCTATTACGAGCTGCTGGCGGCGCATGAAGCCCGGGGCGGACCTTTCGCGATCGTGCGCTTTGAGCAACTGTATCCCTTTCCGCAAGCCGAGTTCGCTGAAGTATTGCGCCGGTATCCCGCTGTTCAGCACGTCGTGTGGGTGCAGGAGGAGCCGCGTAACATGGGCGCGTGGTCGGCTATCCGCGGACGCATCCAACCGATGCTGGGCCCGAACCAAGCCATCGGGTACGCGGGCCGGCCGCGCAGCGCGAGCCCCGCGCCGGGATCGCCCAAGGTGCATCAGCGCGAGCAGGCGCATTTGATCGAGGCGGCGTTCGCTGCGCCGACGGTGGCTCGGTTCGGACGCAAGCGGTTGGTGCGAAGAAAGAAAGAACGGTAGCGAGTCTTACGCGAGGCCGGAAATCGTGCTTTAGCCCCGCCGGTTACGGCGGGGGAATACTACTTGTGTTCTCTTGCCAGCTTGGCTGTCGTGATCGCCTGGCCCAGATGGCGCTGCGTGTGTTCGGCGGCGTGCACGAGTATGCCCAGCACCGTCGAGGGCAGCCGCTTTTTTCCGATATAGCGCGGTTCGTTCAGCATGCCAGGCTCGATCGTGCGGATTCGACGCTCGGCATCGCCTAGCTTTTCATCTATGTCTTCGAGCAACTCAGCCAGAGTCGCACCCGGTTCGGCTTCCTGCTTGAGTGTGGCGATCTGGGCGTCGCTCAGTTGACCTCCGCACAGATACGTCACCAGCCGGTCCACGCTGTGGGCGATGTGGCGCAGATGGAATCCGAGTGGCGGAAGCGATCCCGTGCGGCGCCAGACGTCTTCGGTCGTGAGTCCCGCGGTGTAATAGGCGAGGTCCTCGCGCACCATTGCGAAAGAATGAAATACGGGCATCAAGTGCGGCGGCACGCCTTCTATCGGTCCACGTAACCATGCTTCTTGACGGGCTTCCTGAGGACGGGCTTCTGTCATTGTGCGGTAGCCTCTGCTGGCGCCGATTGGGCGCTCTCGTTGCCGGTGAGATCCACGGCGGAGACCCTGTAGCGATATTTCTTCCCGGCTTGAATCATCGAATCACTGAATGTCGGAATCTCAACGAGGGGCGCGATTATCGCGAACGGCGCGTTGTCCACGGAACGGAAGACATTGTAGCCGCGAAAATCCATTTCCGTGTTGCGGGTCCACGCAAGCTCAATCGTCTGAGGAGTTGGGGCTGCGGACAAACCTTCGGGAACCGCCGGGGGAAACGTGTCGACGGGAATGATTTCCGCTGCGTCAGAGACCACGCTCCACTGATTCGCGCTCGCGATGACTTGGATCCGGTAGCGGTAGCGAGTGCCGTACGCAGTGGTCTCGTCCAGATACGAAGTGCTATCGGAATCGGCGAGCTGTTGCGGCTGACCATCGGCCTCGGATCGGAAGATGCGATAGTGCGGACCCGTCCCGGTCCAAGTCAGCTCGACGCCTTGCTGGACGTTTTGCAGCTTCGGCGTCGACGGCGTCGCCAGCGGCTGAATTACGGCGAGCGACGCGGGATTCGACCAAGCTGACGCTTTCCCTTTAGGCCCAGTGGCGCGCACTTGCAGAACGACGGTCTTCCCGATCCACATTTGAGCCGGCACCTGACCGGTGACCGGCCCGGGCTTAGCGATAGGCAGGGGAATGAGTTTGCTCTGCGGTATGTCCTCTCCAATGCGGAGCTCGATGGAGCGGACGCTGGTCAAATCCAGGTTTTCTGTGGTCTTGTTGGGCAACGTGAACTCGAATTCGATGTTGGCTCCGTACTCCCAGGCGCGGAAATCGGTGACGGTGACAGGAATATCGAGAGTCGGCGGCATCGGTGAGCCGACATAACCGCATGCAGACAGCACTGCTGCCGCCAACACAAGAACCCAACGCTTCACAGAATATACCGGCTGAGGTCCTGATCCTTGACGATGTCCGCCAGCTGCTTGCGCACGTAGCCGACGTCGACTTTCACGTTCTTCTTTTTGAGATCCGGACCATCGAACGAGACGTCTTCCAGTAGTTTCTCAAGGATGGTATGCAGGCGGCGCGCGCCGATATTCTCGGTTGTCTCATTGACGCGCGCGGCGAAGGCTGCGATCTCTTCGAGTGCGTCCTCGGTGAAGGTTAGTTTGATGCCTTCGGTGTCGAGCAGCGCCTGATACTGCTTGATCAGCGCATTCTTCGGTTCCTTGAGAATGCGGATGAAATCCGCTTCGGTCAGCGATTTCAGCTCCACGCGGATGGGGAAACGGCCCTGCAGTTCGGGAATCAGATCGCTGGGTTTCGAAACGTGGAACGCGCCCGCCGCGATGAACAAGATGTGATCCGTGCGAACAAAACCGTAGCGCGTGTTGACAGTGGTACCTTCGACAATTGGCAAAATATCGCGCTGCACGCCTTCGCGGCTCACGTCGGGACCATGGCCGCCTTCGCGCCCGGCGATCTTATCCACCTCATCGAGAAAGATGATGCCGCTGCGCTCCACGCGCTCGATAGCGATGCGCGTGACCTGGTCCATGTCGACCAGCTTCTGCTCTTCTTCTTGAACCAGATAATCCACGGCCTCGCCGACACGCATCTTGCGTTTACGGGTGCGACCGGCGAACAATCCCGGCAGCATGTCCTTGAGGTTGATGTCCATCTCCTCGATGCCGCTGGCAGTGGTGACTTCAAACGACGGGCCGCGCTCGCGGACGTCGATTTCGACCATCCTGTCGTCGAGCTTACCCGCACGCAGACGTTCGCGGAGTTTTTCGCGGGTACGCTCGGCGCTTTCGCTTTCCTCGGGCTGCGCCGGCATCAGCAGATCTAGCAGGCGCTCTTCAGCGTTGCGCTCGGCGCGATCTTCTACTTCCGCCAAACGTTCTTCGCGGACCATGTCGATTGAGATCTCGACCAGATCGCGAATCATCGATTCGACGTCGCGGCCGACGTAGCCGACTTCGGTGAACTTGCTCGCTTCGACTTTGAGAAACGGAGAATTGGCCAGCTTGGCAAGCCGCCGCGCGAGCTCGGTTTTCCCGACGCCCGTGGGACCGATCATCAGGATGTTCTTCGGCATCACCTCCTCGGCCATTTCGGGGTCGAGCTTCTGGCGGCGGATGCGATTGCGCAAGGCAATAGCGACGGCGCGCTTGGCATCGTGCTGGCTGATGACGTACTTGTCCAGCTCGCGCACGATCTCGCGCGGCGTTAATTCATCCAGAAGAGGTGTGTCTTCAGCCGCTTGGGCGGGAAGATAGATGACCATTTAGCCGAGTTCCTCGTACACTACGGATTCATTCGTATAGATGCAGATCTTGCCCGCAATGATCATAGCCTTTTCCACGATGTCGCGCGCGGAGAGCTTGGTGTTCTCGATCAGTGCGGTAGCGGCGGATTTAGCATAAGCGCCGCCGGAGCCGATCGCGGCAACCGATTCGTCGGGTTCAATCACGTCGCCATTGCCGCTGAGCAAGAAAGTGTTGTCCTTGTCGGCCACCAGTAAGAGGGCCTCCAGATGCCGCAGAGAACGGTCTGTTCGCCATTCCTTCGCCAGTTCGACGGAGGCTCGTGCGAGATTGCCGTTATGCTGCTCGAGTTTGGCTTCGAAGCGGCCGAACAAGGCGAATGCGTCCGCGGTGGATCCCGCGAAACCAGCTAGAATCTTATCTTTATACAGCCTGCGAAGCTTTTTCGCGGACGACTTTAGCACTTCCGAGCCCAGGGTCACCTGGCCGTCGCCCGCCATCACCACCTTGCCGTCGCGCCGGACGCACAGGATGGTCGTGGAGCGGATCTTTTGTCTCATGTATGAACTATTAGTGTATACGCTCGGAAAAACGCTCAGTGCCGTAGCAGCAGATTTCCTGCGCGATCCACGTGGAATCGCCAACCGGGCGGTACCAGCGTCGTCGAGCCGTAGTCGAGCACCAGCGCGGGACCGCGTAACGGAGTCTTGGCGATTTGTTCGCGATTCCATATGGGAATGCGTCGCCAGGACCCCGAAATCCAGACCCGCCGGAGCTCCGCGGTTCCCTTTCGCATCATCGGACCGGCGATGCGTGGTTTGGCCAATGTGACACGGGCGCGCACGCGAATGGTGACGACCTCCAATTCGCGCTTGGGAAGCGAGTATCCGTAGATCCGGGCGTGCTCCCGATGGAAGGATTTATAGGCGGCCGTTTCCGAGGCCCACGGGACGTTTAGTTCGTAGCTCTGGCCGCGATAGCGCAGGTCGGCGGAGCGTTCGATATCCGCACCGGGAGATTCGCGGCGCGCGCGGCGCTCCAGAGCTTCAAACCGTTTCTTGAACTCCATGTGGCCGAGGACTCCGGCGGCGTAATCGCGAACGGCATCGGCCATCAGCATGCCCAGCGCCGAGAGTGCTCCCGCGTATTGAGGCACGATCACCGAGCGGATTCCTAACTGTTCGGCGATCTCGCAGGCGTGCAGGCCGCCGCATCCCCCGAAAGCAACTAACGCAAACTCGCGGGGATCGTAGCCACGCTCGACCGAGACCACTCGAATGGCCCGCTCCATGTTGGAGTTGGCGACGCGAAGTATGCCGGCGGCGGCAGCGGCCAGATCGATCTTCAAACGCCGGGAAACGAGCCCAACGGCGCTCGCCGCCCGATCCGCATCCACGCGCATGTCGCCTCCGAGCAGCGACTGGATGCGGCCCAGGACTACATGCGCGTCGGTTACGGTAGCCTCCGTCCCGGAGCCGTAGCAGGCCGGACCGGGATCGGCACCCGCGCTCTCCGGACCCACGCGGAGGAGGCCGCCTGCATCCACGCGCGCAATCGAACCGCCGCCCGCGCCGACGGTATGAATATCGAGCATCGGCACGCGAATCGGGAAACCGTCGACGGAGGCCTCGGTAGTTTCACGAGCGGCCCCATCGGCCAGGCTCACATCCGTGGACGTACCGCCCATGTCGAAGCCCAGGATCTTTCGGAATCCGCTGCGGCGCGCCGTTTCCATGGCACCCACGACGCCTCCGGCGGGGCCGGACAGCACGGTGCGCACAGCATGACGGCGAGCGTCTCCCGCGGAGAGGAATCCGCCGTTCGATTGCATGATCGCGATCCGGAAACGGCGTGGTTTTTTTAACGAGTCTTCGAGGTCGGCAAGGTACGCCTCCATCAGCGGACCGACGTAAGCGTTCACGGCGGTAGTGGAACTGCGCTCGTACTCGCGGAATTCGGGGCTGACATCGTGGGATGCGCAGACATACACGCCAGTTTTCTTCAGGGCCTTCAGCACAGCGCGCTCATTCGCTGCATTCTGATACGCGTGCAGGAAACAAATCGCGATTGAGCGGGCTCCCGAACGCTTGAGCCGCGCGGCCAGTCGCTTCAGCTCAGCCGCCGGCGGGCGGTGAGCGATCGTTCCATCGTGATAGGTACGTTCGTGGACACCGAAACACAGATCGCGCGGAATCAAGGGACGGCGTGGCATCGGCGTGAGGTTATACAGCTCAGGGCGATTCTGGCGGCCGATTTCGAGAAGATCCTCGAATCCGGCGGTGGTAACGAAGGCTGTGCGCGCACCTTTGCGTTCGAGCAAAGCATTGGTAGCGACCGTGGAACCATGGACGACGTCGACCTTTCGCGCATTTCCCGCAGCCTGTTCGAGGCCTGCGAGAATCACTTTGGCGGGCGACCGCGGATTCGACCGGAGCTTGAAAGATTCCAGGCGCCCGTCGTCGTGGAGAACCACGAAATCGGTGAACGTGCCGCCGGCGTCGACGCCTATGCGCATTAGTTCAGTTTATGCAGAGTGTCATCATAGAGGGTAGTGATCCTCCTGCGGGGCGTTTCCAAGACATTTGAGGGAAAGCGCAAAGTAACGGCGCTTGAGGGGATCGATCTCTCGATCGCTAAGGGCGAGATGGCGTCGCTGGTGGGGCCTTCCGGATCGGGGAAATCGACCATGCTCAACCTTATCGGCGGGCTGGACCGGCCCAGTCAGGGCGAGGTCGAGCTGGATGGTCAGCCGCTCTCGAAACTCAGCGACGACGAGCTGACGCGCGTGCGGCGCGATAAGATCGGATTCATTTTCCAGTTCTTCAACCTGCTGCCGACGCTGTCGTGCCTGGAAAACGTCTCGCTTCCGCTGCATCTGCGCGGCTGGCCTCGCAAAAAGGTGGAGGAGCGCGCCCGGGAGTTGCTCGACACG